>Ga0136653_10000073_pt1 | contig 44102 bp, 45 predicted proteins | sample LakKivw275mmetaG_FD_94866 | JGI IMG/M metagenome (GOLD analysis project Ga0136653, IMG submission 94866) | Anoxic lake water microbial communities from Lake Kivu, Rwanda to study Microbial Dark Matter (Phase II) - Lake Kivu water 275m metaG... | ecosystem: Environmental > Aquatic > Freshwater >...
CATCTTCCGCTGCCGGAGCCACTGTCCAAGGCAGCATAGTCGCCGTGTACAAGGTCTTGGGTGAGACCATAGCGTCAACTGAGACGCATGCGATATCGTTCTTGGTTAGAGGCTGGATCGACATGAAGGTCTATGAGATCACTGTAAGCCCGGATCCTGCGCTACCGGGGAGCGAGATAACGATCTCTGGCAACCTACTGAACCGTGGCGTTGTTCCTGCGATGTATGCGAACGTGACAGTCGCCGCGGACGCACCCATTGTCGGGGACTCAATCACACCCACGTATGTTGGCGAAGTCGATCCTAACGCACCCGCCCCATTCAGCGTGACCGCCACAGTTGACCCCAGCGCGACTGAGGGTGAATACCGCGCGTCGATCATCGTCTACTACAGAGATGATCTCCAATTCGACCATGTCATGACGATTCCCATCAGCTTCACCGTAGTCACGGAGCTGCCGAAGACTGAGACCAGCCAGCCGAGCGCGGTGGATCAACTGCTGAACCCCATGGTGCTACTTGGACTCGCAGCGCTCATCATTGCTCTAGCCATTGTTGTCTACGTCCGTAGGAGAAGGCGAAAGGCCCCCGAAATCTGACGGGTCAGATGTAGGGGATTCCTGTCAACAGAATTCGTCGTGCCCCGACCCTCGTGAACGTGTTGACTTCGTCAGGGGCCAGGGGCTGACTCGGAATCTGCTTCCCGAGTCGAGAATCGCGGGTTTGAAGCGACCAGACCAGACATTGCACAGAAGATCCAACCCCCATCTAGGAGGCAATCCCACTTGATCGATCCTGGCATACACACGAGGAGAATCGGATGAGCGAATTCATTTCGCAGCTCATTGACAAGATGCCCAAAGTCGAGCTACACATCCACATCGTAGGGTCAATCAGGCCTAAGACGGTGCAATGGCTGGCCGATACTGGTGGCAACGAGGTGCGGGGCTTTGCTGACCCTCAGAAGGTAGCGAGGCTTTTTCAATACAGGAATTTCGAGGATTTCATTGACGCCTACTCAGTGATCCTACGTTGCATAACGAGAGAGGACCAGTTTGAGAGAATTGTATACGAGATGCTCGAGGATGAGGCGAGACAGAACGTCAGATACGTTGAAGCGAGCTTCTCAGCGCCCGACCACACACATCTGGGTCTCAGCTATTCCGAGATGATCAAGGCAATAAACAGAGGAATCGAGAGAGCCCACGAAGACTTCGGTGTGGACTGCGATCTCAGAATAGACCTCGTCAGAGACTACGGTGCAGAGGCCGCAACAAGGTATCTCGACCTTATCGCCCAGAATCGAGAAAGGGTAGTCGCCATCGACATCGGAGGAAGAGAACATGCCTTCCCGCCTGAGCAATTCGCGGCGACCTACAGAAAGGGAAAGCAGATGGGATTCCACCTAACGGCCCATGCAGGGGAGACCAGCGGCCCCCAAAGCATCTGGAATGCGATTAGGCATCTGGGGGTTGAGAGAGTCGGCCACGGTGTGAGTGCCAGAGAAGACCCTGCGCTGGTCGCGTATCTACTAGAGAACAAGATCCCGATCGAGATGTGCCCTCTGAGCAACATCAGAACCGGAGTTGTCAACGACATCAGGAACCACCCGGTCAGGCCGTTTTTCGACAAGGGTCTGAAAGTGACCGTGAGCTCCGACGATCCCACAATGTTCGACACAAACATGAACAAGGAATACCGGACGCTACATGAGGAGCTAGGGTTTACTCCGCAGGAACTCTTCCGCCTGAGCCTCAATGGGCTGGACTCCTCATTCCTTCCCGAAGAGAGGAAGGTGCGCCTTCGCGAAGCTTTCATCAGAGAGTTTGAGGCGTTGCAGGCACGGGCCATCAATGGCTGACCGGGTCTTGTGATGGCTGGGTACGACCAGCGGTGGGTCTGGCGCGCGAGCACTGCTCCTTTCTTCTCCTAGCCAAGACGGCGCACCCAACAACGACGATGAGCGCGATTACTCCAACTACCGTTGCGTACCCTCCTGGAATCTGACCTTCGAGTCCGGCCGTTGTCGCGGTTTGTTCAGTGGTCAACGTGAGTCCCAGTGTTGGTTCCAATGTGGATGTGGTTGAGACGGTTCGGCTTGGCAGCTTCTCAATGATGAATCTCTTCGTGAAAAGCCGGTGGCCTTCGTTGTAGACCTCGACTCCCCATATTCCCGGATACTTGTTGAGCGCTTGGTATCCTGGATCATACGAAGGATCGCCTTCGCTGCCATTCGCCTGCAGGCTCTTGTTGATGAATAGTTGCAAGGCAACCCCTGTGATCTCCCTGTCACCCGGGTCTCTCGAAGGCAGAACAGAGTACCCCTCGCTCGTCTCTCGGTGCAAGGTGCCGTTAGGACTGTAGAGTCTGAATATCAAACCGGCCTCCTGACCTAGCTTCTTCTGCCAGTCAGCGTGCTTGACGTCGGTATAGAAGTATGATATTGCCAGTTCATCGCTCAAGTCGTAGTTTTCAGTAATGTCTACGGGCAGACCCTGCTCATCGATTCTGTTGCACATGCCATAGTTGACTATGTTGAAACCGCTGCTGTAATCGCCTGCTGAGATGACCATTGTCTTGTTCAGCCAGTTGTTGCTTGGGTTCGGGTCGCTCGGTTCACTCACTAAGGCCTGGACCTCGTGGTTTCCCTTCTTGAAGACTGTCCAGTCAGAGATTCTGAAGTGCCACACTTGAGCTCGGACCGGAGAGATGCTTACGATGACCTTTGGCTGGGAACCAACGAGCCGAACTAGCCATCCGTCGATCCACCAATCATCGACATACAAGGACAGAGTGTAGTTCCTGGATGACGGGACATCTCCGACGTTTCTGATCCTGCCATTGATGGTCAGGGGTCCTCCAGAGACAGGATGCTCGGGCTCCCAAGCGAGGGCATCGACCGTGAGATCACTGGACGCACAGAACACACGATCGAAGCCAGCTAGGGAGATTGCTCCCATGATCAACGCCGAAAGTGTTAGGGCAGTAACGGCACGACGACACGTCGTGGCATTCAAGAGCGCTCTTGCCACTGATCTCAAGGCAGGTGGATAAGAGTTGGCACATTCTCCAAGCTCTCCCTTGCCCAGCGTCTGACTCCAAGGCAATCGCCGCCCTCGTACGCGTTCAGGATCCAAGCTGGCGCTCGCAAGACGCGTCAGGTGTAGTCGTGTGAGGCATGACTCTCGCGCAGCGGTTGAAGAAGCCGTGTATCATGTCGGCGATCAAGTCATCTGGCTGGAGCGGGCTCCCGATTGCGTTGAGGTACCATTGAATGTCACGGTACAGCGCGTACGGGATCGTGACCTGTACGTCGCTTGGAACCTCGTCATCAGGCGATGAGGCGCGGATGATTCGATCATTCATGACAGAAGACGGAGAGACAAGGCCAGATATGCGATGAGGGAGACGAACAGCAAGGAAAGAGACGACCGAAACTGGGCCCAAGGCCTCTCGCACGAGGCAAAACTACTATTCCTATCTCTTGCCGACCACGGTTCGAATCCAAAAGCCCGCACCAAGCCACCCACACACTTCGCTCCAATACGACGGTTCGAATCTGGACGCTCGCACCAAGGTACCCACACACACAAGATCAGGAAACGACGACTGGCGACGGTTCAGATCACGACGACCCCGCCATGAAGTCTTTAAGGTGTCAGAGCGGGTTGGTTTTATCTAGAGTGAGATGACTGAGGTCTTCTTGAATGAGCACATCTGAGACGACGCTTCGATTTGGCAGATGCTGATCCTGGGGCAGAATTAGGGGAGGCAGAAGGGAAGCAGGTAGGGAAATCATGCTAGGAATCTGGAACCTTTGGATCTTCTTTATCCCTGGATTTGGCACTATTCAGCTTGCTGCGATCTGGGCCAATCGAAAGCGTGGAGAACCTATTGAAGACCCTGAAGCTTACGTAACTCACGGCAAGAAGTTACCGGTTATCAGCTTGATATGGCTCGCACTACTGGTCCTTATCTGCTTCTTCACCCCCTTGAACTCTGGGTTGCTTTTCTGGATCGGTCTGCCCTTGTGGTTGTTCGGCATCGTCGTGAACCTTGTTGCGATCCATTCGTTCGCCCATACAGCAGCAGGAGTCAACACAACAGGGATCTATCGCTATTCAAGAAATCCTATGTACGTTGGCATATTCCTTCTTTTGCTGGGAATCTGCCTAATGGGTTGGTCTACATCCGTTTGGAGCATGGCCCTTCTTGGTTTCTTCATTGTCTCCATACCTTATTTTCACTGGACTGTTCTGTTCGAGGAGGCTTTCTTGACGCGGAAGTACGGTGATTCCTATCGAGGGTACATGAACAGAACAGGGAGATACGTGTCTCTACATCGCAAATTTAACCCTTGATCGCCGTCGTTGAGGCATTTGTGTGTGTGGGTCTCGTGGTGCGCACACGCGGTGGCAAATCCACGAGAATAGATGCGTGGAGAGAGAGTAGTGTAACTAGCCCCCGCCTCAAGTTGCTGGAACCCTGAGACCCCTTGTCAAGGCATCACGCGCGGGCACGATGCAAATGCCAAGTAACTAGGCAAATGCCACTAGGCACAGTCCAGCAAACTAGGGAATCACGGTTCTTGGGTCTCGCAGTCGCATGAGGTCGTTGTCGCCCTTGCCAATCCCGATATGAACGCGGCGATGCAGAGTCTATCTGACGCCTTCCCCTGAACTGAGCGATTTCCCCTCAGGACGGACGTCCAGCGACAATCTCTTGGGGATTTAGGCATTGTCACAAGAGCCGGAGCTGCCATCATTCCTCACGCGTATGCGCATTAAGCGCACCACGATTGGATTCATTTCGGCAGCCAAACGCTATATCGCGAGTGGCGGAATCGCATGTTGGTTGGAATTGGATAGGCCATACGGTCTGTTGTGTGCGCTGGTCATTGTGCTTGCCGTTTCATTCCCGTTCTCGGCTCTCGGGCAGACTCAACCCGTCACTCCCATAACGGCACGCCGGTTCCCGGATTGGAAAGCTATGATCAGGCAATGACTATGCTCATATGACGGAATATGGTGTGCCCGGAGCCGCTCTAGCAGTCGCATACAACGGGCGCCTAGTCTATTCGCGTGGTTTCGGATACGCCGATTCGGCCACCAAACAAACGGTGGCCCCTGATTCTCTCTTCCGAATCGGAAGCATCTCCAAGCCATTCACAGCGGTTGCGGTCCTCAAACTCGTGGAAGAAGGCAGACTGGATCTCGACGCAGAAGCATTCAAGATCCTAGATATTCGACCTCCGGGAGGAGAAGCTCTCGATCAGAGAATTTGGAGCATTACTGTCCGCGAGCTGTTGGAGCATTCGGGGGGATTGGGCCGTCAAGTGTTGGACCCGATGTTCTTCTCAACAAGCGTTGCCAAGGCTGTTGGTGCTCCTGCGCCAGCAAGCTGCGAGACTGTCATCCGCTACATGATGATGACGGGACTTCTGGACTTCACTCCGGGCACGCGATATGAGTATTCGAATTTCGGATACTGCGTGCTAGGCCGGATCATTGAGAAGACCACAGGGATGGGCTATGAGGACTACATGAAGGCTGAGGTCCTTGCTCCCATGGGCATAGTGGACATGCAGAGTGGACATACACAACTGGCCTTCAGGGGACCCAACGAGGTGCACTACTATGACGGAGAAGACAGAATGGTTCAATCTGTTTTCCAGAACGTGACTGAACCGGTTCCGTATCCATACGGAGGGTTCTACTTGGAGGCGTTGGATTCGGTGGGTGGATGGATCGCTTCGGCACAGGGCCTCGTACGATTTGCATTGTCTGTCGACGGAGCACGGCCACCGGCATACCTTCGACCTGAGACCGTCGATATCATGTTGGCAAGGAACACGGTCCTCTGGCCAACTGGCGACCACTATTACGCACTTGGATGGGAGGTCACGTATTCAAGCTGGTGGCATGCGGGCGGCGTACCCGGATCGGCAGCTCTCCTAGTCAAAATGCCCAACGGGGTCGCTTGGGCGGTACTGTTCAACAAATGTTGCCACGATACGGAACTATTTCCGGACGCGGACCAATCGCTACGCAAGGCATTCAATGAGACCACTTCGTGGCCGAGTTGGGATCTATTCTCAACACAGATCTCGACATCTTCCACAGCATCAAGCCTCCATTCTGCATTGACAGAGACGGTCACCCCAACCACAATCTCCCTACTCGTGGGAGCTGGGCTCGTGATCGTCGTCGCCGGCGGAATCTTCCTGCGCAGGCGCAGGAAGCAGAGCAGCTAGTTGAGCTGAGTCTCACCGTCGTGAGCATCATCCAAGGAATCACGCCCGTTAATTCGATAACAACGATAGGGAGCTTGTTTTCCGCGATCTAGGCTCGTGCGTGATGATACCTGTCTGTAGGCGCGCCGAGTAGAATAGAGGAGGGGTTGTCGAGAGATTCCTCCCTCAATCCCCATTTGACTGTCTTCGTGCTGATCCTGTCACATTTCGAGCAATTGGGCGGGTAGGTTTGGTTTCACTTGCGTTCGAGAGCTGCCTTCAGGTCGTCGTAGGCTTTCTGCGCTTCCTGAACAGCCACTCCATCTTCCAACGTAGTGACGTCTCCGAGCGTCGCTCCTGCGACTATTGCCTTCAGGAGTCTTCTCATGATCTTGCCACTTCTTGTCTTAGGTACGGAATCAACGAAAGCTATTGTTGAGTCGGATGCCACGAGGGGGCCGATGGTGGTTCTTAGATGGGCTTTCACTTCGTCTGCGAGTTTCGGAGTTGGCTGATATCCTTGTCTGAGGACGGCAAAGATGAATGGTGTCTGCCCTTTTACTGGGTCATCTTTGCCAACGCACGCCGACTCTGCAACGGCTGGGTGCCTAGTCATCGCCGACTCGATCTCCGCTGTTCCGATTCTGTGACCGGCGACTTTTAGCACGTCGTCAGCTCTTCCTAGAATCCACAGGTATCCGTCGGGGTCTCTTACCGCAAAGTCGCCCGTGTAGAAGTAGGTTCTGCCCTTGAATCTTGAGTAGTAGGTGTCAATGTACCTCTGCGGATTCTTGAACAACGTCATGAGCATCCCTGGCCAGGGTGATGTTATCGCCAAGTACCCTCTGGTGCTTGGTGGGCAAGGATTTCCGTCGTCGTCTAGAACATCAAGGGTAACACCGGGAAGCGGGTAGCCGTTTGTTCCGGGCTTGAGTGGAAAGATCTTCCCCAGCCCAGGATAGTGACCCGTCAGCATGTGTCCCGTCTCTGTCATCCACCATGTGCTCGACGCGACAACGTCCTCTCTGCCCACGTTCTTGTAGTACCATTTGAACGCCTCAGGGTTGATGGGCTCACCAACAGAATGAGCGATTCTCACCTTGGACAGGTCGTGCTTTCGGACCAGCTCTTCAGGGAATTTCATGAGCATTCTGATCGCAGTTGGCGCGGTGTAGAAGAGCGTCACTCCGTGTCTGGCAATTATGCTCCACCATCTGTCAGGCTTCGGGAAATCAGGTGCACCCTCGTACATTAGTGAAGTTAGGCCCATGAGAAATGGTCCGTAGACGATGTAGGAGTGCCCCGTGACCCATCCTATGTCCGCCGTGCACCAGTAGACGTCGTCCTGGCGAACGTCGAATATCATCTGCATGGTGGCACGTAGGCCGACCGCGTATCCGCCCACCGGAAGCTGGGCTCCTTTAGGAGCAGCCGTCGTGCCGGACGTGTAGAGTATGTAGGAGAAGTCTTCAGATCCGCATTTCTCTGCGGGGACGCTTGCGTTCTTGGGCACATCGGCGATCAGGTCATGATGCCAGATGTCAATCTCCTTGTCCCAAGCTATCTCCTGGCCAACTCTCTTGACCACTACTACCTTCTCTATCTTGTGACCGTTCTTGGCGCATATCTTCACTGCGTCATCGACGATGGGCTTGAGGCTTACCGTCTTCCCTCTTCTGAAGAGCCCATCCGCGGCGACAATGATCCTGGAGCCGGAGTCTATGGCTCGTGTGGCGAGGGCGTCCGCGCTGAAACCACTGTAGACAACGCTGTGACGTGCCCCAAGTCTCTGAACCGCCAGCATGTACAGCGGCAGCTCCGGGATCATGGGCACATAGAACGTCAGGATTTCTCCTTTCTTGACCTTCAGCTTCTCTCGAAGAGCATAGCTGATTATGCTCGATTCTCTGTGCAGATCACCGTACGTGAACTTTCTGACTTCCTTTGGCTTTTGGGAGACCTCATCCCAGGGCTCGCCTTCCCATATCAGAGCTGTCCTGTCCTTCCTGCCGAGCTCAATCTGCCAATCCGTAGCCAAGTAGGCGAGGTTTGTTTCTCCACCGACGAACCATCTGTAGAATGGGGGGTGACTATCATCCAGCACCGTATTCCATTTCTTGAACCAGAATAGCTCGTTTGCCCATTTCTCCCACCATGCTTCCATCGCCTTCTTGTCCCGCACGGTTGTCTTGTACCACGTCTTGAAATCGTCGGGATTCCATGCCTTGTCTTTCCAGCTGGGAGGAATTATGCGGATGTCAAATTCCTTGTACAGGTCTGCCGCTTGTTTTGCCATCTCATTTCACCATCTACAGCTCTGGTGCCTTGGTCGCAGTTGTCTGGAAATATATATGGTTTCTTGGACCGCATCTTTCTGATGTCGATCGAGCGAAGTGCTCTATGGATCGTTGTCGCGACGCAAATCGAAGCCCATTCCTTGAGCTTCGGTCTGGGGTGTGACGATGAGGGGCGACTGTACTGTCATGACTGTATTTGTTTGCTCAGACTTCCTCGAAGTCGGAGGCTTCCTTGCGACTCAGCTCCCCGGTGTCGACATCGTAATGCCACAGCCCATGTTGAGAGCACCAGAAGTCCTGTAGCGAATGTCGCATGCCGTCAATCTTCACTTCTGTCCTATCGCGAAGAAACGACATAGGAACTCGACACTCTGGGCAGGTCATCTCCGATGCACCGTCTGACAATTCAGAATCGCGCTGGATACGCGGGCTCAGGCGAATAAACCTATCAGAATGATCACTGGCTGATCATTCGACCGCTCTCTTTCAGGAACTTGATGCCGACCGTAGAGCTCTCGGTTTCTCTCTGGAAATGCTTGGATGCCAGCACGTCGAAGAAGCTACGTGCGCAGGGGTTCCTCAGTCTCTTCTCGACTAAGAAATCATACAGCTCATCTGCCAGAGGAATGAAATCCAGCTTCATCTCGCACGCAACTGATGTCAGACCGACGCCGACGTCCGCACGCCTAGACCCGATGGCGTCTGCCACCTCTCTATGAGTCATCATTTCAGAATCATAACCTCTGATTCGCTTCGTGAGTGCCTCAAGGCCAGTGCGCTTCCTTTCTGCAAGCTCCTGCAATCTCCTGTCGAGGAGCATCCTGGTTCCGGATCCCAAGTTTCTGTTCGCCAACTTCACATCCTTTCGGAGAAGATCAGCGACTCCTTTGATTCGCTTCAGGTTGCCTTTTCTGACCATGAGGCACTGCTGTCGCTTGTAGCCGCGGACGAGTGCACATGTGCGTGACAGCCAGTATTTCGACAGCAGGGGCTCATTGTACTTCGACTCCGACTCGTCGAAGACATGTACTCCTGCGATGTCCGCCTCTCTCAGCATTATGGCCGTCAGGCCTGCCCAAGAGCCGACGTTGACCATCTGGTAGGTCATTCTCGGATTGCTCTCGTGAAGCGAATGCAGTATCCTCTCGACGACCACGCAGTGACTGCCTATGAACGAGAGATCCGGGCGAAAGCGCCCTGCCTGCGGCAGGTAACTTTCTGCGGGAGTGTCTCCTATGAGAAAGCGATGGACTCGGGAATCAAGCTGAGAGTAGGCTTGGAGCAGCTGCTTCCCTTGACGTGTCAGCTCTGCCCTGCCTCCTTTCGAGCCTCCTCGCTCCCTGGTAACGATCTTCTGATTCAGGCTCCGCTCGATTCTGGAGATGGTGTTCCAGAGGAAGGGATAGGACAGCCCTAGAGTGCGTGCTGCGAGTGAAAGGCTTCCTGTCTGGTCTATTGCTCTAAGCATCCGCGCTTCAAGTTCGCCGATCACTCTCCGATTTCTCAGTCCGAGCGAGACCGTATAGGATGGCTCGAGCTTCAGGCCTCTCAATGAGTCTCTGTCCGCCTACCCATCAACTGGCTACTCAGAATTGGAGCTCTCCGTTGATGAAAAGCTTCGTCCTCTCATCATGTGGGTCAGCAAAGAATCTGGCCGCTTCTCCCTCCTCAACCACGCGTCCTCTGTAGAGATGTATGACTCGATCAGAAAGACGTCGAGCCTGAGGAAGGTTATGCGTGCTAAGCAGAACCGCTCGGGATCGAGCTGACTGCTTGATCCCCTGCTCGATGACCATCGTGTTTGCGGGATCCAAGTTGGCCGTTGGTTCATCGATGAGGATGACTTCTCTCTCGAGCGCCAGTGCACGCGCTATGGCAACGCGTTGCTGTTCGCCGCTGGACAGTTTGCGGGCCTTTCGCTTCTCGAATCCGTCTAGGTTCACAATCTCGAGAGCAGACTTCACCCTATCTGGGATGTCTCGTCCAGGGGTTCGATTGACGCGCAAGCCATAGGCAACATTGTCGTAGACTGTGCCTCCAAGCATGACACTCTTCTGGAATACCATCGTGCAATGGGCCCTGAGCTCCTCCGGACTGACTTGTCTTGCGGCGATGAGGACCTTGCCGTCGCTTGGCGTGTCGAGGCCGGCAAGAATCTTCAGCAAAGTCGTCTTACCCGCCCCATTCACACCGACTATCGAAGTGACCTGCCCATACGAAGCTCTCACCTCGACGCGGTCGAGTGCCAGTGATCCATCGTACCTCTTGGTTACGTCGAGGGCTTCGATCTTGGACATCATCATGAAGACCTTCTTGCTAGGCTGACTGCAATGCTGAGAGACATCACGATACCAAGTAGGATGAAACTCAATGCAATGCTGAGGGCAATCTCGCCCCGAGCAGTTTCCCAGGCTATTGCAGTTGTCAGCACCCTCGTGAGGTTTCTAATGTTGCCTCCCAGCATCATTGCGACGCCCAGCTCCGCGAACGCTCTGTTGAAGGCGGCTATGATCGCGAGCGCTACTCCCCAGAATGCCTCTCGAAGAACAACAGCGTCAATCTGCAGGCCAGAAGCCCCGAGAGTTCTCGCGAGCGTTCTCAGGTCGGGGTCAACAGATTCCAGCGCGCTGGTGGTGAAGCTCACGACGATTGGAGTGACGAGAACACATTGGCCAATTATGATGCCGTAGGGCGTATACAGGAATTCGAAGTATCCAAGTGGACCGCTCCTTGACAAGAGTAAGTAGAGGTACAGACCTAAGGCGACTGTCGGGATTCCTATGAACGCATTGAAGATACCTTTCACAGTTCGCTTTCCGGGGAAACTCCGGAGCGCAAGGGTGGCTGAGATTGGGATGCTCCAAACACAGGAAAGCAGAGTCGCAGATATGGAAATGTACAGCGAGAGCGCCGTGATGGTGAATACTTCTCGGTCGCCCGAGAGTATCAGGTTGACGGCGCGGATTATGCCTTCAGTGATCGGGTCCAGTGCGCCATCTTGCTCTCCATGGCACTTGTGCAGATTGCTAGGAAGACTGGAACAGCGGCTTGCACGGAGTAGAGGTCATCTGCCTGATACTGGTACTGTGGTGGGCATTCTGATCCCTCGAAGAAAGCCAGTTCCTGTATCCATTGGACCAGCTGCGGGTCGCTCTGACTCTCAACAAGCTTGAGGTATGGATAGAACAGAGGCAGACCATAATCGCTCACACCGTAACTGGCGAACAGGTCCTGACCTTCATTTGAGACCAAATACTTGATGACTAGCATGGAGCCTTCAAAGTTCGACTTCGTCATGTTCGCATTGTTTGGATTGTCTGCTATCGCGCTGTATACGTTCAGCATGCTCTTGCCTGACTCAACGAGCTTGGCTAGATCGATGTTGTGATTGGCGAAGTTCATGAGGTATGTGCCTATGTCGGTCAGTGTGTAGCCTCGTTTCTCGTTGGCGAGCTTGAGCGTGGCAGTCATTGTACTGCCTGCTTCAAGGTACCAAGATTCGGTGCGAAGTTGCTTTGTGTCAAACCCGATGGCCTTCCAGAGACTCTTCTCTTTCGAATGAGTTCCGGAATCATCGCCTCTCGAGACCCACTCTGCTGTTCCATTGAGGCCGGCATATCTTATGAGCTTCAGAGCTTCTGAAGGAGATTTCCCTGAGATTCCAGCTGGGTCTTCTGCGGGACCAACGATCACGAAGAAATTGTATGCGACGATCTTACGGTTGACACCGTAGCCGCCTTTCAGGAATTGAAGTTCTCTTGCCGGATCATGCACGAGGATCATGTCAGCGTCCCCTCGCATTGCGGTCTGGATCGCCAGTCCGGTTCCTTGAGAAATGAAAGACACGTTGTAGTTAGGGTATTTCGCCTCGAACTTGACCTTGAGCTCGTCTAGGAAGCCTGTCTCATACAGGCTCGTGGTTGTGGAGATTATCAGATTAGTCCTCGGCGGCAATGAACCAGAAAGCCAATACCCGTACAGTCCCACCCCTGCTCCCACGAGGACGATGACGATGAGTATCGAGGCTTGAAGCTTGGTCATCGCAAATGTTGACATTCGAAGCGTCACGGGCCAAGCAATATATCCTCCGGAATATAACGCTTTTCCGTCCCCAAACCCACGAAGAGACTGGTGACCACTATGCAGCTTTCCGGCCACGTATGAAATAGACTCTCCAAGGGAACACGAAATCCCTTCCTGAGGAAAACTTGCGAAGACGCCCTTTCAGTTCTTCCATGAAGAGCTCGCGCTGCGTCTGAAGCATTTCAGACATTTCTCTCTTTATTGTGGCACGGCACAGCCTCATGTCTAGGTAGTTCTGAGGGCCTCGCATTCGCACTGAGTATTTCCGGGTCTTGAGCCGTACTTCCCTGAACCCTACGCTGCGTGCCATTTGCGATTGCGCTTCTGCATTGAGGGAACGATGGGAGCTTTCCGTTGCGGCGAGCGCTGACCTCTCCTGAGTCAATTCCTGAGAAGGGTTCCTTGTGCGATACTTGCCAAGCACATCGCCGAACACTCGATGAGGTTCGACATCGATCAAGTGCCAATCATTGAAAGCCAATACGCCGCCTGGCCTGAGCACTCTCAGAACCTCTTTCAAGTCCTCAGCGATGGTCGAGGTCCCCATGCCGCAGTTGGAGATCACGACATCGAAGAACTCGTCTGGAAAGCGGAGGCCTTCATCACTCATCTTGAGGAATCTTAGGTTCCTGAAACCTACTCTGTTGGCTTTCCTCTGGGCAAATGCAATCATCGGCTCGGATCGATCAATCCCGACCACGAGTCCTCGGGAACGGACCGATGCGGACGCTTCAAGTGCCGCGACTCCTGTGCCTGTCCCTAAATCAAGCACTACGTCTCCGGGCTTAGGAGAAGCGTCCTTGACTAGGTCTTTCGCGAAGAGCCGGAAGACCGGCACCCAATACTTGTCCCAGGCAAGTACGTCTCGATCCCAAAGGCGACCCAAGACGGAGTCAGCTTCGATGAGGGACCACCTACTCCGAGCAAGATCTTCAGCAGGTACCCTCTGATCGCGAGTGATCGCCGTTCCCCTCACTTCAGAATCGGTGTCCACCATCGCGCGTCGCAGCTCCTTCCCATAGCCGTCGATGATGTTCTCTAGAGGCTCGGAAGTCATTTATCCACGCTTCGGACTGCTCGGGTAAAGAGGGATACTGCGTGTTTGACCGACACGCCCAGATGCTCAAGCCCAAACAACTGAGAAGGATCCAGCAGGAGAAGATCAAGAAGATCGTTCGCTACGCCTACAGGAATGTCTCATTCTACAAGAAACGCTTCGACGAGGCCGGAGTCAAGCCAGAATCGATAGAGAGCACTGGTGATATTGCGACAATCCCGTTCACAGCGAAGACAGACCTCCGAGACTACTATCCGCTTGGCATTCTGGCGGTCCCGCCACGCGAGCTGTACTGCCTTCACGCGTCATCGGGAACCACCGGAAAGCCAATCGTGATGGCGTACACCCGCGGCGACCTAGAGCGCTGGACCAAGCTGATGGGCAGAACCTTCGATGTGGCTGGCGTCAGGAAAGGCGACATAGTTCAGAACATGTACGGATACGGCCTCTTCACGGGCGGGTTAGGCTTCCACTACGGTGCCAGAGCAGTCGGCGCCACTGTTGTTCCCACAAGCGCTGGGAACACAAAACGACAGCTCATGCTTCTGAAGGATCTGCAAAGCACAGTGGCCGCCTGCACGCCCTCCTATATGGTCTACCTATGTGAAGCCAGCCGGGCCGAAGGATACAGCCCGAGAGAAGACTTCGCGCTTAGGGTGGGGCTCTTCGGCGCAGAACCGTGGAGCGAGGAATCACGCAAGCGAATAGAGGACGGCTTTGGCCTTCGGGCTCACGACTGCTATGGAATGTCTGAACTCTACGGGCCGGGAGTGGGGATCGAGTGCGACGAGCGAAACGGACTCCACATCTGGGGGGATGAATTCCTTGTTGAGACCATCAACCCGGACACTGGTGAGGTTCTTGAGCCGGGCGAAGAAGGCGAGCTTGTGTTCACGATGCTCTCCCGCGAAGCAATGCCTCTGCTCCGCTACAGGACGAGAGACCTGTCCAAAGTCTTCGAGGAAGAATGCGCTTGCGGAAGGTACCACAGCCGGATTCGACGCATCAAGGGACGAAGCGACGATATGCTCATCGTGGGCGGCGTGAACGTCTTCCCCAGCCAGGTGGAACATGTGTTGATGAATGTGCCCGGCCTCGGAGACCAGTACCAGATAGTCGTATCACGCGAACAACTCGACCACTTGTCCGTGAAAGTCGAGGCGAACAAGGAGGGGCTGAAAGATCCGCAACTCCTGAAGCAAGTGCAGAGTGACATTCTCTCAACCCTCGGAATACATGCAAATGTTGAACTGGTTGGGGAAGGAGCTTTGCCGCGCTATGAAGGCAAGGCACGTCGAGTCGTGGATCTGCGACCCAAGGAGTAGACGACTGGAAAGGGACGACTTGAGATTCCCAATGGGCCTCACGGTTCTAGCAGTCTTGGTGCTGGCAGGTGCCTTTCTCAATCTGAGATTCGTCCTGTCTCTCTTCGCCCTCATCGTAGTCTTCGTCGGAATCGTACAGTTCCGACAATCTGGAGCAACCATGGCGGTTGTTGGCCTCGTTGTGTCATTGGTGCTGGCGGTTGGTTTCTTCAATACTGATCCTCTGGTTGCTCTGGGAGCGGCAGTTTATGGCATCTTGAAGTCGTTCGGCGTCACGATCTCCGTGCTCGCGACCATGCTCATGATCTTCCTGATGAGGGAGGTCGGAGCACTCCAAGCAATTTCCGCCGCGATAAAACGCGCGGCAACGACGAAGGAGCAACAGGCACTTTTTCTCGGTGTTGGGTTTGGGTCATTCGCAACTTCGCTTGGAGTTGTGACACCATCGCTTTTTCCTCCATTGCTGGTTGCGATGGGATTCTCGCCATTCGCTGCAATCGCCATCTCTGTGCTCGGATACAATGCAACTACGTCGTACGCGCTTCTTTCGGTGCCGATCAGTCTTCCTTCGGACATCTTCAAGCTGGATGTCTTCTTGTTCGCTTACAAGGTGAACATCTTCCTTCCTGTGGTGGCGGTGTTGGTCTCGATCGCGATGCTGTGGATTATTGGGGGAAGATCATCAGTCAGGAAGGGTCTCGGGCCGGCGTTCCTGACGGGTCTCACGATCGCGTTCTCATGCTTGATTTTCGGACTGTTGCGCGTGCCCATCATGCTGATTGGCGTTCTTGCAGGTCTGGTCAGCATGGCTGTTCTCTACCTCTACCACCGCCTAATTGCGAGCGCGACGAAGGCTACCGAACCATTAGATCGTGTTGAGACGATCAGGGCCTTCAGCCCGTGGCTGATACTGATCGTTCTCGCGTTGATAGTCAGCGTGCCTCAAGTCACAGATTGGATGAGGAGACTGGACGGACCTACATTCTGGATCTTCGACAGACCGTTGGACTTCGACGCCCTCGCACAAGTATACACTTGGATATTCGCCGCCACGATTCTCTCTCTACCGATTCTGAAACCTACCAGACAACAGCTTAGAAGAACCCTGAACCTCTGGACAAGGAGAATCCTGCAACCGTTTCTCGCGTATGCACTCTTTTTCGGAGTCGCGTACGTAATGGCTTGGAGTGCGATGACTATCTCGAACAGCAAGCTGGCCCCCACGCCGGAATTCGCGGTTCTGAACATGAACAACGTGGTCGGCTTGACCTTGGCTGCAACTTTCGGTGCCATGTTTGTGTTTGTCGCGCCTTGGCTCGGCCTCTTCGGAGCGGTGGTTGGAGGATCTGAGGCAAGCTCGAATGTGATGTTCTTTCCCATACAACACAAAGCAGCTGAAGGCATAGGACTTACCGAAGCAGGGCAGAACAGTTCCGCTTTCATGACGATCTATGGATCGCACGCGAACGGTGGAGGTATCGCCTCAGCCATCACGCCATCCAAGATCAACAACGCTGCAGCCACGATAGGAGCGGAGGCGAAGCTGGAAAGCGAGATTCTGAGAAGTCATGTTCCGCTCGTTCTGGTGATCACTTTCATCGTTGGCCTCATGACGGCTCTCTTCATCGCGCTCGGAATCTAGACGACTTGCCTAAGCGGAACGGGACAAGCGTTACATCTCTGACACTCGCAACAATCTCGACTTGGCGATACAAGATGGACTACTTCGGGACTGTGAGGGCCAGATGCTCGATCCGAGCCTTTCAGACCAAGCCCGTCGAGGAGGAGAAGATTCTCAGAATCATCGAAACAGTGAACCTTGCGCCGTCGGCTGGTGATCTGCAGGCATACGAGATGGTTGTCATCAAGGACCGTGAGCGAAAAAGCGAACTGGCCAGAGACGCCTTCGGTCAGAGCTTCATTGCGGAAGCACCCGTCTGCCTGGTCTTTCTCACGTGCCCCGAGCGCTCCGCAAGGAAATACGGACAGCGCGGTTCCGAACTCTACTCTATCCAAGATGCTACCATAGCCACGACATACGCCATGCTGGCAGCCACCGCACTCGGATTGGCGTCTACGTGGGTTGGAGCATTTGACACCGACGCGGTTGCGAAGACTGTTGAGGCACCGGAAGGCAGGCGCCCAATTGCCATCTTGCCAATTGGTTACGCAGCTGACTGTCCCCAAGTCACTCCGAGAAGATCGATCAAAGAGATCGTACACTCCGAGACGCTTGGGAAGCCCTACTCGTTCTCTTTCACGGATCAGAGCTATCAGAGACCAATTTGGAAGCCCAGCCCCTAGATCTCCTTGAAGAGAAACGGCTGAAGGCATCTCATCTTCTCGCGCCAGTCCTGAGGATAGAGCAGCCGCTCAGTCGCGGCCACACTACTCAGCAAGCTGTTCCCGTCCTGCGGGGTGAACGTGTATCCCAAGACCTCTTCGGGACTTCTGACGCATAGCGTGGGCAGGACAACTATCGTTTGATTGAGAATGCGCCCGTAGCGACCATGGTCTCGTCCAAACGAGAATGCTAAGGCCGTCTGATCCTTGTATGTCGTGGCCATGAGCGGATTTGCCTTGATACGAGCCAGTACCTCGTCAAGTGTGGTGGCCCCATAGAGCTCAAGCGAAAACCAGATCGAGTGCATGTACTGAGTTGGAATCTTGATGCTGCTCGAGAAGATGTCCAGTTCACAGCCAAGGCTCTGGAAAAGTGCGTGTGTGTCACGAGCGTGGTGTGTTCCGAATCTCCCCTGATCGTGCTCGTCCACCTTCGGGCTGGCCGTGAATCCCTTCTCTTCGCTGAGGTCTGAGGACCGACGCATACATACGAAGCGGCCCTCTTTGAGACGAGACATCCCGCCTTCGAACGCAAGCGTCTTGATGATAGATGCAATGTTGTGAGTATTGCATGAAGCCACTTGCACATACTTCTGCGATCCAGTAAGCGCACTATCGTTTATCCCATGAGCGTATATTGTTCCGAATCCGAACTCTGAGCCCTGTGCGACGAAACCTCGCGGACCTTCCATCTTCTCATAGTACTTCTTCTTGTTGTCAAGACCTGTTCCTGATGGGGTGCAGTCGATCACAACGGATGCCCGTCGTATTCCTTCCTCATACTCGAATGTCGGTTCCATTTCTAGCTCTTGGAACTTCTTCCATTTCTCCTTCTCAACGCATAGCTTTGCATCGCGTTTGAGAAGGTCCCAGACTTTCGTTCGGTCAGTCAGCAGCGGAGTCCGCTTGGAGAATGTCACTTCGTCAATCCCGAGGTCCTTCCGGAAGTCAGTCAGGAGGCCGATTAGCGGTTCGCCTATTGTGCCCGTCCCAATGACATGAACGGTATTCAAGATTCGGATTCCAGACTGGTTCGATGCCCCCATCGGAGATAAGACTACCTCTGCACATTGACCATCCGGAACAATCTCCTAGAAGACAAGGGCGGGCACTCGGCTACCCATCAATCGAACATCCAGGCCCCGGTCGGAGCACCTGAAGGCGCGCAGATCGGCAATGGAAACCCGAACCGTTATGACTGGGAATAGCAGACCTAACGGTTCGAGGGCCGGTAGTTCAGCTGGTTAGAAAGCCCAAGCTTGACTTGAACGTCGGCTTTACACGCCGAAGGTCGCCGGTTCGATCCCGGTCCGGCCCACCATATTCCCCGCAGACACATCTGATTCAGAATCGTTATCCAATAGTGAGTTGTGAGTTAGGTAGAGTGATGAGGAATGGTCAAGATAACGTACCAGCCTTGGGAGGAGATCGTCATCCATGAGGTCGTCGAGTACTCTTTGCCAGCGTTGCTTGAGATCCAGAGCTTCGGGGTCCCCCCGGGGTCCCTGGGGAGAAGCCTGATGTGGGCGAGCGGCGTTGCGTTCACATATGCTTCAATGCCTGCAAGCGATGATGTTGTGGATGAGCAGATGAAGGGTAGGATGCATTGGGCCAGCGTCGTGTTCGCCACAATGCCCACTTATGAAAGCGCAGTCCTCATGCAAGAGACCAGCGTACGAATCCCAATTGCCGACGTAAGCAGCAATCCGACCCTGTATGCCGTCGCCAGGTGGCTGCACGACCGCGCAGCCTAGCTTCACAGTTCACAGAACGGAACTGGTGATTCTAGAGGACAACTGAGAGCAGTTTTCTCAGTTGAAGGCCTCGCGCGTTCTTCCGGTATGCGCCCATGTTGAGGATTTCTTCGACTTCCATCTTGTTCCACACCTACCACTCACGGTACATCAGTGTTCCTATATAAGTACAATGTCGTTTTTCGATACATGCCATGAGCACACGTAGCCCTACGCCATGGGAAGAGTGTCGTACGCCCGAGAAACACGCTGACAGGAACCGGCCTAATTTGCTGCTGGGCGCGCAGTAGCCAATCCTGTAGACTGGTTCTGATTCCTCTGGCACTCTACTTGGCCAAATGTTCCAGAGTCTCCGACGCCTCTCGCATTATGTCGTCGATGACTTGGGCGACTGGCTTGATCTCGTGCACGGTACCTATGCTTTGGCTACAGGGAATGACGCCAGCATCCAAGTCGCCGTCTTCGTACATGCGCTTGGTCGCCGTGCCGGCAACTATTGCCAGAATCTCGCCCAGCTCAGCTTGATGCGATTCCAGCTCGGCAACCTTGAGCGCGGCGGGGTTCTTCCAAGAGCGAAGGGTATTGTGCAAGGATCCGAGAATCGGTAGCGTGTCGAGTTCCGTCGCCGACGCCAAGGCTCGTTTTAGGTTATCATGAATCGGGCATTCAGTCGTGACCAGCAGCCTTGTGCCGAGAGTGACCCCCTCAGCACCTAGTGCCAGCGCGGCAAGTAGTCCTCTTCCGTTGGTGATTCCGCCGGCTGCTATGACCGGCACTTTGACCTCCTCTATAGCTCTGGGGACCAGAACCATCGTGGTCAGTCCGACCTCGCCTATGTGCCCCCCTCCCTCGGTTCCAAAGACCGTTACGGCATCCACCCCAGCCTTCTCCGCGCTCAACGCGTGCCGGACGCTGACGCATTTGTGCATCGTCTTGATGTCTCCGGCCTTCAGTCGTGCGAGCAAGTCTTCCGGCGGGCGATGCCCACTGGTCTCTACGATTGGTACATGCTCCTCCAATATCACGTCAACGTAGAGGTCGTTGTCGATGGGGCGCATTGCGGGGAATAGGCTTAGGTTCACGCCGAATGGCTTCTTCGTGAGACTCTTTGCCTTGCTGATGGCTAGTCGGAATTCGTCTTGGCTCTCGTACATGGCAGAGGCCATCATTCCCAATGCTCCAGCATTCGAGATTGCTGCCACAAATTCCGGCTTGGAGACATGCATCATGGCTCCGCCTACGATGGGATGCTCAACGCCCAATAGTTTGGTAATTCGAGTCTCGAACATGAGTTGACTCCACCTAGCGGGTCACGCGATCACAATTTCACACTTTCTACAGCTCAACGTAGGCTAGTTGAAGCCTCTTCTGTCTCAGAAGATGGCCAGTACGGACGAAAGCTGCAACTAGACGGTCTTCTGGGGGGGCTTGACCTTCTTCTTGGACTGTGTCGGCTTCGCTTTCTCATGAGGTGTCTCATGTATCGCTACCGATCTAGTTGAGATCAGTGGGACAGACTTGGCAGGTCGTCGTCTGGTGGTTGCGACAAGGACTAGTCCGATTCCCAGCACGAAGGCTCCTCCGATGCCAAGTGCTATTGTCGCGTACAGAATGGTGCTGTCGGTTCTCCAGACTGCTCTCACGGTGTGAGGTGAATCCATGATGATCGTGCCCACCGTGGAACTTGATTCCACGTCTCCGGTCCACCTGTCAAAGACCTGACTCACTCCGTATCCGATCTCGACCTGAGCTGTGACTGAGAACTCAGCAGAGTCCCCGGCATCATACCATCCGCCTCCGTCCGCAGCGCCGTATTCAGATGAGACCGTGAGAAGATATTGTGTCCTGTAGCGCGCTACGGCGGTGTGGGGGACATCCATCGTGATCTCGATCGGGTTTCCAGATACCGGAACTGAATCGACTATCCAATGCCGGAAGACGTACCGGATTCCAGCGCCACCTGGAATCTGAGCAGGCACGGCACCCATCACTACGGAGTCGCCTGAGGTATACCAGTCCTCCCCGGTTGCATAGGTGATGCCCTGAGGATCCACTGACACCTTCAGATACTTCTCGAAGCGATAATTCGCGACAACAGTCTTTGCAGAGTCCATGGTGATTGCACCGCTAGGTGCACTCCCTGAGAAGTCTCCGCTCCAGTGCGAGAAAACGTAGCGTTGGTTCGTGCCGGCGGGAACGATGATGGAAGTCAAAGTGAAAGATGCGACCGTGCCTTGGTTGTATGTTCCCTTGCCGTTCACAGGAGCGATGCCAGGTGGGTTGGTATCAGCCTTGAGTTCAAAGGTCTTCTTTGTGTCAGCGCTCGGTGTGTAGTAGTTGTAGGGGTACGTGTAGTACCACCAAGGCTCCCAATAGTAGGGGTAACACCATGAGTAGTTCCATGGGTAGCAATAGTACCAGTAGTATTGATTTGGAAAGTCAGCGATCACGCTGTGCCAGGTAGTCTGGGCCGGGGAACCCTTTCCGATCTGACCGGATGCTGTGGCCGCATTCGGGCACAACAATGAGAGAACGAGTAACAACAACAAGAAACGAGCGGCCGAGCATGGAAGCGATCTGGCCAATACGTCTCAACTGCCAGTTGACGGTTCCTGGATCGTATTTCTGCATTGCGCAGTCTGCAAGAAGAGAATCAGACCCATGGACCTGCCTTGGATCGGAATTGCGTGAGGTTGTGAAGAACCAAGCGGATTTTCATCAGCTTGCGAGCGAACATGATTGCGTCGGCGAATCAGGACTGTCGTGGCGAGCGCGGCGATCAACAGCATGACTGGCTGGGCCACAGCCGGATACTCCGGGATCGGTCTGCCAGAGGGTTGAAGCTCGAAGTCGACAGTCACTATTCCTCCGTCCGAAACCGTCACCATCTTGCTCACGGGTGCGTACGCGGGGTCAACTGAGACGGTCAGATTGTATGATCCTGGCGCCACCCACATCATGTAGGTGCCGTCAGCAGTTGTGGAAGCGGTGGGGGGTTCTCCCGAATCGCTTTCGGCGACCACTTGCGCCCACGGAAGTGGGTGGAGGTTTCCGTACATGTCATACCAGTACACTGTACCCCGGATCATAGACATCGATGCATGTGATGGCGTGGCCATCAAGGAGAACGCTGCCAAGCCTAGGATCAAGAGGAGAACGGCTGTGATCCGTCTCAGAGCAGGCGCCCTATTCCACATTCGATTCATTGGATGTGCCGGCTTAAGCATACGTAAGCTTACAGACACCTATAACTCTATCCGTGCTGAAAGCGCCCAAGCATTCTGCGCCTATCCTTCGAGACAGCGATAAGGCTACGTGGCGACGTCTGCAAACGCAGAGCGGTACCCGCGCCTGTGATGGTTGTGCTAGATCCTGAAGTTCCATTCCTCAGTGCCGTACTTCTCCTTGACCAGACCAAGAACTGCGTCCAGTTCTTGCCCTGTTGCCGGTCCGGGAACAAGACGTGCTTTGAAAGTCTTCACGAAGGCGTCTCTGAGACTTCTCTTGACGCGGTCGATTGAGATGCTTCCGCCAAGTTCTCTCTCCAGGGATGTCACAGGAGCACAAGTGCTTTGAACGAATTTCGTAAGCCCTGTCATCTGCTGTCGTCGGAGGATTCTCCACACCATCTCAAGGTCTGTATTCGTCAAGATGGAACCGTGGTAGAGGATGGCTCCCCAGCGAATTGCGCCCGCTCCGCCCGAGATCTTGCGTCCGCGTACCATTATCGTGTTGACAGGGACCACAGTCGAAACCAGACCTAGATTCAACAAGCATGCAGCGGCGCACTCGAGTGCCTGCCTGAATATCAGATTCTGCAACTCGAGGCTTGAGTGAGATAGCTTGGGCGTGCATATTGAGTAGTTCAGGTTTCCTGGGTCGTGATAGACCGCTCCGCCTCCGGTGAAGCGCCTGACGATTTCCACGCCCAGCTCTCTGCAGGTGTCCAGCTGGAGCTCATGTTCCGCGGACTGATTCTCACCGATGACTGCGGCCTTCGGGTTTCTCCATAGGCGAAGGGTTGGGGGGGACTTCCCATTTCCAACCTCTCGCACCAACGCCTCCTCAAATGCAAGATTGGATGGAGCATCAGAGTATTCGAGGTCCAGAAGACGCCAAGTCTCCATCTTCAGTTCACCCAGGGACAAGCAGGAACATGGCGAACGTCGGTCTTCGGAAGCAGCGCGTGCTATCGCTCTGCAACGCTCGACCGACACCTGTCCGCCCTTTCCGGGAGAAAAGCGTGGAGTCTGAAGTCACTGATGTATCTACCAATCTTCGCGATAATTCCTGGAGCTTCTGTCCCAAGCGTACAGATGAGTGAATGTGCTGTAAGAGACAGCTCCTCCATCCCAGCAATGTCCCTCTCGACTCTAGAGAGGCGCACAGCTTCACGTAGTCTGTCCTGGAACCCTCCGACCGCGATTATCCTGTGTAGTCTTTGTCGTCTCCACTGGTCGAATTGGGCGATCTGATCGTCCGAAAGCCAAGCTTCGAAGCGTCTTCGGTCGCGATCTATTGACGTGATTCTGACGAACACAGGAACGTCCTCATGAATGCAGTAGGTTCCTACGATCTTGTCAACGGGAAGGTCTCTTCCGTCGCACAGTTGAGCCACCAACCCTTCTCTCGCTACTACTGTCTTGACGTGTGTGGAAACTGGCCCCATCTCAACCTCGATTGTTTGCCGTTTCAGGTCGATCTTGGACACGTAGGCCTTGAGGTTGTCATCAACCTCAACTTCTGAGAATTCGCGAGGCGCGATCCCGAGCTTTCTTCTAATGAGTTCAGTGAAGACCTCAGAATCTGTTCCTTGGACTCCGATCCTGACGAATCCATTGCCAGTCGCCCCTTCGACTTGCACCTTAACATCCAAGCCCCGAGACAGCTGGCCGAGTCTCGCCTCAAGAGGTGCTCTGAATGCTTCCTGATCAAGATGCAGAATCCTCTCCGCTGTCACGAGTTTGGCGCTCATGGTGATCAAAACCACATAGGCAAACGGTCGACGAGAGGCTGGTGCGTCACTGTTCTAGCTCGTCTTCTATCTGCTTGATCCGCCTTTCCAAGAACTCAACAACGGGGGCGTTGTCTGCGCTCTCAAGTTGACCGCCACATTTCGAGCACCTAAAGGATGACTCCATAGCCTCTTCGAACGTCACTCGTACTTCACCGCACTTCTTGCAGACGAAGAAACTGTGGCCTCTCTCATAGTCAAGCTTCTGCCTCAGCTTCTCAAGAACACGCCTCTTTCTGCTGCGGATGAAAGCGTCCAACTGATCTGTCTGCAGCTTCCAGTAGAAGATGAACCAGCTCGTCTTCTCGTCACGCACGCGGGTGCAAGAGACCAAGCCGTGGTCATAGAGCTTGTAAAGGATCTTCCTAACCGTGTTCAATCTGACCACGGATTCGTTTGCGAGCACCTCGTCGGTGGCTTCGCTCTTCTTCTTCAGGATGTTGATGACCGTAACCGCGTCATCACCACCGAAGAGACGAGCTACTTTCGTCAGCTCCTCATCCAAGATTGCCAAGTCAGAGCCATCTCCGAGCCGGACAGGTATCCTTAGTGGGTATTCCCTTTAATCTTCTTCCAAATACCCTAGAGAGTGGCTGTGAGAACCTTTTCAGCCTAGAAGCGCCATGCCATCACTGGCAGGCACCAAAGATTGACTGACCAACTTGTCGTCCTTCGCCTTGGGCACAGAATCCCGCGGGATTCCAGGATTACCACCCACGTGTGTTTAACGGCGAGAGCTTTCGGTGCAGATGGACTAGTCCTTGCGGATGTGGCCGACACTGCATTGGAGCAGACGATTCAAGACGTCACTCGACGTTTCGGAGGCACCTTCTGGATCAAGATGGGCCAGCCATGGAGACAGGTGATGAGGGACTGGAAGGCAGAAGGAGGAGATATAGTCCATCTGACGGCGTACGGAGTGTTGGTGCCCCAAGTGATCGACGAGATTAGGGCCTCGCTCCGCCCAAAACTCGTTGTGATAGGTGCGGAGAAGGTCCCTGGTGAAGCCTACGAATTGGCGACTTGGAATGTCGCCATAACGAATCAGCCCATAAGCGAAGTTAGCGCGCTGGCTGTGTTCCTCGATAGGTACCTTGAAGGAAGACAATTCTCGACGGAGTTCAGCAATGCAGAAGTGAGGATCATCCCTTCGGCGCGGGGAAAGCAGGTCGTGAACCTGACAAAAAGATCCTAGGTGCGCTGAGCTCCTGGATCGTTTGTGTCTTTCTCTTCCTTCTTGCGTATGGTGGCGATGTCAGCGAAAGTGATCTCCTTTGTCGGAGTCGTGGAGAGCTTCGGCGCAGGTGGCTCGCTTGTGGGCACCAGCAACTTGATGCGCAGAACGTGCTCCAGCGTCTTCGCCAGTCGGACATCAGGGGCCATCTTACCCAGCTCTATCTTTTGAATGATTGAGAGGCGTTCTTTCACCTTCATCGCCAGTTCTTCCTGAGTCAAGTCATGCTTTCTCCGGCCTTTCTGTATGACCTGTGGGTAGTTGTCGGCAAGATCGAGCTCTCGAACCTCTCTCGGGGCTCGCCCGTCAGCCAGACGAGGGGGAGCAGAACGAGGCGTCACCGCAGGTATCGGGATTGAGATAGCACCTGGTTTCGTCGGTGGCGGCCGCGGAGGCTCCACGTAGGGCTTCCCCATTCTAGCACATGACTCACACGCCATCATTCGTGCGCCCTCGATGATGATCCGATTCGGTATCCCACGGATCTGGCGCCCGCAGATGTCGCAGTTCAAAATGCGCCCCGGCCGCGAAAAGGGAACTACGTCCACGCTTAAATGGTTTGGTCGTTCTAGTCGAAGCGTGTCACCTGATGCAGAAAGCGACCTGGCAGGACCTGAGGAAGCTAAGGGGAATTGCGAATTACCAATTCGGAAAACGCCTAGGTGACAAGCTCTTCAAGGGCAAGATCGAAATCACAAGATCAAGAAAGACAAACAAGATACGCCTGATCTTTCGTGAGGCAAAGTTGATCTCCACTCTGAGAGCGAGAGACGGTTTTCTGGCCCTGACACCTCAAGGGGCTGACCACATCTTGAGATCTATGAAGAATCCTCCTCGAGTCGTCGTGGTCCGCAACGATGTAGCTGAGTTCATCAAAGCCGGCAGAAACGCATTTGCGAAGCATGTTGTGTCAGCGGACTCCTCAATCCATCCCCAAGATGAGGTCATATTGGTCGATGAGAAACGAGGGCTGCTGGCTGTCGGACGAGCGCACTTAGCTGGTTTCGAGATGACTCAGTTCAAGCGAGGGACGGCCGTGAAGACGAGACGGGGTGTCGGAGTAGACGCAATAGACTTATCCCAAGACGAGCGATGACGAATTCCGGTCGGTTGTCTCAAAGATGGCTTACAAGGCGTACAAGGCTGTGAAGGGAGCCCCGCAAGGCAGAGATGCTAAGCGGATGATGCAGAAGATGGGGATGCAGGTCGATGAGATCGAGGGAGTGACCGAGGTGCTGATACGCACCCCTACTCGTGAGATTGTCATCGATGAACCTGTCGTTACGTCGGTGGTCGTTCAAGGTCAGAAGATGTTCCAAGTGACCGGCGGATCGTCCCACGAAAGAGCCCCATCGACCGAAGCACCGTTGATGGAGATTCCGGAAGCAGATGCGAAGTTGGTCGCAGAGCAGACTGGCAAGTCGCTGGATGACGCGAGGACTGCGTTGAAAGAAGCTGGCGGAGACCTAGCAGAAGCGATTCTGAAGCTCAAGCAGAAGGGCAAAACCTGAGCATGCGTGACGACCTGTTCCGGCTCAAGTAGCGGGCTGGTGTTGATCTTGGACAGCACACGGTATCTAATTGTGGGCGGAGGGTTAGCTGGAGGATCTGCGGTCGAAGCGATCCGCGCACGAGACCATCAAGGGCGTGTTGTGCTCGTGTCAGACGAAAGCCATCTCCCGTACGATCGGGTAGCACTTTCAAAGGGGTACCTGACCGGGAGACTCCGGCGAGAGAACCTCTTTCTCCAAGAGCCTGAGTTCTATCAGCAGGAGCACGTGGAGGTCCTGCTCGGCCGCCACGTACAGCGACTGGATGCTGACGCTCAGATTGCGTTACTGGATGATGGGCGGGAGCTGAACTTCGAACGCCTCCTGCTAGCGACCGGTGGTCGTCCGCGTCGCCTACCAATACCGAACGGTGACCTGCCCGGAATCCACTGCCTTCGGACCATAGAGGACTCTGATGCCATCCGAGCGGCCATCTCTTCTGCACGGCGCGCAGTGATTGTGGGTGGAGGCTTCATCGGATGCGAGATTGCCGCCGCCTGCGTACAGAATGGACTTGACACCACGATAATCGAGTTTTGCCCATCGCTCCTGAACGTCCCACTGGACGATGAGACCGCCCAATGGATAACAGAGTACTTCACCAAGCAAGGCGTACACGTTCTCACCAATGAATCAGCAGCCCGTTTTGTGGAGGCCGATGGTCGGGTTGCTGGAGTCGAGACAAAGACAGGGAAGAAGATTCTTGGTGATTTCGTGGCGATCGGTATCGGAATCGCACCTAACGTGGAACTGGCACAAGAAGCCGGGCTTCCGGTTGACAAAGGAATCCTGGTCAACGAGCAACTTGAGACAGAACGCAGAGGGATCTATGCCGCTGGCGATGTTGCGTCCTTCTACAGTCCACTGTACGCCAAACATCTCAGACTCGAACACTATGATGTCGCTTTGAAACATGGCCAGATAGCCGGAGCCAACATGGCAGGAGCCCAAGAGAGGTTCATCGATTTGCCACACTTCTTCTCATCCATGTTCAAGCTTCGAATCGAAGTCTGGGGAGACACTACACAGCGGGAAGTGGTTGTTCGACGGGGTCCGCTGGGAATTTCGGAGAAGGGCGGATTTGCACAATTCTATCTTGCCCAAGGACGCGTGCAGGCATATTTGTCAGTCATTCGTCCCTCCAAAGAAGCAGAGGCAGCCAAGACCCTGATTCTGAGTAGGCAATCCATCGAAGATCTCTCGCTTCTCAGCAATGAGTCAGTAGATCCTTGCAGTCTGACAAAGTAGAATTCTATGCCTGATCTTCATTTGCACATATGTTCTAGTTCAGGTTCCAGGCCTGACGTTGAATCAACAGCTCTCTTTCCCAATCAGGTCCTCTGGATGCCCCCATCCCTTTTATCTCGGATCTTCGGCCATGAGAACAAGCAAGAAGGCGCAATCAGGTGACCTAGAGGATGGACTTCGACGAGAGAGTCTGGAAGCTCATGGAGAAGATTCCCAAAGGTCGAGTCACGACCTACGGTCAGATCGCCAAGAAACTGAATACGAGAGCATATAGAGCCGTTGGCAACGCTTGCCGCAAGAATCCTTACGCTCCGAGAGTTCCATGTCACAGAGTCGTGAGATCCGACGGAACCATTGGCGGTTTTGGGGGAAAGACTTCCGGCAAGTCTGTGGAAGCAAAGATCCAGTTGCTGGAAAAGGAAAACGTCGAAGTCAGGAACGGAAAGATCGTCGGTTTTGAGAAAGTCCTCTTCAGATTCTAGGCGACATGGCCTAGGCATCAGTTCTCCAATTGTGGTTCCCCTAGGCGTCACTCGATTCATGATAGGCCGGTGACGAAGTGTTGACCGCCTACGATCCCAATAGTGTGTGACTGCCAACGACGTGCAGGCGCGTAGGCATTGGTCTACTGCTGCGACGATTGCGGTGACGAAGTAACTGGCCAAGATTCGGCCGAGATTCATCGTCTCCTAGACCGCGTCCTTCCAACGCATGCGCGTGTATCGATGGAAACTCGATTGGCCATAAGCGAGGACGATATTGCGCCTTGCATCTCCTAGGAGTTGCTGCAGAAACCATGGAACCAAGACAGATAGTTGATACAATACTCTCTATTGACAGGAACATACGATACGTGGGCATCGTTAGTCCGGGACCGGACCACAAGATCAAGGCCTCGTGCATGAGGGAAGGAGTCAAGTCACTAACGCCGGAGCAGGAAGATCAGGAATTCATCCGGAACATCCCCGAATCCGTACTTGGATTGTGCCGGAGTGTCGAAGGCGACCTAGGCAAGGTCAAGTATTCCATGCTGTGCTTTCACAGAATTACGCTGATGTTCTTCGAGACACATGGAGACATCATAGTCGTGAGCCTGGAAGCTGGAACATACGCCAGGCCGATCTTCGACCGGATCACGCACCTGCTGGGCCTCGACCGATAGTTGACCGGAGCCAGTATGGGGCCCGAACCCTCATTGAAGGAGAAACGCCCGTCTGACGGCGACTAGGCGGCTCTTGCCTGTTTCTCCATTCGGCTCTTTATCCGCTTCAATCTGAAGAAATCTTCGCGCTCACGTTCTTCCAAGTGCATCTGAATGTACCTTATGGATCCGAGAACGCGTGGGATTATAACGTAGTCAAGCGAGTTGACGCGTCTTTTCGTTGAGGCTATGGCTTGTGCGAGTTTCCGGGTCGCTGCTTCTGCACTTGACAGCTCGGCGAGCGCCTTCAAAGTTTCACTCATCTTCATGGTGGCCTCGTCCAATTTCGCGGACGTCGCCAGTAGATTATAGGGCGCACTCTTGCGCGGTGACACTCTCAACTGGATTTGAGGCAGAGTGACGCCGATCACGTTTCTTGTCCTCGCTTCGAGATCAAAATGGTCTTCGACCCCGATGGATAGTTGCTCCAGTTTGGTTGAGCCGTGAACCATCTGTGCTTCAACGAAGAGGTGATATGCTTCACTCAAGAGCGCGTGAGAGCGTCCCCTTAGCGCAGAGATCTGACGTACGGACTCGAAGAATTCGATCATGAGAGCGTCCAGTTTCTCTCTCAGTAGGTCTCTTCCTCTTTCTGCTATGTCCCGCCTCTTTCTGAGAGCGAGCAGCTCCATTCTTGTTGGGTGAACGCCCGATATGACTTCAGACATTATGCGTTGCCCTTGCCTTTGTGGCCTGGATGGTATTTCGTGATCGTTGACGGATCGATGCGCTTGAGCTCAGCCTCAGGCAGCATAGACAGGAGATCCCAGCCGAGGTCAAGCGTCTGCTCTATGTCCCTGTTCTCGTACTCGCCTTGTCTCACAAATCGTTTCTCGAAGGCGTCGGCGAAGTTCAAGTAGAGTTTGTCTCTGTTTGAAAGTGCCTCTTCTCCAACAACTGCGACTAGGTCTCGGAAGGCCCGCCCTTCAGCATACGCGTAGTAGAGCTGGTCTGAGACTTCTCTGTGATCCTCGCGTGTGCGCTGCTTCCCTATTCCCTCCCTCATCAGACGCGACAGCGACGGAGAGACATCTATCGGAGGATAGATGCCACGCCTATGAAGCCCTCTGTCGACGATGAGTTGCCCTTCGGTTATGTAACCAGTCAAATCGGCGATCGGATGAGTGATGTCGTCGTGTGGCATTGTCAAGATCGGCATTTGCGTGATTGAGCCCTTGCTAGTGTGCGTCCTTCCAGCCCGCTCATATATCGTGGATAGGTCGGTGTACAGGTATCCAGGATAGCCCCGTCTTCCCGGCACTTCTTCTCGGGCTGCCGAAATCTCCCGAAGTGCTTCCGCATAATTCGTCATGTCGGTGAGGATGACCAGCACATGCATGTCGAGTTTGAAAGCGAAGTATTCGGCTGCAGTAAGGGCGACTCTAGGTGTGATTATCCTCTCTATTGCAGGGTCGTCGGCCAAGTTCACGAACATCGTCACATGCTCGAAAGCACCTTGCTTCTCGAAGTCCTCACGGAAGAATCGGGCCTCGTCGGCCGTTATGCCGATGGCTGCGAATACAGTTGAGAAGGTTTCTCCTGACCCGCGAACCTGAGCCTGTCTCGCAACTTGGGCTGCCACCGCATTGTGCGGAAGTCCCGCCCCGGAGAAGAACGGAAGCTTCTGTCCTCTGACAAGTGTGTTCATTCCGTCAATTGCAGAAATCCCGGTTTGTATGAATTCTCTCGGGTAGGTTCTTGCGCAAGGGTTGATTGGCGCACCGTGAACATCCCAGTAGTCTTCGGGTATGATATTCGGTCCTCCGTCGATTGGATTGCCGCTGCCGTCCATGACCCGCCCGAGCATGTCCGCCGAGACTGAGAGCTTGATCGTTTCGCCTGCGAATCTGACGGCGGTTCTTTCGATATCTAGGCCTGAAGTGCCTTCGAAGACCTGAACGACGGCCATCTTGTCACTCACTTCTAGGACCTGTCCTCTACGCTCGGAGCCGTCGGGAGCAACGATCCTAACGAGCTCCCCAAAGCCAACGCCCGTGATGGCTTCCACGAACAGGAGCGGCCCCGCGATCTTCGTGATGGTTCTGTATTCTCTCAGCATGAGGCTCATGCGGGGGGTCCCTCCGAGCTGACCGCCTCAGCAGTGAGCTGTCTGAACTGATCCTCCAGTCTCTGCTCGATCGCTTTCGCAACTTCCCCGAATCCTTCCGATGATTCGATCTTACATCGAGCAATGTCGTGCCTGACGGGAATGTCGAGTATGCGCTGCAAGGGCACTCCCTGCTCAACCGCCTTCGCCATCCTCTCATGGAACTTCAAGATCAGGCGGATCATCTCCGTCGTTTTCTCAGGGGAGCAGTAGCTGTCGATTGGGTGCTGCGCACTTTGCATGAGAAAATCCTCCTTGATCATGCGAGCCGCTTCTAGCGTTGCCCTCTGGCCTTCCGACAGGGCATCTGGGCCGACGAGCATCACGATCTCTCTGAGCTCCTCATCCCGCTGCAAGAGGGACATGGCATCTCGTCGCAGATCCTTCCACGGCTGCTTCGTCTTTGTCTGATACCATTCCTCTACCGAGGCGAGATAGAGCGAGTAGCTCGTAAGCCAATCTATGGCTGGAAAGTGGCGCCGCTCTGCGAGCGACTTGCTCAGAGCCCAGAAGACTTTGGTGATTCGAAGCGTATTCTGTGTAACAGGCTCTGAGAAGTCTCCGCCGGACGGCGAAACGGCCCCCACCGCGGATATCGAGCCTGCTCTTGACCCACTGCCGAGGACTTCTACTCTACCTGCGCGTTCGTAGAATTCCGCCAGCTTGGATGCGAGGTAGGCGGGATACCCTTCCTCGCCCGGCATCTCCTCAAGTCTGCCCGATATCTCTCTCAGCGCTTCTGCCCACCTTGATGTGGAATCAGCCATCAGTGCGACATCGTAGCCCATGTCTCTGAAGTATTCAGCCATCGTGATACCGGTGTAGACGCTTGCCTCTCGTGCCGCTATGGGCATGTTCGAAGTGTTGGCGACCAGTATCGTCCTGGCCATGAGCGGCTGTCCGCTTCTAGGGTCTTTCAGCTCCGGGAATGTCTCAAGGACTTCGGTCATCTCGTTGCCGCGTTCACCGCACCCCACATACACTATGATCTCGGCATCTGCCCACTTGGCGAGCTGTTGTTGCATCACTGTCTTGCCGGTTCCGAAACCTCCAGGAATTGCGGCCGTTCCGCCCTTGGCAATTGGAAAGAGGAAGTCCATTGTTCTCTGGCCTGTGACGAGTGGCACCACTGAGGGAAGCTTGGACTTGATTGGTCGTGCCTTTCTCACAGGCCATGTGTGCATGAGCTGAAGCTTCACGACTCCATTCTGTGTCTCAAGTTCGGCGATGTCGTCTGTGACTCTATAGTCGCTCTCCTTTGCGACCGTCTTGATGCTGCCTGAAACGTTTGGTGGTACGAGAATTCGTTGCGTGACCAGTACAGTTTCACGCACTTCGCCGAGTGTGTCGCCTCCGAGAGCCTTCTGGCCTGCCTTGACCTTCGGCACAAATCGCCAAGTCTTCTTTCGATCGAGAGCCGGTGACGTGACACCCCGCTCAATGAAGGTTCCTGCGATCTCTCTGAGTGTTGGGAGAGGTCGCTGTATTCCGTCGTAGATCTGATTCATCATGCCGGGGCCTAGTTCCACGGAGAGAGGTTTGCCAGTCCTTTCCACATGCTCGCCCGGCTTGATTCCGACGGTCTCTTCGTAGACTTGGACGGTCGCTCGGTCGCCCTCTACTCTTATGACCTCTCCGATGAGGCCTGCCCCGGCGACTTTGACGAGTTCGTACATTTGGGCACCCAGCATATCCCGAGCTACAACGACGGGCCCCGCGATCCTCTCGATTGTCCCTGGTTTGTACAACTGCATCGACCGAGCCGAATGCTGCGCCCCAGCGAAACGGTGTTGGTACGATTCGGACCGCAATTAAGCGTTTCCAGAACCAGAATCCGAGCGGCGAGCTCCGGTACTTTGACTCGTCTCTCTTGCTTATACTCGCCGTGCGCCGACTCTTGGCTTGGTTCGAGCGATGATATCACTGACTGAGATCAAGCGAAACAGCGAGCAGCTCGTTGAATGCACAGTTAGAATCGAGCAGATGCTTGCTCAGCTGAACGCGGTTGAATGCTGACGCGGTCTACAGCAAGTGGCGACCGTTCTCTACCAGTTTCCGGTCATCAACCCAGAGAGTTGCATCTCTCATGATCGCGTCGATGTGAGTCTTCGATTCCCAGTCGGCTCCCGTGTCATCGGGGTAGGGATCTCCAAAAGCAACGTGAATGGTCGGCAGCTTCTCGTCTTGGAGTAGCCTTCCGATCAGTCGCTTCACGAATATGTTAGTCCCGATCGCGAACTCCCCCAGTCTACTGCTGTTTTCGTCGGTTTGCAGATACTTGACCAAGTCCTCTCTCAGTTCCATATTGGAGCATTCAATAGTCCCCAAGTCTGCTCGCGAGCCATGGACGCCTATCTTGACGGGCGACTTCTCCAAGACCCCGTATTTCTGGTCGAACCAGTCGCCCAGCTCATCGGCCACCACGGTTCCGTTGGCGGTCCAAGCTGCAGTGTGGATCTCACCATCTGGGAGGTTTCCCCACTTTCCTCTTGTATGAAAGAGGCCGTCGGACACTTTCCACCTCCATTTGGGATTGAATTCCACCGACAGGTCTGACCCTGCTGGACTGGTGACGCGTGCTTTCTTAGCCGTCGCAACGATCTGATGAATTCGATTTGTGATGTTGGAGATCTTCTCGTAGTCGCCGCACATCCCCTCTTGCATGATCTGCTCGTTTATGGATGGCATATGCCCATGACGTGCATACTGCTTTGCGAGTTTGATGAGTGGTATCCTCATGGCCAGTTCGCCGCCTATGCTCCGTGCGGCGTAGAGGGTCACGTTTGCCCACGGGATCAGTTCTTCCAGACGTTTCGGGAGTGAGGTCAAGGGTCGTTTGCCATAGTCTTCGAGGAAGACAGTCTTCACATTCCCCGGAGATGCTTTCTTTGCGGCTCTGTCTAGCGCCTCGCCAATTGCACGAGTGAAAGAATCAGTCACTATCAGCACGTGCTCGTCCGGTTTCACCCTCATGCAGACCTCGACTGCCACGCGGGCACCTTCGTCAACTGTACCCAATGCGGAACGGCCCCCGCGATCCATGGAAGCTGCTGCAGTATTAACGGTTGCCAGTGGACCGTACGTTGCCCGTCAAGTTGTCGCAGAGTTATATTTCTGTGGCCAGTGAGATTCGCCTAGACGAGGACTGCTCTTACTTGATCCCGATCAAGTTCCTCGATGATGTGGTGCACCTCAAGGTTGTTCCGAGAAGCGGCTGGATATCATACAAGATCAGTAGACACGACGTTGAGCCGGTTTCCTCGCATTCCTACTCTGTCGCTGTGATTGCCCTGACGATGTCTGAGATCATGCGATCGAACAGTCGCGGCTTGGATGTGGAACAGGTATTGAGAATGGCACTTCTCCACGACCTATCGGAGTCTCTGACGTTTGACATCAGCAAGGCGTATCTCAGATACCTTGGTACGGGGGGTTCTCGGTTGAAGGAGCGCATCGAACGCAAGGCGGTTTCGCACATTTTGGCAGGCCTTGGCAACGAACGACTTGAGCGAGAATTCAGAGCGATTCTTGAAGAGTATCACGCTTCGAGGTCTCTCGAAGCAAGAATCGTTCACTGTGCTGATGCGCTAGATCTTCTGCTGCAAGTCATCGCGTACGAGAAGATGGGCTACTCAAAGATCACGCTCGACCCCATCTGGAGGGAAACCAAGGCAAAACTTGCGAGCTACAGGCTTGGACTCGCGGATGAGTGGTCGACACAACTCGGACGAGTCAGAAAGGGACTGCGTCGCACACACAGACGAGCAGGTTGACCGCTTGTCTCCGTCAGACGATCCTGATGCGGTCGTTTGAGACTTGTACGATTCCGGCAGCGTGGTCGAGCGCCCAGATCCCGAACTCGTTTGTTTCCGGGTCGACAACCAAGGCCACAACAAACTGTGAGAACTGCAGAAGCCTACTGTGGGTGTCCAGGTCTGTCTCTGACATGAATATGCCGAAACCTGGGTGAGAGTGATACCAGCCAATAATCCTTCCATCAATCTTGCCTCTCACTATGTCGTCTGCCACTCGCGCCAACTTGTCGGAGGAAAGGACGCACATAGTTTCCGAGTCTTCGTTCCCTGCTGGAACAACGTCGTTTACCCAGAGCCCATCGTCAAGCATGAAACCAATGAGCAGCCCAATACGCTCATACGGGCGCCTCACGTCGGCTCCGATTCGGTCGAGCACAGTGCTGGTGATGTTGATGTTGAACAAGCCGCTCGCCGTCTCGGGATATCCTGCAGTAGTCCGACGTGATGAGATAAACCTTGACGCTGAGGTGCCCTTCGACAATGGTGAAGCACTTGAGGCCTGTGACAGGCTTGAGCGCATTCGAAACTTAGAACACCTTGTTCCAATCCCTGAATTCATATCATGGCCATCACAGTATGCGGCAATTGTGCAGCAGACCACGGAGGTGAATTGAATGACCGAAATCCAAGAGAAACGACTGTATGCACTTGTCCTAGTACTCATTGTCGTAGTGGCGCTTTTTGGCAGCTTGGCACTTTATGCATCCTACAGAAGCCCGGGACTTGGCTTGCCTACCACGCCCGAACCCAAGACGATCTCCGTAAGCGGCACCGGGACCATCTCAATGACCCCTGACATAGGCTGGTTTACAGCTTCTGTCCTTACGCAGGCAGGAACCGCGGCGGAGGCCGAGCAACAGAACAATGACGCGATGGCGAAGGTCATCTCTGCACTCAAAGGCGCAGGAATTGCTGAGACGGACATAGAGACTACTGACTTCTCACTCAGCCCGATCTACCAAGAGGCGAAGGAGCCCGGGAGGATGCCCATACTCGTCGGCTACTCTGCGAGACACACGATCCGCGTCACTGTGAATGATGTAGGACTAGTCGGCAAGATGCTTGACACCGCTATCTCCAACGGAGCTAACGAAATGGGCGGAGTCTACTTTGGACTGTCCAAAGCGAAGGCAGATCAGGCCCAGGCAGAAGCGCTCAGCCTAGCCGTGAAGGATGCTGGCAGCAAAGCGAGGGCAATTGCAGACGCAATGGGTGCCACACTGGTAGGCCCGATGTCAGTCAGCCTAGGCTACTACTACGAACCCGTCAGGGCGGACTACAAACTGGCAGAGGGATCGCCAGTGCCAATACAGCCGGGACAACTGCAGTACACCGTCAACGTCCAGACCGTCTACGCCTTCAGCTAGCCGCGTATCAACCTCCCTTCTTTCCCCATTTCCTACTCCTTCTCCAGACCAGCCCGCCAGATGCCGTCTCTGAGGGCAACCTTCATAATTCGTCAGGAGCTAGATCATGGTGAGGCATGATCGATGCCAATGGCTTTTGTTTTCATGAACATAGACGCCGGCGGCGAACAAGAAGTCCTGAAAGAGCTGCGGACCATCCAATACGTGAAGGAGGCCCACCTCGTCTACGGAGTGTACGACCTAGTAGCAAGGGTCGAAGCTGAAACGATGGATAAACTCAAGGAAATCGTGACTTGGAAGGTGCGCAGACTCGACAAAGTCAGATCCACACTGACCACGATTGTGATGGAATCCGCCTAACACGAATCGCTCACCGTTTCGTCTGGCGCTCTCTTTTACGACAGATCGATCTCTCACCCCAGAGTGCACGCCTATGTAAGCGAGCTGAGTCAATCATGTCCTTGAGCAAAGTCGCAATCGTGAGAGGCGCAGACCCCCCTGAAATGACAGCGAGAGCTCTACAATTGGTCAATGCTAGCGAAGCTATCTCATGTGGGAAGCTCGTTCTGATAAAACCAAACTACATTAACACCGAACCTCCATCCACAGGAATCACGACGGACAGCCGAGTCATAGAAGGAATAGTGGCATTTCTGAAGAAGCATCGCGTGAATGAGATCGTCATTGGCGAAGGAACCGGGTACGGAGATACGCTTGATGCCTTCAAGGTTGCCGGCGTCAATGAAGTTGCAGAGAAATGGAAGGTCAGAATGCTTGACCTCAACAGGGACGAATTCATCGAAGTCAAGCCCGATGACGCAGTGACTCTGAAGAAAGTCAAGATCGCCAAGACCGCCCTTAGTAGCACAATCGTAAGCGTTCCGAAACTGAAGCCGCACAGATTGACCGGTGTGACTCTGAGTCTCAAGAACATGATAGGTGCGATGACACCGAAAGGATCAATGCACAGGCATCTGAGCCAGAACATCGCTGACCTTGCGTCAGCCATAACGCCACGCATAGCAGTCATAGACGGGATAATCGCCGGCGAAGGACACGAGACGAGCGGAAACCCTGTAGAAATGAATCTTGTAATTGCAGGGACAGACCCGGTGGCTGTTGACGCTGTAGGCGCGGCGGTCATGTGCATTGCACCAGAAAGCGTGAAGCATCTACGGCTGGCAGAGGAGAAAGGGCTCGGCACATGTCACTTGGAGCGCATACAAGTACTTGGCGAACCCATAGAGAAAGTCAGAAGAAAGTTCAAGACATCGCTTGTAGCGAAACTGTCGCCTTTCTGACTTGCCCTGCATTCTCCTAGATTCATTCAACATTTGGAAACACTTCGCCTACGAGTAGACGAAGTGATTCACGTTTCACTGCGTCAGGAACTCGGAGGATGAAGTATCGGACTCCTGCTTGCTCCACGTAGTCGCTGAACTGAGTTGCGCATTCGCTGGGGTTCCCTATGATTCTTGATTTGAGGAATGCTTCTTCGCTCATTCCTGATGGCATCGATTTGAGCGCCGCTGAGCGCGCCGCTCGCCCGTCGCGTGCAACATAGACCTCTCTGTGCAGTGTTCTCTCAATGGTGTCTGGGTCTCTTCCGAGAACTAGGCAGTGCTCGTCAATGATCTTGAATTTCCGAACGCATTCGTCCAGTGTTACAGCTGCACTGAGATCTGATCGGTCTGCGAATTCTGCGACGGCTTTGAGAGTCAGTTTCTCTCCGTTTCCTCCAATCATGATTGGTGGATGCGGTTTCTGAATCGGTTTAGGGTTGTTGATCGCGCCGTCGACTGAGAAGTACTTTCCCTGAAATGTGGTGCTTTCCTCGGTCCACATCTTCCGGATTATCTGGACGGCTTCTCGCAGCTGGCGTATCCTCGTAGATGGCTTATCGAAGTGGTACCCGTAGGCTCGGTATTCCTGTTCATACCAGCCGGCGCCGATTCCGAACTCCAGTCTACCTCCCGATATCACGTCGAGTGTGGCTGCCATTTTCGCGACGAGCGCAGGGTTCCTGTATGAGGTGCAAGTAACAAGCTGCCCCAATCTCAGCTTCGTGGTTCGCATCGCAATGGCCGCAAGGCTCGTGTAGCATTCGAAGCAGGACTCCGTAGTTACAGTTGGATACGTGATCAAGTGATCATATAGGAACCCAGAGTCGAAACCGAGCCGCTCGATCTCCTCAGCGATCTTGATCATGACCTCGAATTGCTCAGCAGGTGACTTTTCCCTCGGGAGATCTAGCCTCCAGCCCTGGGGAATCATCAAACCAAACTTGACCAACGCCGGTCTCAACTCCTCTGAGTTCTCAGATCAGGTTACGCCAATAGGTAGCTCTTCCGATTCCTATGTCGAGACAAGCCGGCCACGATCATTAGATTCAAAGGCAGGACGCTGGAGAAGCTTGGTCCCAGCCGTGAGGGAAGACTTTGACAGGCAGAACTAGTTCGCGGATAGTTGATTCTCCCACAGTATGGATGGCGGTAGTTCTCGTGATGATCTACCTGACTCAGGCAATACTCGGTGGCGATCTCTTCGAACCCGATCTAGGCCCAGTCTACCCCTTCTTACAAGTGAATGCAGTAGTCTGGCATGGCGCAGTCTGGATGCTCTTCACTTCGATGTTCCTTCACGCGAACCTGCTCCACCTTGGCGGGAACGTGTTCTTCCTCCTACTATTCGGAACGGCCTTGGAGGAACAAGTGCCGAGGGCACGTTGGCTAGTCGCTTATCTCGTGAGCGGCCTTGTGGGCAACATCACTTTCCTGATTCTTGGTGGCGACGCAATCGGTCTCGGCGCTTCAGGAGCCATTTGGGGGCTACTGGCAGCGGCAGGTGGGCTTCGAGGACTCGTCGGGATGATTTTCTACGGCGGATTGAACATATTCTCAGGAGGAGGAGTCCTTGCACATGCTGGCGGACTTCTGGCTGGCTTAGCTATCAGATACTCCTGGTTGAGAGGAGAACGCTGAGGTCCACTCGGGCGGGCACAACTGCTTTCTATATACTTGGTCATGTTGGCGGCTTCCGCCCGATTCCGGACGGATGTCACATCTGCGGGCGATTTGCTGACCCTCAACCTGCCCCCCTTTCGCTGCGCAAGGAGTATCGAAAGTACGTATCTCGCGGGCGATTCGGAAATGGTTGTACATACAAGAGGTACAGTAGTAGGGAGTGGTATATGTAGACCAATACGAAAAATACTAACCCAAGAAAATCGGGGTTCAACTCGATGAGCGCCACCTTGCCACAACCTCTCGTCGCCCATCAGGCAGTCTCAAACCCACCGAAACATGTGACCGACGCAGTGCAGCATACGAGCCCAGCTGCAACACCTACTAGGCGTCCTCTCACTCCCCCGCAGATACTCAAACTGAGAGATGCGGACATAGCCGTGCTCGAAGACAGATGCAAGGGATGCTCATTCTGCATAGAGTTCTGCCCGCGAGACGTCCTAGAGCAGGACACGAAACTGAACGTCCGAGGAGTTCACGTTCCCCGCGTCAAAGACTCCGCCCTCTGCGTCGGATGTGGAGTGTGTGAGGAGGTCTGTCCCGATTTCGCCATCTTCCTCGTCGAGAAGGGAAAGAGACACTGAGAAGAGACGTTCTGACTGGCACGTACTTCTCACTTGGAGACGTAGCGTGCGCTGAAGGCGCGCTGGCAGCTGGTTGCAGATTCTTCGGAGGCTATCCAATCACACCTGCCACTGAGATAGCCGAACACATGTCGAGGAGGCTTCCAGAAGTCGGAGGCGTCTACCTCCAGATGGAGGATGAGATAGCCTCAATGGCAGCAGTCATCGGCGCATCATATGGTGGCATCAAATCTATGACTGCCACCTCGGGCCCAGGCTTCAGTCTCATGCAGGAGAACATCGGTCTCGCGGCAATGACTGAAACCCCGTGCGTTGTAGTGGATGTGATGCGAGCGGGCCCAAGCACAGGTCAACCCACCAAGACAGGCCAGCAAGACGTCATGCAGGCAAAATGGGGATCCCACGGAGATTACGAGATAATCGCACTGGCTCCATCATCCGTCCAAGAAATGTTCGACCTTACTGTTGAAGCATTCAACCTCTCAGAGAAGTACAGATGCCCAGTCTTTGTGATGACAGATGAGATCATCGGCCACCTGATGGAGAGATTTCAGATTCCAGAGCCTGAGAAGATTCGACTGGTCGAACGCAAACGGCCAACAACACCTCCATCCAAGTATTCGCCTTTCCAAGCCGGCGAAGACCTCGTGCCAGAGATGGCCACCTTCGGCGAAGGATACAGATTCTACGCCACAGGACTAACCCACGATGAGACCGGCCACCCACGAACCGACAGCGCAGAACACCACGCGAAACTGGTTCAGAGAATCTGCGACAAGATCCGCAATAACGTCGGAGAGATCACGAAAGTTGAACGAGTCTTCCTCGATGATGCTGATGTGTGCATAGTTGCATACGGAAGCGTCGCCAGATCCGCACTAGCCGCTACAGTCGAAGGACGAGAAAGAGGCATCAAGATTGGACTCCTGAGACTCGCCACAATTTGGCCATTCCCAGACGAAATCGTAGAGCAGGTGGCCGCTCAAGTGGACAAGATCCTGGTGCCTGAAATGAACTATGGGCAACTCGTCCGAGAGGTTGAGAGAAGTGCAGGCCGGCGAAAGGTGACATCCATTCCGAGACTTGGAGATGCTCTCCACACACCCGAGGAGATCCTAGCTCAGGCAGTCAGCTAGAACATGAAGGTACACAACATGTCGAACCTCCACCATCCACTGGAAGACTACACAAGAAGCGGCATGATTCCTCACATATGGTGCAACGGTTGCGGCAACGGAATCATACTCGGGGAATTCGCCAGAGCCTTGGACGAACTCAAGTACGACCGAGACAAGGTTGTCGTAGTATCGGGAATCGGCTGCATAGGAAGGATCTCCGGATACACCAACACTGATTCGTTTCACACGACACATGGTCGCGCATTGGCCTTTGCTGTTGGAGTCAAAGCGGCGAGGCCGGACTTGAAACCGATAGTGATCAGTGGAGATGGCGACCTATTCGCGATAGGTGGCAATCACTTCATTCACGCCGCCAGAAGAAACGTAGATGTAGCCGTAATCTGTTCCAACAATTTCAACTACGGCATGACTGGCGGGCAGGCCGGCCCAACGACACCCGTCGGCGCATTCACTACGACGAGTCGATACGGGAACATCGAGCATCCATTCAATCTAGTGCACTTGGCTGCAGCTTCAGGTGCAGTCTATGTGGCGCGGTGGACAACAATTCACGTCAAGCGAATTCGGGAATCGATGAAGAAGGCCATCAGCAGAAAGGGATTCAGCTTTGTCGAAATAGTTACCCCATGCCCAGAAGAGTATGGTCGAAGAAACAAGATTGCGGACCCCATCCTTGGAATGAAATGGCTGAGAGAAGTCAGCGAGGTTCGCTCCAACATCGACCCTATTGAGGCTGTGATCGGACCTGACAAGATCATTGTCGGAGAATTCGTTGATGTTGAGAAGCCGGAGTTCAGCGATTTGCTGTGGGAGAAGAATCGATCTGTTCAGGCAGAACTTGAGAAGGTAGGGCGACGCACGAATGTCGCGATTTGAGATAAGAATCGCTGGCCTTGGCGGCCAGGGAATTGTGACCGCGGGTGTAATGATCGGGCGAGCCGCCTCAGTATTCGGGGGCAAGAATGTCACCCTGGCACAGTCATACGGCCCAGAGTCCAGGGGAGGGGCCTCAAAGGTCGAGGTCATAGTCTCTGACGAGAAAGTCTTCTATCCAAAGGTCAGGAAGCCGAGTCTAGTCGCAATCATGTCCCAAGAAGCTTACCGGAAAAACATCACTGATGTGAATGGGAGTGCAATCGTTCTCATCGATCCTGACATGGTCCAAGAGAACCAGTCGAATCATGCAGCAAGGACCTTCCGAGTGCCCGCCACACGCATAGCCGAAAGTCTGGGCAAGAAGATCGTGGCGAACATGGTTGTTATCGGCGCAATAATCGGCCTGACTGGTATGATGGACACTGCGCCAATTGAGAAGGCAATCGGGAAGTACACGCCCCGAGGCACAGAGAAGCTGAATCTCAATGCCTTCAAAAGCGGATACGACTACGCCCTTAAACTGCTCCAAGAACAAAGAGCGCCTGCATAATCTTGAGGCAGATCAAGCCATGGAGTTTGGTTTGTCTTGTCACCAAAACGTAATCACGGGTCTGATTGATTTGATGAGTTCCGGCGAATATACTGTCGGATACGTAAGTAGGGCCGGGCTAAATTCTGCACGAATCCACGATCAACTTTGTTTCAAGCCACACCACGAGGGTACAGAAGATGGGTGCTGAAGGATCGGCTGTAACAATATTCGTCTTCGGGAAGCGCTACCGTGTCCCACGGAACCTCACAATACTGACAGCCATGGAACATCTTGGATACAGGCTATTGCGCGGATGTGGATGCCGCAGCGGATTCTGTGGCGCCTGCGCAACGGTCTACAGAATCCAAGGGGACTTTAGACTCCGCACAGGGCTCGCATGCCAGACACCCGTCCGGGAAGGAATGGTATTTTCGATGCTCCCATTCCATCCCTCCACAAAAGCGCGGTATGATGTCAAGGGTCTGCAGCCGGACATCAATTCGCTCTTGCGATACTACCCTGAGATCCTGCGATGCCTGCAATGCAACTCGTGCACTCGAGCTTGTCCACAGGATCTGCCGGTCATAGACGTAATGGCCGCCGCGATGCGTGGAGACATCGCCGCCGCCGCAGACCTCTCGTTCGACTGCATCATGTGCGGACTCTGTGCCACAAGATGCCCAGCCGAGATCGTTCAGTACAATGTCGCGATCCTCTCAAGAAGACTCTACGGAACTCACATGGCCGCAGAGGCAAAGCACCTGAAGAAGAAGCTTGAGGAGATCAGAGCAGGACGCTACGACGAAGAACTGGCAAGACTGACCAAGATGAGCACTGCCGAGCTGACCAAGCTGTACAACTCCCGAGAAATCGAGCCGGAGGAAGCGTAGATGACTCAAGAACAGACCAAGCAATGGCGAACAGTAATCACCTACAGCGACGACATGCGACACTCGATTGACAAAGTGACGTCAAACCGGAAAGAACGCACTGGACAGCCCTTCCCGAAACTTACGCCGGATGAGAAGAAACAACTGCTAACGAAGTATCACCCCGACTACAAGCCGGGGACGACGAGGAAGCTCCTAGTCGGAGCGAACAAGGGAGAACCGGTCATCAATGAGCTGGGCGACATTGTGGAAGGCTACAGTCGAATAGACCCGGAAAGAACCGATCTATCAAGGACCGACATCCAGACTGATGTTCTAATCATCGGCGGAGGGGGTGCAGGCGCGGCGGCAGCTCTGACCGCCCACAACGCCGGCGCCCGCGTCTTGCTGTGCACCAAGCTGAGATTCGGCGACGCCAACACGATGATGGC
>Ga0136653_10000075_pt1 | contig 44007 bp, 41 predicted proteins | sample LakKivw275mmetaG_FD_94866 | JGI IMG/M metagenome (GOLD analysis project Ga0136653, IMG submission 94866) | Anoxic lake water microbial communities from Lake Kivu, Rwanda to study Microbial Dark Matter (Phase II) - Lake Kivu water 275m metaG... | ecosystem: Environmental > Aquatic > Freshwater >...
GACTGCCTTGTCGATATTGCTGGCATCTTCAACGACGAGGTTTTTAACATCCTCGGGGATGTCCTCTCTCATGTGCCAGCGCCCGGCGACGGCGTCGCTGTATTTTTTACCGGCTGAGGTTGCGGATGCTGCTACATGCACCACCTGGAACCAGGGATGGTTGTTCAGCAATCGGATAAAGTTTTGTCCTACCATGCCGGTAGCGCCGATAACTCCCACGCTAATCTTTTTCTCCATGGCCTGCTCCTTAAATTTAAATGAGGTTTCGAACACAGATTATAACAGGTTTCAAATGAATGTAACCACAACCGGATACATGTGAATAAAACAAACCATGTAGCCACGAGGCTTCAGCCTGGTGACCCCGATCTTAAAAGGTCGGGGTTACATCAATACGCTACATCCTGCGATAAGCTCAGGATGAGGGGGACAAGTCTTGCTGGATGATTTATACTTTCCTGGTCTCCAGCTCTTCCACTACTTTTTGGTATTTTTCGTGTATGAGCCTTCTATCGAATTCCCAGAACTCTCGCAGCATAGCATCCTGTTCCTGCTTACTGAAATAATCGAGAATGGGAAAGAAAAAGTGTTTGTCTTCCTTCTCGATATGTGCCGGATAAAATCCAATCAACTCCTTCAGCTGCGTCACTATATCTCTTAGTGATGCCTCATCTCCACCCGTATATTTGTTCTTAGCATCGACCAGTGCACCCACGGTCCTTCTGGCATGAACATGCTCGTCTGTCAACTCATTCATTATTCTGGCGTGCTCGGCGGACAAAGGCTTCTTTTCCAGATCACTAAAAAGTATGTCCTCCTCCTTACCATGATGTGTCCTGTCCGCATAAGTACGGAAGAAATCCACAGCCGCGGTCAGCAGATCGACATCGGCTTTACGGCTGGTATCAATTCGCTTCAGTTCCTTATCCAGTATAGGAACTATGCGCTCGATAAGCCGGTGCTCCCACATCAAGGGTCCGATTGGCTTCATACTATCCTCCAAAAAATATTTCAATTCCTATAAAAGGTCAGTCCACGGCAACCATGACGTTGGACGCCTTGATTACGGCGTAGACTTCTTTGCCCTTAACCAGGCCGAGGTTTTCCGCCGACGCTTTGGTGATTACCGCCACCACCTGCATACCACCGGGCAACTCAATTATGACTTCGGTATTGACTGCCCCCGGCTTTAACTCTTTGACCTTGCCCTTCAACATATTGCGCGCACTGATTTTCATATCGCCTCCTTAGCCTATCCTTTCATTTCCAGTATATCATCATGTCATCGCCGGCGAAATATAAAATGTTCACTGTGGTAGAATCAAGGTACAGGGGGGCCGTTAAAGTGAAGACTAAAACAATCCATCAGACGGTAACGTTTAAAGCCGTTCCGCACGCAGTCTATGAGACGCTTATGGACTCTAAAAAACATGGGCAGCTTGTCGGCGCCAACGCCAAAATAATTAAAAAAGTCGGTGCCAAGTTCAGCATCTACGATGGCGAAATCGAGGGGGTAAATCTGGAACTGGTACCGGATAAGAAGATTGTTCAGACCTGGCGTTACAGCGACTGGCGGGAGGACCACTATTCCACGGCTACGTTCCTACTTGAAGAAATCAAGGGCGGTGCCAAACTCACATTCACGCAGACGGACGTACCTGAAGACCGCTATCAGGACATCTCGCAGGGGTGGAAAGACTACTACTGGCAGCCAATGAAAGAGATATTGGAGAAACCGGCTAAATAGCCGACTGACTTCCTGAGTTACGTTCCGGCTTAGCCACCCCGGCAGGCTACTATAAGCGTACCCGGCCCGCCGTGGACGCCCAAACCGGCGCTCACCCTGAACATCTGGATCTTTTTCTCATCGATAATAGATTTCAGACGCCGCTTGAGGGCATCAGCTTCTCCGGGACACGTGGTGCGTGATATGCCTACCTCTTGCAAATCCGGGTATTTCTTGACGAACTCGAATAGCTGGTCTATACCCTTGGTATACGAACGGGCCATGCCCGCCTGAACAAGTTCGCCGTTTTGCGTTTTCAATATAGGCTTTACATTTAGTAATGTGCCCACTAAAGCCTTGGTCTTGGTTATGCGCCCGCCCTTTAGTAGATATTTCAGTGTATCCAGCAGGCCGCGAATCTGTGTCTTGCTGATGGCCTTCTTCGTTTCCTCAAGGACATCGGCCAGCTTGCCTCCGCTGCTGGCTACCCGGTTCGCCGCCAGAACGATTAATCCCAGACCCGCCGCTACAGACATGCTATCGAACACGTGCACCTGGCATTTTGGCTTAGCTATCTCAATTCCCTGCAGGGCGGCGTTATAGGTGCCGCTGACCTTTGTCGGCAGATGTATGGAAACAATGGCCTCGGCGTCTTTGGCCAGCTCGGTATAGACCTCAGCGAAGTCGGCCGGCTTCGGCTGGGTGGTGGTGGGATAAACCGGACCTTCCACCAGCCTCTTGTACAGCTCATCTGGTTCTATATCAACCAGGTCTTTGTAGTCCTTGTCACCGAAATAGATATATACAGGCACCATGGTAATGCCAAGTTTCTTAGCCATTTCAAAAGACAGGTCCGAGCCGCTGTCAGTTACTATCTTTATGGTCACAAGTTCACCTCCGGGTTTTTTCGATGAGCAAAAGATATGGCATTCTACCCGTGGCCTGAAGGAAATGCAATACCTCGGTATGTATGGTACGGCGGAATAATAATGACGCTTGAAGCTGGTCGCCTTATTCGTGGCGCAGGGATTCGATGGGGTCGAGCCGGGCAGCGCGGAACGCCGGATAAGTGCCCGATATGACGCCGATGCCAATGGAAACGGTCAGCGCCAGAATAACAACGCCTGCTGAAATCTGAGCCCCGGTGGTCAGCTCTCCCATGGGGACGTGCTGCAAAAACAGCGACAGCAGTAGAGCCAGAGACAGTCCGATTAAACCGCCAGACAGGCTTAGGACCGCCGCCTCGATGAGAAACTGGATCAGAATGTCGCGCCTTTTGGCGCCGATGGCTTTGCGTATGCCTATCTCACGCGTGCGTTCGGATACGGAAACAAGCATGATGTTCATGATGCCGATGCCGCCCACAATAAGCGATATGGCGCCAACACTGCTCAAGAAGAAGGAGAAAGTAGCCAGGGACGACTGAAATTCCTTAAGTACATCGCGCATGTCTCTAATTTGAAAATCGTCGGAGCCTCCGGGCGGTATGTAATGCCGCGCCCTGATTATGGAAGTAATTTCAGCAATAACAGTATCCACCTGGTCCGGGCTAACCGCTTTCACTGCAATCTGCTGGATATCGTTACCGCCCGATATTTTGGACTGCATCGTTGTCAACGGCATAAGTATAAAGCTATCACCCGGGTAGCCGCCCATTTTCCCTACGGTCCCGACAACCTGATATTTACCGCCGGCAATACGTATGAATTTGCCCACCGCAGACTGGTCCCCAAACAGGTCCTGGGTCGTTTGCCAGCCAAGCACAACAACGTTATCACGGGCTGCCACGTCCTGGTCGGTTATGAACCTGCCCCCGGTCAGCGTATATTTTTTTATCTGGCCTATAACCGGTGTGATTCCAGTAGCCATCAAGTTAACATTATTGTTACCGTAGGAAGCGCTGACTCCCTTGTTGATGGTGGGCGCCACCAGGTCAATGGCAGGAGCCAACGATTTATCTTCCAACGCTTGTGCGTCTTCGAGTGTCAAAGGTCTAACAATACTTACCGTCTTATCCGTAGTACCCATCACGTAAAGTGCGTTAGCCCCCAGATTTTCAAATGTCTGTTCCAGACTGTTCTGAAATCCATTCCCCAGTGCCACCAATAGAACCACGGCGCTGACACCGATAACGATGCCCAGCATGGTCAGCGCTGACCGCAATTTATTAGAAAATATCGATTTCCAGGCGGTCCTTAAGCTCTCAAGTATATTCATCGCCTTTTTTCCTCGATTATCTTCCCATCCCTGAGATAGATTGTCCTCTCGGTATAGGAGGCGATATCTTCTTCATGCGTTACAATGACTATGGTGATGCCTCTTTTTCTCTGCTCCAGCAGAACATCCATTATATTATGGCTGGAAGTAGTGTCCAGGTTGCCCGTCGGCTCATCGGCAAGTATTATCTTGGGATTGTTTATCAGTGCTCGGGCAATAGCCACCCGCTGCTGCTCGCCGCCGGACATTTCACTGGGGCGATGGTAAGCCCTCTGGCCGATGCCCACTGATTCCAATGCCGCCATTGCTAGCTGCTTCCGATGGCCATGGCCAGCGTAGACCATGGGCAATTCCACGTTCTCCAATGCCGACATCTTTGGTAGGAGATTATATGACTGAAAAACAAAACCGAGCTTATTGTTTCTTATTTCGGCGAGCTGGTTATCGGTAAGGCTGGACACATCCTGCCCTTCCAGAAAGTAGCTGCCTCCCGTAGGCCGGTCCAGACAGCCCAGTATATTCATCAAAGTGGATTTCCCGGAGCCGGATGGTCCCATAATGGAAATCGCCTCTCCCTCATTGCAGCGAAAGGATATATCATCCAGTGCCGCAACCTTAACTTCGCCCAGGTCATATACCTTGGAGACGTTCACCAGGATAATCATGCCGTTTTCACTCATTACTCATCACCAGTTTCTACGAAATTTCTAAATGTTGCAGGCTTTAGCGCACCACCATGACTCCACCCCGGCCTCCCTGCCCACCGGTAATGCCGCCGGTAATCGACGTAATCGGAACCACCGTTACCTTGTCTCCTTCTTTTAATCCGGACGTTACTTCAGCGTACTGCAAGTTTTGCTGGCCCAGTGTAACAGCTTTATATTCAGGCTGTCCCGTCGTAGGATTAATCACAGCTACCACCGGGCCCTCAGGTGTGTTTACAACTACCGATACCGGTACCAGCAAGACATTTTTGGCGCTATATATCTGAATTTCGGCCGTGGCACTTAAACCACCTCTCAGTTCTGCGTCTGTCGGGTCGAGCTTAATAATGACCGGGAATTTAATTACCTGGCCTACCTGAGAACCGAACGGGGAAATAAATTTAACCGTTCCGGTAAACACCTTGTTTGGTATAGCATCAACCGAGATTGTCACTTTCTGCCCGGGTTGTACTTTCATTATATCGATTTCGTCAACCTGCCCCTCGAACCTGACGGAACCCGTATCCACCAGCTGTATGGCTGTGGTCGATGAATACGTCTGTGCCGATAGGACCGAGGATTTTTTAAGGTTGACGGCGACAATAGTGCCGTCAGCCGGAGCTATTATAACTGTATTCATTATGGCGTTCTTGGCCTTATAAAGATTGATCTGGGCGTTTTGTATAGCCAGATTATACTGCTGTAACGTCTGCCAGTTTATATTTTTACCGACAGCAAAGAAGGAGGTCTGATTTTCAAGTACGTCCTTACCGACGAGCAGGTTAAGTTGAGTAATATAGAGCTGCTTGGCCGCTTCGAGAGCCTCCGCATCGTCCTGCGCCAGGTAGTTCTGCAGGTCCAGTAAAGAGCGAATCGACGACTGTAGAAAATCGGTGCTGGTGGCCGTGTCAGGATATTCGAACATCTCGCTGCCCTTGAGATACACGGTACTCTCTGCCAGATTGTAGGCCGTGAACATCTGCTGCTGAGCCGCCTCGAATTTAGCTGCCGCAGTATCGTAGGCTCCCAGTTTCATGTCATTGCTTATATCCAGCAACTTCTGCATAAAATTATTCATGTAATTGACCACTGATACTGTCTCTTGAGATGTACCGCTATTTCCCAGTGCGTAAGAATAAAGGTCGGGGTAATAAGTAGAGTTCAACTTGGCGCCGGCGAGTTCGGCAGCATCAGGATTGGAGGCGATGAGGTCGGCGCCCACCTCGACATCGAAATAGGCCATAATCAAATCGCGGCCGGCGTCCTTATAGTTCTCCTGCTTAAATTCGGCAATCGAGGTATCCAGATCTTTTTTCGCCTGGTCAAATATGCGCGGTACGCTTAAGTCGGGATAGGTATAGGGCAGATGGTCGCAGCCCTGCTGGGCGTTATCGGTCCTCGACGCTACCGTAATGTTATTTTGCTGCGTTTGTACATTTAACAGCGCGGTCTTGATGGCATTTCTCTGGGTCGTATCGTCCAACATGGCCAGCAGAGCGCCCTGCTTTACCTTATCGCCTTCCTCCACAAATATCTGCTGCACCTGGCCGTTGGTGCCGAAGCGCAGGTTATACTCATCGGGCATGGTCAGGTTACCCTCGGAAGACACGTTAATATTAAGGTCACCCCTGGTTACTTCAAAAATCTGACCCGGCGTCGATGTGACCGCGGCCTTTTTACAGCTGCCTGCCAGAGGGGGCAGCAGGACCAGGACAACCGTAGCTACGATAATCAAATACTTTTTCATGTTATCTACTCGGCGGCGGACCGCCGGCTCCCCGCGGCAGCTCCTTTACGATAGGCGCAGAACTCACCGACTCAACGATCAATACCTCATCGCCTTCCTTCAGTCCGGTCAATACCTGCATAAATTGCAGGTTCCGTTCGCCCAGTGTCACCTGTCTTTTTTCCTGCTTGCCGGTGGCCTTATCGACTACGGTTACGAAAGAGCCCTCATTTGTGGTGGTAACCGCCGACACAGGCACCAGCAACGCGTTTTCCACTGTGGTTATGGCAATGTCAGCCGTAGCTGTTAATCCGCCCTTGAGCGCCACTTCGGTGGGGTCGAGAAGTATGGTTATGGGAAATTTAACTACGCCGTTATTGTCCGGTGTACCGAACGGGGAAATGAAGCTTACTGTGCCCGTAAACGTTTTATCCGGCACGGCGTCAACTTCTATCGTCGCTTTCTGGCCCGCCTTTATTTTCAGAATGTCTATCTCATCGACACTTCCCTGAAACTTAATCTGGCTGGTATCGACAAGCTGAACGGCTGTAACAGAGGCATAGTCGATTTGAGACAGCACGTCGTTTTTCTTGACACCGACGCTGACCACGATGCCGTCGAACGGTGCCAGTATTACAGTATTCAGAAAATCTTCTTTGGCATTGCCCAGCCCGACAAGAGCGGTCTGCAGGTCCACATGGGCTTGCTGCTCAGCCTTCAGGGAGAGGCCGTGCTGCAATACATAATCGTTGCTGCCCATTATGCTGTTGCAGAGCTGCATGTAGTGCAGGGCAATGCGGAGGTTGTCGTTCAGGTCGGTCGATTTCAGACCCCCGTTCTCTATGCCCTTAAGGGCGGCGCTTAGCTTGGCTGCAGCGGCGTCGTAAAAGTACAGGCTTAAGTCCTTACCGTAGACCGTGGAATAGTTGTGCGCCTTTATCAAATTAATGCTATTGATAACCTGTTTGCCTATGTCATTCACCTGCTTTATCAATGGCTCAAACATAGGTCTGGCCGCGTCATATTTTCCTTGAGTCAATAAATCTCTAAGCGCTTGTATATCAGCCTGGCCCTGCTTTATAGAATCAGACACTTTACGGAGTTGTACCACGTAGTTTATATTCCAGGCACCACCGGTCAGAATATCCAGCTCCGTTATACCGGCTTCGTCGGCAGGCACCAGCGGAGTCACGTTGCCCAGCCCGGATTTCGGATTGTTCAGCGTATCCTGAATTATAGCCATGCAGGCATCAAGGTCTGACGGGGCTATATATAATTCAGAGGCAGCTGCTGTGTAATTATCCGCATCATACAATCTATTGGCCCGATTTACTTCATCTCGAGCAAAATTATAAGCTGATAACGCGGCTGCGTTGGGATAATAATAAGAATACTGACCGGGGAACCATACTTCTTGATATAAATAATGTACGGGATGCTCTGGAGTTGGTGCCCAGTTAGGATCTGATACCCATGTAAATCCATCTATATTTTCATATAAAATCGGATTACCATGTATGTCAAAATCCATATCACCCCATTCATTTTTTATAGCAGTATATGATTTATTTTGAAATTGAGGTAATAAAGGCACGTTTTCATATAATTTGGATAAAACCTGCTGTACGTTGTTGTTCGAAGACTCCACGCCCAACTTTTCGCTGGTGTTGTCCAGGGTGGCCAGCACCGTGCCCTCTTTAACAAAATCCCCTTCCTCCACAAAAACATCCTGGACGTCTCCCGGCGCGCCGAAAAGCAGATTGTACGCCTGCGGCATTATCAGATTGCCGTCCACTGAAGTGGAAACCGTCAGGTTACCTACCTTCGCGGTCGCCGTTCGGGTGGCTGCCGCCGGCGCCGCCGTTTTTACGGCGCAGGCCAGAGCGGAAACGAGCAGGATGCAGAGGCAAAGAATTGTGGTCAGACTTTTCAGTTTGTTAGACATGTCTATATACTGATTAGCTCATCTGTGGCCTTAAGAACCTGGGCTCCGGCGGTGAACAGTACAGGAGACGACAATTTCCGCCCGGGATCAGCTGTATAAAAATCAAACGATTTCCCGTAAATTTTCCTCAGGCAGTTTATTATTATACCTTCAGCCTCGATTAATAAGCAATTATCACCTTGCCTGTAAAAATATCTGTACAATCCACGAGTCAAAAAGAAGAGGGGAAAGAATCCCCCCTTCCTTTAAACTCTTCAGGCACTCAAATGTCTCTAATAGGTAATCAGATTGGCATCCGCGCCAGGACCCTGACCGGCATCCGGCTGTCCGCCCTGAGTTCCCTAGAACCGATGCCATCGTCCACCTGGCACACCAGGGCCGCCAGGACCTCCAGGCCCACCAGGCCCAACGGGACCTCTCAGTTCAGGCAACGGCACGTCCGGTTTCGCTTTCATCCATTCCTGGAAGGCATCGTACTGTTCCTGCGTTATTTTGCCGTCCTTCAGTAGCTGGTCCATCATTTGCGGACCCACCATAGGCACGTCCGGTCTCGAGTCGAGCCAGGCTTTCAACTGGTCCGCCTGCTCTTGAGTTAATTTGCCATTTTCCACCAATCTCTGAAGTCCGTTCTCAAGGCGCTCTTCCCGCGGTGCGGGCAGCGGCATATCGGGTTTGTCCGCCAGCCACGCCTGATAGGCATCATATTGCTGCTGCGTTATTTTGCCGTCCTTCAGCAGTTGCTCCAGACCCTTGGGGCCGAACCTGGGGATATCAGCCGGCCTGGAATCAAGCCAGGCTTTCAACTGGTCAGCCTGGTCCTGCGTCAATTTTCCGCTATCGACTAGTTTCTGAAGCCCCGTATTCTGACGCTCGATACGCATTTCATCCAGGGCCTGCTTGAAGGCGTCCTTTAACTTCTGAGCGTCGATGTTCAGAATCTGGGCAACCTTCTCCAACAGGCCATCCGGCTTGGGCGGGCTGCTTTGCCCATCGTCGGCAAGCGCCATACCTGTGGTGCCTACCACCATGGTAACCGCCAGAATACTTGATAATAGAATCTTTGCCATTTTACCCATTGTTTCATAACCTCCTTGTGTGGAACATACATATAGTATAACGATGAATTGTTGCTGGAATTTAGAGGAAATGTAAAATCTATGTAAAGTTTTAGAAAGGTGGTGCTAGACCAGGGTGGTTTCCGCGCCGTAATCGCCTTCTTCGCGATAAACGTACTTGCCACCTCTCAGCCACGAGGCGCCGGCGGCAATCAGGCACATTACCACGGAGAATATCAATACTTTGACAAGTCCGTTATCGAAAGCTCCGGATATAAGTTGAGGGAAAAAGGTCCTGGAGGTAATGGCGGCTGCCTGAGCCGTAGGTAGGCCATTTAATACCTGTGCTGGTATCAGTGTGCCCAGAGGGTTGTAGCCCAGGAAGGCGGCGAATAAATAAGTTATGGGCGGTGCATCAGCCAACCGCTGTGCAATCGCTGAAGGCATACCCTGCTGTGTCAATCCGGCGTACATTGTGGACGGCAGCGAGGTATTCATACCGAGTACCATCAGCGAAAAGAAAATGGCTATGGACAATGGCATTCCTGCATTAATCAAGGTAGCCCTCATGCCTGAGCTGACCCCGCGATGCCGTGCCGGCACACTGTTCATAATAGCTGCGATGTTAGGTGCCGTAAACATACCCATGGCCAGACCGTTAAGCAGAATCAATAAGGCGAACACCGGATAAGGAAAATTCACCGGCAACATTATCATCAGACCGAAGCTGATAGCGCACAGTACCATGCCACCGGTGGCGAAATAACGCGCCCCGTACTTATCTGAGAGACGGCCAAAAAGTGGTCCGGCAACCAGGAAACCCAGGCTCATCGGCACCATATAAATCCCTGCCCAAAAAGGTGTTACCGCGAAGTCATAGCCATGCATGGGCAACCAGATGCCCTGTAACCAGATAACCAGCATAAACATCAATCCACCCCGGGCCACTGAAGCCAGGAATCCGGCAAAATTGCCAGCGGCGAAGGCGCGGATCCGGAATAAGTTAAGTCGGAACATGGGAGTTTTGACCCGACGCTCAATAAAAACAAAGGCGACCAGTAAGGCAATTCCACCCAGTAGCATGGTCAAAACAAACGGTGTCGTCCAACTCATAAGAGAACTGCTGCTCCTATTAGTGCCGTAGGTGATACCGGTCAGCAGCATGGTCAGGCCGGCGGCGAAGGTTATGTTGCCCGGCCAGTCGATACGTTCGCGTTTCCTGATACCAATTTCCTTAAGCGACAGGTAAGCCCAAATCGTGCCGATAATGCCGATGGGTACGTTGAATAAAAACACCCAACGCCACCCCACTTCTGCCAGGAGGCCGCCTACAAGTATTCCCAATAGAGAACCGGCGATGCCGGCCACCTGGTTTAAACCAAGAGCCATGCCACGTTGCTCCACTGGAAAGGCATCGGTAATTATTGCCGCCGAATTGGCAAATAAGAAGGCGCTGCCCACACCCTGAATCACACGAAAGATGATTAATTCCATGGCTCCGGCAGTACCCGTACTCCAGGTGATAGCGCATAATAGAGAGCCAATGGTGAATATAACGAACCCGAGGTTGTACATACGGGTCCGACCGAACATATCACCCAGACGGCCGAAGGTTACTACAAGTACAGCCAGAACCAGCATGTAACCGATAAGCAACCAGAGCAGGTAAGTGAAGCTGCTCGGATCCAGTGGGTTTATGCCAATACCCCTGAAGATGACGGGCAGTGCCAGCAACAAACTGGATGAATTCAGGAATGCCAGCAGCACAGCTAATGTCGTATTCGACAGTGCAATCCACTTGTAAGCGCTGGGCGGAGATTTTGCCGGATTATGTTCCATTAGAAATGAAAAATCATATTTTCCAGGTCAGGCCAAGCCGAATATTATCATCCTTTCGGCGTTGCCTGTCAAAAAATATCACTTGTTATATTAACTATATTAACTGGCTCAATCCGGACAACATATACATGACCTAATTAGCAAAGTTGCTGTCGGAACCAGGCGGCAATAACAGAAAGCATGAGGCTGAGAACACCCAAGCCGAAGGCACTGCCCATCCTCATGCCTTCCCAGAACATGGCCACACCGATTATACCTATTAGCAGCCCCAGGCAGCCCACCACAAAAAGAATCCATACGGATATGGTTACCAGCGCCAACAACATTCTCGGCATAGTTATTAACCTCCTTAAAATAATTTAGCAATAGCATGAAAAACAACACCGACTGAGCTATTCGTACAGGAAACCGTATGGCCATATTAGCCAGCCATGAGTTGCAAAGTCATAAAACAGCGGAGCAAATACTAAAAAACCATAACATTTGACAGGTTTATCAACCAAACCCCCTGTCAACTCGAACTACTGGCGAACATCGCTAAGCATAAGATAGAATGAATTATGGCGTAAATACCTTATCACATGATTTCGAAAGGAGGGGCGAGTTGATTGAAGATAGAGGCCCTAATGGAGATAAACCCAGAATTTTAATCGTCGGAGGCGTAGCCGGAGGAGCATCATGTGCCACCAGGGCTAGAAGGCTATCAGAGAAAGCCAAGATAATTCTCTTCGAACGTGGGCCTTATGTCTCCTTTGCTAATTGCGGCCTGCCATATTATGTGGGCGATATTATTAGCGGAGAACAGAAACTGATTGTGGCTACTCCACAATTATTTAGAGACCGATTTAACATCGATGTGCGTCTTGAACACAATGTTGTAAGCATCGATCGTACAAAACAGGAGATTGAGGTAGAAGACTTAAAGACATCGAATAGGTACCGGGAGAAATATGATGCGCTGGTGTTGGCACCCGGTGCTTCACCCATACGTCCCGCGCTGCCCGGCATTAATCTTCCTGGAATATACTCACTGCGAACTATACCGGATAGCCGTGACATACGGAATTGGATTGTTCAACATAATGCTCGAAAAGCGGTTATAGTCGGAGGCGGTTTTATTGGACTTGAGATGGCGGAAAATCTAGTCAGGCGAGGAATCTCAGTTACCATAATTGAAATGCAAAATCACGTCATGCCCGCGCTTGATTATGAGATGGCCGTACCAGTCGGTTCTCATCTGCTTGCTAATGGAGTCTCTCTTAATTTAGGAGATGCAGTTGCTGAATTTCAACAAAATGTCGATGGAAATTTAGCGGTTAAAACAAAATTAGGCAAGAGCTTTACGACAGACCTTACAATATTGGCTATAGGCATTCGCCCGGAAATCAGCCTGGCTCAAAATGCAGGCCTCGACATCGGGGTTAGAGGTGGCATCCGCGTAGACGACCGGATGAGAACCAGTGACGAACATATATGGGCAGTGGGTGACGCAGTCGAGGTACACGATTATGTCACTGAAGAATGGACTAATATTCCGTTAGCCGGGCCGGCCAACCGCCAGGGGCGAATTGCCGCCGGCACTATCCTCGGCCGTGATTTTAAGTTCAGAGGAGTACAGTCAACAGCGGTTTGTGGTGTTTTTGGGCTGACTATCGCGTCCACCGGTTTAACTGAAAACGCCATCAAACGGCTCAGCGATTCAGGAAAGAAGATAAACTATGACAAGGTTTATTTATATCCTGGTCATCACGCCAGCTACTATCCCGGAGCCAAAAATATGGCCATGAAGTTGATGTTTTCTACTGAAGATGGACGAGTGCTGGGAGCCCAGGCGGTGGGGGAGGAGGGAACCGACAAGCGAATAGATGTTATTTCAATGGCGATACAGAGTGGAGCCACGGTGTACGACTTGGAAGAAGCGGAGCTTTGTTATGCGCCTCAGTTCGGCGCAGCTAAGGACCCCTTCAATATAGCGGGTATGATTGCAGCTAATGCCCTGCGCGGTGATTCTCCAACGTTTCACTGGGAAGATATGGCAAATACAAAGGCCTTCATTCTGGACGTCCGCAACCCATCAGAATATGCGGCAGGTCACATAGAGGGAGCTATAAATATACCGCTCAATGAACTGCGCTCGCGCATAAATGAACTACCATCAGATGGAGAAATATTAACGTATTGTACCGTGGGGCAGAGGTCATATTACGCCGCGCGTGCCTTGAGGCTTAATAACTTTAACGCTAGAAATATTTCTGGTGGTATGTATACTTATGAGAAAATGGAGCCGGCTAAATAACATCCAGACACTGCAGTCAAATGATAGAGCAAACTCTGTTCAGGACCATGGTGTCATGGACTTAGGTCGCTTTTTACCATCAACGTAAAGCGCATCCACTCTCTCGTTATAAAAGGATATAAGCCCGGCGATCTTGGATGCTTATATCGTAGGATGCTGATAATACCAGGCGATACCCTTGGTTATCCTGCCCTTTATTTTAATCGACTTGCGGACCGCCTGGCAGCAGTAAATGGGCTGGCCAGCTGTCTGCTATTATATGGCCGGCGAATATGCCCCTCAGCCACTCTTCAGTCGGTTCGAAGGCTACTCCTCGTTTACCTGCTATTAAATCGGTTGTCATATCGTACCTCATATCCAAGATTCGAGCATAAAAATTCTATGAAACAGCTGATAAAAAAGTCAGAAAAAACTCCGAAATAAGATACAAATTCACTACATTTCAGCAATTCTTTTCTACAGTAATAATCTGAAGATCAAATGTCATAAATATGTAATATTTAGCCGTGATATTTTATGACTTTGTAGTAAGTTACCGGCCATAATGGAAATTAAAAGGAGGCAAAGGAGGTTAGTTATGAAGAGAATGACGAAGATAAGTTGGCCGGTGTATGCGCTCATTCTGGTTTCCATCGTTGCATTAGCCATCGGAGGCTGTGCTAATCAGCCTTCGGTGCTGCAGGGCACCAACTATACCGTTGGAATAGGTTCGAAAGATAGTGTGGGAGACTATCTCATTGAGCAAAACGGCAAGGCGCTCTACTATTTCGCGAAGGACACGATCAATACCAGCAACGCCACGGGGGTTGTGCTAGACGTGTGGCCTGTATTCTATGCAGAAAATCTGATTCTACCGGCTGATCTGGACCCTGCTAACTTCGGCACCATCAACAGGGCCGATGGGAAGAAACAGACCACTTATCGCGGTTGGCCACTTTATAGCTATAAGCCGGATGTATCGTCTGGTGATACTCTTGGTGAAGGATTTGGAGGCGTATGGTTCGTCGTCAAAGTGCCGTTTTATACTGTTATGGTCGAATCCAAACCCGACGTAGGCATCTATTTAGTGGACCCTAATGGTATGGCGCTTTATCATGCTGCCTTTGACATCAGCGGCAAAAGTAACGCTACAAGCGCCATTCTGGGGTTATGGCCTATATTCAGCCAGTCGAATTTTATCGTTCCGTCCACGTTGAATCCCCCTGACTTTTCCATTACAACTACCAATGGACAGGTACAGGCGACTTACAAGGGCTGGCCACTTTATTACTTTATTAATGACAAGGCGCCCGGGGACATATCGGGGCAGGGAGTCAAGGAGGTGTGGGCCGTGACTGCACCTGATATTGCATCGGCGCCGTCTACCCCTGCTAAACCTGTTCCTTAAATACGAACCAACAGTAGCTCCCAGCACGATATCAGCGCGAAATATAGCTGATGCAACGAAATGAACCGGCGGTATCTTAGCAGGTGCCGTCGGTTCAATTTTTTATCCTAAATTATTTAGCACCCCTGCTATTTGGCTATTTTACCAAAAAATTTTGGATATATCCCTGCAGGAGGTCTTGACAAGTCTCATTTAGCGTGCTAATATGATATATGGCATACGGCAACCGCTTGCCGTTAGTCTAAAAGCTAGATAAGGAAGAAACGATGAAGAGAGTCTACGTGAAGGAGGAAATCTGCATGGGCTGCGGTCTGTGCCGGGTATACTGCCAGGCGGAGCATTCCCGAACTAAAGACCTGGTAAAGGCGTTTAAGAAAGAGAATTACCGCGATGTGCCCCGAATTCGCGTAGAAAGAAAGGGTGAGATCTCGTTCTCCCTGCAATGCCGGCACTGCGATGATCCGTGGTGCGTCTACTCCTGCCTCACCGGGGCTATGCAAAAAGACCCGACCTCGGGTATCGTAAATGTTGACTCCCAAAAATGCATGGGCTGCTGGACCTGCATAATCGCCTGCCCCAACGGTGCTCTAACCAGAGATAACGGTAAAAAAGTCATAGCGAAGTGTGACCTGTGTCCCGGGCGTGATATACCCGCCTGTGTGGCCAACTGCCCCAATGAAGCGCTGGTATTTACGGAAAACGGCGTAGTCAAAGAGCTTGTCGGAGTAAAGAGTGAAAAATGAAGAGGACTAAACAGTTAAAAACTGTGGCTATAGTCGACTACGGTGCCGGTAACCTAGGCAGTGTAGCCAATGCCATCGCCAAGCTCGGTTACGAGCCGAAGGTTACAAATAAACCATCGGTAGTTCTCGACGCCCCGGCAGTAATACTTCCAGGCGTCGGCGCCGCTGGTGATGCCATGAAAAATCTGGAGGCAATCGGCATGGCCGATGTTGTTCGCAGTTTAATCGATAGCAGGAAACCGCTCTTTGCAGTCTGCGTGGGACTGCAGCTTCTCTTTTCCGGTACCGAAGAGGGCGGCTGGTATGAATGTTTGAACATCATTCCCGGTGCTGTAAAGAAGTTGCCGGCGGGATTGAAGATACCGCACATGGGTTGGAATCAGGTCAAGCAGACGGCTAAGCATCCGGTATTCGACAGTATCCTAGACGAGGCAAATTTCTACTTCGTTCATAGCTACTATGCTGAGCCTGAAGACAAGTCGGTTATTATCGGCACAACGGACTACGGCCTATCTTTCGGCAGCGTAATTCTCAAAGATAATCTGATAGCGACCCAGTTCCATCCCGAGAAAAGCGGCGACTGGGGACTGAAGATGTATTCAAATTTTTTGAAAAAGGCATTCGACGGGGAAAGATAACATGACAACCAGTAAAGATCTCAAAACCGAATATCTGATAATAGGCAACTCGGCCGGCGGCATCGGCGCTGCCGAAGCTATACGCGAGGTCGACCGGAAACATCCCATTACCATAGTCTCCGACGAACCGTACCCGGCATATTCCCGCCCGCTTATCTCGGAATACCTGTCCCATGAGCGAACCTTGGACGAGATGCTCTTCCGCCCTGTTGATTTCTACGAGCGGAATAATATAGACCTTAAGCTAGCCACGTCTGTTAAAAGGCTGGACTCGACGGCGCGGCTTGTCGAGCTGGATAGCGGCGAAAAAATAGCCTGGAAAAAATTGCTGCTGGCTACCGGCGGCACGCCCATAGTCCCCAAGATGAAAGGAACCGACAAGAAAGGCGTGTTCCAGTTTCTGACGCTGGATGATGCCAAGTCAATAGATAAATACCTGAAGGATAATAGTCGAGCGGTGGTCATCGGCGGCGGACTTATCGGCGTTAGTGTCAGCGAAGCCCTTACCAAGCGGGGCATTGCTGTCACCATAATAGAGATGAAAGACAGGCTGCTAAATACCATACTCGATGAGCGCGCCTCAGCCATAGCCGCAGAGATGGTTACGGGGGCCGGTATTAGAGTCATCGTCAGTGACACGGTGTCCGAGGTAATCGGTGAACAAACAGTCGAGGGTGTGGTCCTCGCCAGCGGCGAAACGATAGCTTGCGACCTGGTAGTTATAGCCATTGGAGTCCTGCCCCGAACTGACCTTGTAAAAGGCACCGACATCGAAATCAATCGCGGGGTACTGGTCGACAGATATATGGCGACGAGCCATCCGGACGTTTACTGCTGCGGCGATGTGGCTGAAGCTTACGACTTCGTTATCAACGGCAACCGACTAACGCCAATATGGCCGAACGCGTACATCGGTGGCAGGGTAGCCGGTTATAACATGGCCGGAGTCAAAACGGAATATGGCGGCGGCACAACTATGAACTCGGTCAATTATTTCGGTCTGGAAATAACCTCGGCGGGGCTGGTAAATCCTCCCGACTCTAATTGTGAAGTGATAACCAGAGATAAGGACGGCATATATCAGAAAGTAATGTTAAACGACGGGAAAATAATCGGCATGGTCTTCGTGAAGGATATTGACAAGTCCGGATTGGTCTTCGGTTTAATGAGGGATAGGGTCGATGTCAGCTCTTTTAAGCAATCGCTTCTGGCAGATGACTTCGGGCTGGCATACATGCCCAGGGAGCTATGGCAGGAGCGTTTGTGGAATGTATCTTTGCTGGTACCTAAAAATTAAGCCTGGAGTATTTAGATGAAAGATATTCAGCATGTAAACAATCCCCACCTCGACGATAAGGTAATCGACGCCTGTTCTATATTTGGCATGATGGACACCACGGGTAAGTGCTTTTCCGGCACGAACATAATAAAAGCCATCGCCAACATGCACGTCCGAGGTAACGGGCTAGGTGGTGGTTTCGCCGTTTACGGATTGTACCCCGAATACGCAGACCACTACGCCTTTCACATAATGTACTTGAGCCAGGAGGGTAAGACAGAAACCGAGGAATTTTTGAATCAGAAATTCAAAATTGTCCACGACGGCATTCTGCCGATCCGCTCTACCCCGGCCATAACCAAACCGCCGCTTGTCTGGCGTTATTTCGCAGACGTAAACCGGCGCGAATCGAAGGGAATGGCGGATGATGACTATGTTGTAGCCAGGGTCATGGACATCAATACCAGTATTAAGGACACATTCGTATTTTCCAGTGGTAAAAACATGGGTGTGTTCAAAGGCGTAGGGTACCCGGAGGAAATCGGTGAATATTTTCGACTTGAGGAATACGAAGGATACTTATGGACGGCACACGGCAGGTTCCCCACCAACACGCCCGGCTGGTGGGGCGGTGCCCATCCGTTTAACATACTCGACTGGACGGTTGTTCACAACGGCGAGATATCCTCATACGGGATAAACCGTCGATATCTGGAGCAGTTCGGCTATGTCTGCACTCTTCAAACCGATACCGAGGTTGTGGCCTACGCCGTCGACCTGCTCATCAGGAAACACGGCCTTCCAGTAGAGGTTATGGCTAAAATATTTGCACCGCCATTCTGGAATGAAATAGAACGCCGGTCTCCGCAGGAACAGGAATTTTTCCGGGCACTGCGCCAGGTATACGGCAGCCTGCTTATGAACGGGCCCTTCACCATAATCATTGCTCACCAGGGTGAAATGATCGGGCTTACCGACAGGATAAGGCTGCGGCCGCTGACCGCAGGCATAAAAGACAGTACGCTCTATCTATCTTCTGAGGAAGCGGCTATACGACTGATTTGTCCCGATTTAGACGAAGCCTGGATTCCCGTAGGCGGCGAACCGATTGTAGGCAGCCTGGATAAACCGCTGGAACACCGGAAAAACCGGGTGGGGAAAAAGTTAGTTGGAGCTAAATAAAACTTGAAACTGGATTTAAGCTGATGTTAACCAAAAGGATTATCCCCTGTCTCGATGTGACCCAGGGCCGCGTGGTCAAGGGCACCAGTTTCACCGACCTCCGCGATGCTGGAGACCCGGTGGAGATGGCAGCGTTTTATTATAAAGAAGGCGCTGATGAGCTGGTGTTTCTGGACATCGGAGCCACTCCCGAGGGGCGCGATACCATGGTGGACATAGTGGCACGCGTCTCAAAACAGGTCTTTATACCGCTGACGGTAGGCGGCGGACTGAGGAGCATCGATGACATGAGACGCATGTTAAAAGCCGGAGCGGACAAGATAAGTATAAATACCGCTGCCGTGTCCAATCCGGAGCTCTTAGCAGAAGGGGCCAGCAAATTCGGCTCTCAATGTATCGTCATTGCCATTGACGCCAAGCGGTGCAATGGGACCGGGGAATCTACGTGGGAGATTTGTACCCACGGCGGAAGAAAGCCGACCGGTATCGATGCCGTCGAGTGGGCCATGAAAGCAGCCGAGCTCGGTGCGGGCGAGGTCCTGCTTACCAGTTGGGACGCCGATGGACATCGGACAGGCTACGATTTGGAACTGACCCGCGCTATAGGTGAAGCGGTGAACATACCCATTATTGCCAGCGGCGGCGCTGGAAATCTGGAGCACCTCCACGAGGCGCTGGTGCTGGGTAAAGCCGATGCCGTTCTTGCCGCCAGTATCTTTCACTACAGAACATACTCCATAAGCCAGGCCAAGGCCTATCTGGGTGAGCGAGGTATCCCGGTGAGAACAGAGAGATAAACACGGAGAACTGATATGAAGACTTATTTACCGCCAAAATTTTTAGTGGAAAGAGACCAGACACGGTGTATTCAATGCCAGGTCTGTGTCAATCAGTGCAGTTTCGAGGTACACAATTACGACGCCGAAGACGACGAGGTTAGAAGCGTAGAATCAAACTGCGTCGGCTGCCATCGCTGTGCCGTTTTTTGTCCCACGGGTGCCATCAGCATTCGAAGAAACCCGCTGGAATACAGGGAAAACTACAACTGGCGGCCCGAAGTAATTGAAGACATTATCAAACAGGCCGAGACCGGCGGTATACTGCTTACCGGCATGGGCAACGACAAGAGCCAGCGCATTTACTGGGACCATCTGGTTTTGAACGCCAGCCAAGTGACGAATCCATCCATAGACCCGCTCCGTGAGCCCATGGAATTAACTACTTATCTGGGCCGTAAACCAGACGCAGTTGACATAGATATGAAGAAGATGCAGCTGAAGGCCAAGCTGGCTCCACAGGTTAGGATAGATATACCCGTGATGTTCGCGGCCATGTCCTACGGTGCGGTAAGCATTAACGTTCAGGAGTCCCTGGCGCGAGCGGCTACCGAGGCCGGCACTTTATGGAATACGGGGGAGGGCGGCTTACATCCCAAACTCTATAAATACGGTAAAAATACCATCGTCCAAGTGGCTTCCGGACGGTTTGGCGTACATCCAGAATATCTGGATGCCGCCGCAGTAGTTGAAATTAAGATCGGCCAGGGAGCCAAGCCCGGCATGGGAGGACATCTTCCCGGAGAGAAGGTAAGCGCCGACGTGGCCATGACTCGAATGATTCCCAAGGGGACAGATGCATTGTCTCCGTTCCCTCAACATGACATTTACTCCATAGAGGACCTGGCCCAGCTGGTATATGCACTTAAGGAAGCTACCAACTATACCAAGCCCATCTCGGTGAAAATAGCAGCAGTACACAACTCGGCGGCTATCGCCAGCGGCATGGTCAGGGCCGGAGCCGACATCATCGTCCTCGATGGGCTGCGGGGTTCTACAGGTGCTGCGCCAAAAGTCAATCGTGATAATGTCGGCATTCCTATCGAAATGGCGCTCGCCTCGCTGGACACACGACTCCGGCAGGAAGGAATACGAAACCAAGCCTCGGTGGTAATCTCCGGCGGTATTAGAAACAGCGGCGATGTAGCTAAAGCTATAGCGCTGGGAGCAGATGCTATTTACATCGGCACCGCGGCTCTGATGGCACTGGGGTGCACCTGCTGCCAGCAGTGTCACACCGGTAAATGCGCCTGGGGTATTTGCACCAGTGATTTGGCTCTCACCAAGAGAATAAATCCGGATATAGGTGCCAGACGTCTGGCAAACCTGCTCCGCGGCTGGAGCTTAGAGCTCAAGGACATACTCGGCGGCATGGGCATAAATGCCATCGAAAGCCTGCGGGGTAACCGGCTGGCGCTGAGAGCCATTGGGCTTACTGATACCGAGCTAGACATCCTTGGAGTAAGGATGGCAGGAGGTTAAAAATGGTACAAACCAACACCAAACGAAAAAGTAACTCGGTGGTAAAAATAGACGCCCTTGGCTTGCTGACACGTGAGCTTAACCTGCGACTCAGGGAAGCATCCTCTAACGGCACGCAACGAATCGAGATACACAATGTCTACGGGCAACGATACATCGGCACCGACTTGAACACCCGGGTGGAAATCGAGATATTCGGCACTCCCGGCAATGACCTGGGCGCGTTTATGGACGGACCAAAGATTATTGTCCGCGGCAATGCCCAGGACGGCTGCGGCAACACCATGAATGATGGCGAAATAGTAGTTCACGGCCACGCCGGTGATGTTATCGGTCTCTCGGCCCGCGGTGGCAAGATATTTGTCAGAGAAAGCGTGGGCTATCGTGCCGGCATACATATGAAAGAATATGAAGATAAAAAACCGGTCCTGGTTATCGGTGATACGGCACAGGACTTCCTTGGTGAATATATGGCCGGAGGCATACTCATATTGCTGGGGCTGAATCTGAAACCGGGGGAAAACCACAAGGCGAATTACATCGGAACAGGCATGCATGGTGGCGTCATATACCTCAGGGGAAGTGTCAACGACTACCAGCTGGGCAAGGAAATCGGTGTATCCGAGCTGGACGAGACTGACCTGCTAAACCTGGAACAGTACGTGGCTGAGTTCGCTGCTCATTTTAATTACAAAGCCGGAGACATACTGAATCACAAGTTCATAAAGCTGTTCCCGCTTTATTTAAGACCTTATGGCAGACTGTACGCTTACTAGGAGAGGTTTGAATGATAGGACAGGAAACACGCGACGTCGAGAGAAAGATAACCGCAATTCTGAAGGTTCTCAGCGATGCCGATGACCCTCTGGGAGGCAGAGTTATATCGCGACGCCTTAAGGACCGGGGTGTAGACCTCAACGAGAGAACCGTACGCTACCATCTCAAAATGATGGATGAACGCGGTCTCACCCGCCCGGTCGGAAACAGGGACGGCCGGGCGATAACCGAGCCCGGACTCGAGGAACTGAAGAGCGCTCTGGTCTATGACAAGGTGGGGTTCGTGTCCAGCAGAATTGAGTGGCTGGCCTATCTAACATCAGCTGACCTGGACCGCTCTTCAGGTAACGTGCCTATCGACGTGTCACTATTCCCGAAAGAGCAATTTGCGCAGGCATGGAACATAATGAGAGATATTTTTGCCTCAGGGTATTGCATAAGTAATCTGGTGGCTGTGGCTTCCGGTGGCGAAAGGATTGGAGATATAACCGTGCCCCAGGACAAAACAGGCCTGGCCACAGTATGCAGCGCTGCTATCGTAGGTGGGCTGTTAAAGGCCGGTATACCCATCGATTCCAGATTTGGCGGATTATTACAAATTAGAAACCGAGAACCGGCACGTTTTGTCGAGCTGATAGAATACAATGGCTGTACCCTCGACCCCTCCCAGATTTATATTGCCGGCAAAATGACCAACGTTATGGGAGCAGTAAAAATGGGCGAGGGAAAAGTTCTGGCCAGTTTCCACGAAGTACCCATACCCTCAAGGGCAGCTACCGAAGCTGTGCTGGAAAAATTGAAATCGCTCAACCTTTGCCATACGACAGTAATGGGCAAAGCCAGCGAACCTGTATGTGAAGTACCGGCAAGGTCGAATAAGATAGGCCTGGTGCTTTTCAGCGGGCTGACTGCAGTTGCTGCTGTCGTCGAAAAAGGAATAGGGGTAACCTGCAGGCCAATGAGCGGTGTCATCGAAATCAACAGGTTAACTAGTTTCTGGGCGCTTTAATTACTCTTTATATAAGAGTGGGAAATGACCAGGATATTGATACTTAAAAATAACAGTGACGGAGTTGAAGAGCTGGACTCTGCTCTGCGGCAGATGGGTTATTATTGTTCAACTGCATATAGCGCTGACATGGCAATTGACATGGCCAAACGGGAAGCGCTGGATGTACTGCTCGTCGACGCCAACAGCCTGTCGGCATCAGCCTGGTACAATCTGAAAACCGAACAGATACCTAAAATTAAGTCGGCTGTCCATGTGCCTGTCATAGCGCTTCTACCTAGTGGGACTCTCGATGGTATACACGCTGCACTGCAGATTGACGATTTCATCGTTAGACCGTTTAACCTGTCCGAACTGGTCGCCCGTATAAAACGAACACTTAACCGGATCAACACAGATGGCAATCAGGATTCAATCCGTAGCGGCGATTTGTTGATGGACGCTGCCAAGTGCGAGGTATCGATTAAAGACCGGCTTATTTCGTTGACCTTCAAAGAATACGAGCTGCTCAAATTTCTGATGCGGCATAAGGGTAAAGTGTTCACGAGAGATGCACTGCTTAACGAAGTATGGGGTTATGACTATTATGGCGGCGACAGAACTGTTGACGTTCACATAAGAAGGCTCAGAAGTAAAATAGAAGACAACAACCACACGTACATTGATACAGTTAGAAACATAGGCTACAAGTTCTGTAGTTAACCAAGGACTGAGATTTATGGGGCTATATATGGTATTCTGTTATTATGTCTGACCTGATATTCCTGAGTGTGATAATCCTGTTCTTCTCAGCCACTCTGGGACTAATAGAAGTATTTAGGCGTCTATAAAATCTTAGCATGGGTGCTTTTTATATTATCTCCATCATTATTTGCGTCGGTTTACTAATCTACCTGATTATAGCTCTCATCAAGCCAGAGTGGTTCGGATGACAGCATCCATCATACTACAACCCATCCTTTACCTGCTTATTTTACTTCTTCTGGTAAAACCTCTGGGTGCCTTCATGGCCCGGGTATATAACGGCGAGCGCACTTTTCTATCTCCCGCGATAGAACCAGTTGCGCGGTTTATCTACCGACTGGCACGCGTCGATGTCAAGAAGGAGATGGATTGGAAGACCTACGCTGTTGCTGTATTAATATTTAACTTCGTCGGCATACTGCTGCTTTATTTAATACAACGGCTACAATCAATGTTGCCCTTGAATCCAGAGGGATTGGTGGCGGTACCACCAGGATTGGCTTTTAACACTGCGGTTAGTTTCGTTATCAATACAAACTGGCAGAGCTACAGTGGAGAGACCACGATGTCATATCTGACTCAGATGTTGGGCTTAACGGTTCAAAATTTCCTGTCGGCTGCGACGGGCATGGCGGTGCTTATCGCACTGGTAAGGTTTAATAGCATTGTGAACCAGGTTAATTATCGTTTGTCTGATTCTCTCCTTATCGATTTCGACGTTGGGGAGGCTCTTGTCCAGGGCGGTTGATATTGTTATTTGTTGCTTTTTCGCGAGAGATTTCAGTTGAGCTACCGCCTCCTCCACCAGAAGATTGAGATTCAGCGGTTCAAGCTTGAGTTCCGCTCGCCCACTTTCAATGCGGGACAGCTCTGTAAGTTCCGATACCATCTGCGTCAGCCGGTCAACCTCATTATCTATTCTGGTCAACAAATCCGCCGATTTTCCTTTGTCGCGGCCGGCGCTGCTCTTCAGTGTCTCCACCATAACCTTGATTCCGGCGATTGGGGTTCTAAGCTCGTGGGATATATTGCCAACAAGCTCCCGACGCATTGTCTGCAAATTTCTCAACTCAGTGAGATCCTGGAATAATACCAGAGCCGTAGTTGATTTAGCAGCAACTAGCGGTACTACGATGACCCTTAAAAACTTACCTGTTGGCGAATCGAGCAAAGCGGTTTGCTCGGTAAAAGTTTTCAGACTTTTCTTTACGGCATTATCTATCTCATAGTCCTGTACAGCTTCTATTAACGGCCGGCCCGTTACCTTTGATTCTGTGAAGTTGAAAAGCCGCTCTGCTGCCGGATTAACTAAGATTATATTTTCTTCTGAATCCGTCATAACGACCCCATCGGCGAGTCCGGAAAGAACGTTAACCAGCATGGTTCTCTCATTTGTAATAGTAGACATGGTCGTTTTAAGTTTGTATGACATTTCATTGAAAGCGCGGGCCAGCAGACCTATCTCATCGCTGGTTTGTATACGAATTTGTTGGTCGAAATTTCCTGCGGCGATCCCTTCGGCTACACTGGTAATTTGTCTCACAGGTCGTGTTATCGCACTGGCGAGCAGAGCCGCTGCGAGCACGACCAAAAACCGTTACCACCGCCATCACCGGAACCATTGTTTTAATTGCATCGTTTATTGAGCTTTGCATCATGGTTAATGGAAGCGCCACCCTGGCTATACCAAGCACTTGTCCTTGATTCATGATAGGCACAGCTACGTACATCATGTCCTCATGGAGAGTGGCACTGTAACGAATCGATTGGCCCACTCCATTTGACAGTGCCTGGATTACTTCGGGGCGGGAAGCATGGTTTTCCATATTTTGTGGGTTCTGCTCGCTGTCAGCCAGGACAGTCCCATCCCTGTCGATAATAGTAATTCTGGACTGGATCTGTTGGCCTGTCGTTTTGGCAATACTGTCCAGCTTATTGGTGTTGGTGGCATCTGCTAAAAAAGGTTGGCTGATGTCGGCAACCAGTTTAGCCTCGTTGGTTAACTGGGCCTCGAGTCGGTTAACCTGGTTATTTCTAGTCGAATTAATAACGTATACGGCTAAAACCACCATGCCTATAATAACAAGCAGACTTAACGGAATCGTTATTTTCCAGTAAATGCTGCGCGACACCTTCATGCCTCTAGCTTGTATCCGACGCCCCTTACTGTCTGCAGGAGTTCCGGCTGATTTGGATTGCTCTCGATTTTGCCACGAAGCCATCTAATATGAACGTCCACCGTGCGACTATCACCTGCAAAATCATAGCCCCATATTTTTTCCAGAAGCTGGTCCCGGCTGAATACGAGGCCTTTGTTCCTGGCAAGGAAGGTAAGTAAATCAAATTCCTTTGGTGTTAACTCAAGCGTCTTGCCCCGTAGTGAAACTACGTGTCTGCCAACGTCAATCTTCAGATCATCTATTAGCAAAGGAGTAGTTCCGCTCCCTAACTCAGCTCCTGTTATTTTAGCCCGGCGAAGCAGCGCACTTACTCTAGCTAAAAACTCTCTTAAGCTGAATGGTTTTGTCATGTAGTCATCGGCGCCGATTTCAAGACCGACTATCTTGTCGACTTCCTCAGACTTTGCGGTCAGCATCATTATAGGCACAGACATTTCTTTTCGAAGAATGCGACAGACTTCGAAGCCGTTTAACTTAGGCAGCATTATATCCAAGACTATGAGGTCAGGCTTTTCTCTGCGTGCTAGCTCCAGAGCTTCCTCACCATCAGTGGCGGTAACAACGTTATAACCCTCCATACCAAGGTTATATGCAAGCGTCTCTAACAGGTTGCGGTCGTCTTCCACAATCAGAATCTTGTTGCCAAATACTACACCCATCAATCATAGTATAGAATGAACCCCGCAGCCCATCAAATTGATGGTCTGATTAGTATTATGTCAATAACCGGTTTGTCGTGCGGATAACCAGATAGATGCCTCAAAACATTAAATATTGATTTCTTTCTGCTGTAACACGTTTTTAATATCGTCGTAATACGTTCGTAACATTCAGCTAGTATCATTGTACATAGAGGCGAACAATGTACAACGACCTAGCTCAAATATCCAAAGCTAAAGGCATTCATCGAACTCTGGCTATTTTGGCAATTCTATCATCTAAGCCGGTTATCAATGAAAACGGTAATCGCACTCAGAAAAAGGAGAAGGACAAATGCCAATAAATTCCGGCGACACTGCCTGGCTGCTGATGTCGACAGCGCTGGTCATGCTGATGACGCCGGCACTGGCCTTTTTCTACGGCGGTATGGTCAGAAAGAAAAACATTCTTTCCACACTGATGATGAGCTTTGCCATTCTGGCCCTGGTCTCCATACTCTGGATCATTTACGGCTACAGCATAAGCTTCGGTCCTGATAAGGGCGGCATTATCGGTGCCTTAAACTGGATAGGCCTTATTGGCGTTGGCCAGGCTCCGTCATCAGTCTACGCGCCAACGGTTCCTCATCTGGCGTTCATGATTTTCCAGGCTGCCTTCGCCATCATTACGGTAGCTCTTTGGACTGGTGCCGTGGTAGAACGTATTAAATTCGGTGCTCTGCTGGTTCTCAGCACGCTTTGGCTAACCCTGGTTTATTGTCCTGTAGCCCACTGGGTGTGGGGTAGCGAGGGCTGGCTGGCCAGTTTTGGTGCGCTGGATTTTGCCGGTGGTGCGGTAGTCCATGTGAACGCCGGAATATCGGCCCTAGCCATAGCCATAGTTCTTGGCCCGCGACTTGGTTTTAAAGAGAGAGAGACGATGGAGCCAAATAACATACCATACGTTGTCCTTGGTACGGCTATGCTCTGGTTTGGTTGGTTCGGATTTAATGCCGGAAGTGCACTCACCGCAGGTGGTTTGGCTTCTAGCGCTTTCGTCACCACGAACATATCTGGTGCCACCTCAGCCCTCACCTGGATGTTGTTGGGCTGGATTAACCGAAGACCTTCCGTACTTGGCGCTGCCACGGGTGCTATAGTTGGTCTCGCAGCGATTACCCCGGGTTCCGGCTTCGTCCAACCCTGGGCTGCTATACCCATAGGTGCAGTCGCCGCAGTGCTTTCCTATTACGCCATGATTTGGCGCAATAGGACAAACAAGATAGACGAATCGCTTGACGTCTTTGCCTGCCATGGTGTTGGCGGTGCCTGGGGACTTTTAGCTACTGGAATTTTCGCGACGGCTGCCGTCAACCCGTTGGGTTCGGGCCTAATCGATGGAAATGGTAAGCAGGTTCTAATTCAGCTGCTTGCTATCCTTGTTATCATGGTTTATGCCTTCGTTGTTTCATGGGCGCTGGCCTCAATCTTAAAAGTCACCATGGGGCTTCGCGTTAATGAAGAGGAAGAGGTAGTAGGCCTCGACATCTCACAGCATGGCGAACGCGCCTACGGAGGGGTGTCCTGATGAAAAAGATCGAGGCGATTATAAGGCCAGAGAAGTTGGAGGCCGTGAAACAGGCGCTGGAGGACAGGGGCATTGTGGGCATGACCATAACTCAGGTAAGCGGTCACGGCCGTCAAAAGGGCATAGCTTTACAATGGCGCGCCGGCGAATACCGCGTGGAATTCCTGCCCAAAATAAAACTGGAGATAGTTTGCAGCGATGATGAATGCAAAACTGCGGTTGATGTTATATGTAAATCAGTCAGAACCGGAAAGGTAGGCGACGGGATGATATTCGTCTTACCCGTAGACAGCGCTATCCGGGTAAGAACTGCAGATATAAGCGAAGCGCTAGTCAAAACGAAATAAAAAATTAAGGAGAAAAATGAAACCTGAAGAGATAGCCAGCTTTATCAAGAAAAACTACATCGAGTTCGTCGACCTTAAATTCAACGACCTGCCCGGACTGTGGCAGCACTTCACTATACCGGTCAGCGAGCTTACAGAAATCGCCGACCCGACGCGGGGCATCTGGGTTGACGGCATAGGTTTCGATGGCTCCAGCATCCGCGGCTTTCAGGCAATCCAGGAAAGCGATATGATACTCATTCCCGATCCCGATTCAGCCATTATCGACCCCATGTGTGAAGTCCCCACGCTGAGCATTATATGCGATATCCATGACCCGCTGACAAAGAAGCCGTATACACGGGATCCGAGATACATCGCTCAGAAAGCAGAGAAATATCTGAAGTCCACGGGCATAGCCGATATCAGTTACTGGGGTCCCGAGATGGAATTCTTTATTTTCGACGACATCCGCTTTAAGCAGAACCAGCACTGCGGTTTTTACTATATAGACTCCGTCGAAGCCGATTGGAACACGGGGAAGGAGGAGAATCCAAATCTGGGATACAAGCCCAGATACAAAGAAGGCTACTTCCCGGTGCCGCCTCATGACTCGCTTCAGGATTTAAGGTCGAAAATTGTTCAGACTTTGATGAAAACCGGCATTCCCATTGAAGTTCACCATCACGAGGTCGCCACTGCAGGGCAATGCGAAATCGACATGAAGTTTCAAACTCTGACGCGAATGGGCGACCAGATGATGTGGTACAAGTACATCGTCAAGAATATGTGCAAGAAACATAATAAAGTGGCCACATTCATGCCCAAGCCCATCTTCGAGGACAACGGCTCCGGCATGCACGTACATCAGAGCTTGTTTAAAGGCAAAGAAAATGTATTCTTTGACCCCAAAGGCTATGCATTGATCAGCCAGATTGCAAAATATTACGCTGGCGGTCTGCTAAAACACGCGGCTTCTCTGTCCGCTATAGTAGCTCCTACGACTAATTCATATCGCCGGCTGGTGCCGGGGTTCGAAGCTCCGGTGAATTTAGTCTACTCCGCCCGCAATCGGAGCGCCTGCGTTCGTATTCCGGTGTACACCGATAACCCCCGAACCAAGAGGCTGGAGTACAGACCACCCGACAACTCATCGAATGGCTATCTGGCTATGGCGGCAATGCTCATGGCCGGTCTTGACGGCATCCAAAACAAGATCGACCCGGGCGAGCCCATGGATAAGGACTCCTACCATTTGACTCCGAAGGAGGCAGCAAAGATAAAGACGGTACCGTCGTCCTTAGACGAAGCTCTGGATGCTCTGGAAAAAGACCACGACTACCTGCTCAAAGGAGACGTTTTCACGCCTGATGTAATCGACGTGTGGCTTGAGTACAAGAGAGCTCATGAAGTGGATGCTTTAAGACTAAGGCCTCATCCCTACGAGTTCTATATGTATTTCGATATTTAACCAAGCATAGAGCGGAATAAAATAAAAGGAGGTGGCCATGTCGTACAACTGGGGTCCACACTACATCGTGCCCACGGATGTGCTGAAAAGCTATTCCGGAACGGTATTGCTGCGGGAGGAGTTCGACGAAGACCTGCTGCACAAAGAAATGCAGGCGCTGAACGTCTCCGGGCCTATCGTGACCATCACCAACCCCTGGTACTACCGTAAGAAAAATACAGATACCTGGGTGAAAATTGGTGAGTCGAGCGACGAGCATCAAAACTTTCCCACGCGGTGGGATACGACCACTCTGGAAAACGGACAGTACGAGGTGATGGGGCTGATGCACGTCTTTGCCAGGAAAGGCAACGCAGAGGTAGCCATCGCCCGGCAAAATGTGGTCGAAATAACGGTTAATAACTAACTAATAATCGCCTACGAACTATAAATATTTACTTTCTTACAACGGGTACAGACAAAGGACTCGGTTGACTCTAAGTCAACTTGAGTTATTGTTGTCTGTTCTCTAAAATTGTTATTAGCCTGGTTTTTTAGAGGAAAAGTATGCGCAAGCTGCGTATCGGCATGTCTCAAATAAACACCACCGTGGGTGATTTTGCCGGTAATACACGAAAAATTGTGGATGCCATTGCCACCTCCCGCCCGTTAGGCGTCGACCTCATAGTTTTCCCGGAACTAGCTATTTGCGGCTATCCTCCTGAAGACCTGTTATTTAAACCGCAGTTCATTGAAGAAAATCTAAAATCTCTGGAGAAAGTTATCAAGCAAACATCCGGAATCGCGGCCGTGGTCGGTTTCGTCGACGCCAGGAACGATATCTATAATGCCGCGGCCATTATAAACGACGGTAAGCTGGTGAGCATTTACCACAAAATCTACCTGCCGAACTACGGCGTATTTGACGAGAATCGTTACTTCCAGGCGGGGAGGGAATGCCCGGTTTATACCATTCTCGGCGCGGGCGTCGGTGTTAATATCTGCGAAGATATATGGTACGAAGCCGGGCCCGCCACCGCACAGGCTTACGCTGGAGCAGAGGTCATCATTAATATAAGCGCATCACCCTATCACTTTGCTAAGGAAAACGATAGAGAAAGAATGCTGGCCACACGCGCTACAGACAATGTAGCCATCATTGTTTACGATAACCTAATTGGCGGACAGGATGAACTCATCTTCGATGGCAACAGCATGGTGTTGAATGAGAAAGGACAGCTACTCGCCAGGGGCAGGCAGTTTGAAGAAGACCTGATTATAGTGGACCTCGACGTAGAAGCCGTTTTCCGGACACGCCTTCACGACCCCAGATGGAGAAAAGAAACGTTGATGCTGGAAGACGAACAGGAGCACACAGTCAAAGTCATGGTGTCGGAGATGCCTGATGAAACTCCCAAGCCGGAAATACCTCCCAGGCAAATCAAACAATACAATTTTCCGGGAGATGTCTATGAGGCGCTGGTGCTCGGAACACGCGATTACATAACCAAGAACGGTTTTAAAAAGGTGCTTATCGGATTGTCCGGAGGAATCGATTCCAGCCTGGTGGCAGCCATCGCTGTCGATGCGCTGGGGCGTTCTAACGTGGTGGGTGTGCTGATGCCTTCCAGGTTTTCATCGCCGGGCAGTGTATCCGATGCCGAACTTTTGAGCCGGAATCTGGGCATCAAACATATTACGCTACCGATTGAAAAAATTTATCAGGCTTTTCTGGAAACACTTGAGGAACAGTTTCGCGATGTTAAACCTGATACCACAGAAGAAAATATACAGGCCCGCATCCGCGGAAATCTGCTTATGGCTTTATCCAATAAGTTCGGCTGGCTGGTCTTGACGACGGGCAATAAAAGCGAAATCGCCACCGGTTACACTACGCTGTACGGAGACATGGCGGGCGGCTTTGCGGTGATAAAAGATGTGCCTAAAACGTTAGTTTACAAGCTTGCCTCATACAGAAATTCTCTGGGCAATGGTGAGGTGATACCGCCAGGTGTTATTTCCAAGGCCCCTTCCGCAGAACTGAGGCCGGAACAGAAAGACACGGATAGCCTGCCGCCCTACGAACTGCTCGACCCGGTACTAGTCGCCTATGTCGAAGAAGACAAGAGTGTGGAACAAATAATCGGCGCCGGCTTTGATGAGAAGGTGGTGAAACGCGCGGCGCAGCTGGTCGACGGCAGTGAGTACAAAAGAAGACAGGCACCGCCCGGCATTAAGATAACCCCCAGGGCTTTCGGTCGAGACAGGAGACTACCCATAACCAACCGGTTTAAAGGACGCTAAATCGCCGTTAAAAAAGATTTAGAACCCGGGGATAGCAAAGCTTCAAAGGAAATGATTAGCAAGCATGCCTTTCTGGCTTTGGAAGACGGCTCCATCTACGAAGGCATTTCCTTTGGAGCCGACGATACCACATTTGGCGAAGTCGTTTTCAACACCAGCATGTCCGGTTACCAGGAGATGCTCACCGATCCCTCTTATGCCGGACAGATTGTAGTCCCTACATATCCGCTCATCGGTAACTACGGCATCAATCAGTTCGACAACGAATCACGGCAGATTCAGGTGCGCGGCTTTATTGTCAGGGAATTTTGCCCTGTCCCCAGTCACTGGCAGAGCACCGAAAGCCTGCATGAATTTCTCCATACCGGCGGCATACCCGGCCTCAGCGGCGTAGATACGCGAGCTTTAACCCGACGACTGCGCTCAGCGGGGGTCATGATGGGCATATTGTCTTCACAGATAGCGCCCGAAGAAGCACTGAAAGAGCTGAAAAAAATGCCGAAATACGGCTCGGTTGATTTCGTCAGAGAAGTTGCCGCCGAAAAGCCGTATCAGTGGGAATTACCACCAGGAATTGCCATGCCACGGAAACACATCGTAATCGTGGACATGGGGCTTAAATATAACATTGCCCGGATACTGGCCGGACTTGGCTGCTCTGTGACAATTGTTCCCTGCACTTTATCACCGTCCGAGATACTTGACTTAAAACCGGATGGTATCGTTCTTTCTCCGGGACCCGGCGACCCGGCGCTTCTCGACTATTTGACCAGAACGGTTCAGGAACTGATTTACAAAAAGCCGGTCATGGGCATCTGTCTGGGGCATCAATTGATTGGCCGAGCCTTCGGCGCCGGCACTTTCAAGCTCAAGTTCGGCCACCGTGGCGGCAACCATCCCGTCTGCGATTTAACCACCAACAGGATAAACATTACTACCCAAAACCATGGCTACGCCGTGGATGACGACAGTCTGAAGGGCGGCCTGGAAGTGAGCCAGATAAACCTGAATGATGGAACGGTTGAAGGCTTTCGACATCATGAACTTCCGCTGCTGTCCATCCAGTATCATTCAGAAGGTTCGCCCGGCCCTCAGGACAATGTCTACCTGTTCCAGCGGTTTCTGGAGATGGTGAAATAATGGGCAAAATCTCCAAGGTCCTGGTCATCGGTTCGGGCCCCATAATCATCGGGCAGGCGGCTGAGTTCGACTATGCCGGTACGCAGGCTTGCAAATCGCTACGGGAAGAGGGCGTGACTACGGTGCTGGTGAACTCGAATCCGGCTACCATCATGACCGACGAGGGCATCGCCGATATCGTTTATATCGAGCCGCTGACCGTGGATGTGGTTTCTCGCATCATCGAAAGGGAACGGCCGGATGGCTTGCTACCGACGCTCGGCGGACAAACCGGGCTTAACCTGGCGGTCGAGCTCGCCGATTCCGGCGTGCTCGATAAGTACGGCGTTAAGATGTTGGGGACGCCGCTGGAAACAATCAAGAAAGCCGAAGAGAGGTCGCTCTTCAAACAGCTGATTATCGACATCGGTGAACCGGTGCCGGAAAGCGCCACGGTAAATTCAGTGGCTCAGGCTAGGGAGTTTGCTAAAAAAATCGGCCTGCCGCTGATAGTTCGTCCCTCATATACGCTGGGTGGGACCGGCGGCGGCATCGCCACTACCATGAAAGAACTGGAGACCATCGTTTCCGGTGGTCTTGCGTCCAGCAGGACGCAGGAGGTACTCATAGAAAAATGTCTTCTCGGCTGGAAGGAAATAGAATATGAGGTCATGCGGGATGCTGCTGATAATTGCATCACGGTCTGTAACATGGAGAATATCGACCCTATGGGAGTACACACCGGCGACAGCATCGTGGTCGCCCCCAGCCAGACGCTGACGGACAAGGAATATCAAATGCTGAGGTCGGCCAGCCTGAAAATAATCAGGGCACTGGGCATAGAAGGCGGCTGCAACATACAGTTCGCGCTGACTCCCAGCGCTGTAGTGGCTAAAAAATGGGCGCCGGATCAGTTGGATATAAAGGGGAGCCAGTACTATATTATCGAAGTAAATCCTCGCGTCAGCCGCAGTTCGGCACTGGCCAGCAAGGCCACCGGCTACCCTATCGCCCGCGTGGCGGCCAAGATAGCCATGGGCAAGAGACTGGATGAAATTCTCAACCGTGTCACCGGCAAGACCAAGGCCGCCTTCGAGCCGGCCCTGGACTACTGCGTGGTTAAAATTCCGCGCTGGCCGTTCGACAAGTTCGCTCTGGGCGATAGAAAGCTGGGCAGCCAGATGAAAGCCACGGGCGAAGTTATGGCAATCGACCGCTGCTTCGAAGCTGCACTTCAAAAGGCGGTTCGTTCGCTCGAATTCGGCAAGAAATCCCTGCTGTGGGAAGACAGGAGCTGGGGCAAAAGCACGGACCTCAATTCTTATCCGCTCCACCCCAACGACCTTCGGCTCTGGGCGGTTATGGCTGCGCTGCGGAGAGGAATAAGCTACGAAAAAATAGCCCAGCATACCGGCATAGACCCCTGGTTCATTAACAAGTTGGTCAACATCGTTAATATGGAAAAAAGACTTCTGGCCGAACCCTTGACGCCGTCGCTGCTGTGGCAGGCGAAACGCCTGGGCTTTTCCGACGAGCAAATCGCGACGCTGGCCGACAGGCTGCCGGAACGGGTGCGCCAGCTCAGGCACAACTGGCGAATAAGCCCCGTCTACAAAATGGTTGACACCTGCGCCGCTGAGTTCGACGCTGAAACACCGTATTTCTACAGCACCTATGAGCAGGAAAACGAAGCTGAGCCGGTGCTCGACCAAAAGGCCGTTGTTATCGGCAGCGGACCAATTCGTATAGGCCAGGGCATAGAGTTCGATTACTGCTCGGTGCATTCGGCGTGGGCGCTTCAAGAGACCGGCATTAAAAGCATCATGGTAAACTCCAACCCCGAAACGGTATCCACGGACTTCGATACCAGCGACCGTCTTTATTTTGAAGCTCTAGATGAGGAAAGCATGCGCGATATATTGGAAAATGAAGGCGCAGAAAAAAATAACTTTATCCCTGCCTCGATTGTCCAATTTGGCGGCCAAACCGCCATCAACTTAACGGAATCTTTAGCCCGAAGCGATATGCCAATAATGGGCTCCACCGCTGAAACCATCGATATAGCCGAGAACCGTCGCCGCTTCGAAGATTTCCTAAATGGTCTGGGCATACCGCAGCCTCCCGGAGCCGGCGTTACCTCACTACAGGAGGGTATAAGGACAGCTAGCTCTCTTGGTTATCCCGTGCTGGTCAGACCAAGTTACGTGCTGGGCGGCAGGGCCATGGAAATCGTGCATAACGAGGAAGAGCTGGTACGTTACATTTCTCTGGCGCTGGAAATGGACAGCCAGCACCCTACACTGATCGACAAGTATTTCGAAGGCAGAGAGGTGGAGGTAGATGCTGTCTGCGATGGCAAGGATGTTCTCATTCCCGGCGTCATGGAGCACATAGAGCGTGCTGGTGTCCACAGCGGCGATTCCATTGCTGTTTATCCAGCGCAGAATCTTACCCCGGTTGAGGTGGACACCATAATTGATTATGCCGTGAGAATCGGACTGGCACTGCAGGTAAAGGGACTTATGAACATACAGTACGTTGTCATGCGGGGTGAGCATAACAGTCCGTCATCCGTCTTTATCCTTGAGGTAAACCCGCGCGCCAGCCGGACCATACCATTCATTTCCAAGGTTACCGGTGTGCCAATGGTTCGAATAGCCACCAAGATCATGCTGGGCATCGGATTAAAGGAACAGGGCTACAGCACAGGCTTGTGGAAAAAGCAGAGACTGGTTGGCATAAAGGCGCCGGTATTTTCCATGTCCAAGCTTATAGGTGTGGATACGTACCTAGGTCCCGAAATGAAGTCCACAGGCGAGGTCATGGGAATTGACAACACCTTTGAGGCGGCTTTAACCAAGGCGCTTATCGCTGCCGGTCTCATGCTGTCGCCTCAGGGTAGCCTGTTATTCAGCATCGCCAATCAAAACAAAGCCGAAGCATTGCCAATAATACAGGGGTTTTATTCGCTTGGCTACCGAATTTACGCAACCAAGGGAACGGCCGCAATGATTCGAAAAGCTGGTATGACGGTTAAAAAGACAGGTAAAAAGTTGGGCGAAGGCCACCCCGATATAGTCGACATCATCAACGACGGCTCCGTTGTCGGTGTAATCAATACGCCAACTGGAGGTCGAGTGCCGCTGCAGGACGGTTTTCAGATCCGCCGGGCAGCTACCGAAATGCGCATCCCCTGCTTTACCTCGCTTGATACCGCCCGCATTGCTTTGAAAGCGCTGTCCAGCGGAGTCCGCAACTTTAATGTCAAGCCTCTGCCTGAGTATCTTTCGGGCCGGAGTTAGCCTGCATTCTGTTTTTGCCTTGGAGATAGTATAATAGCTGTACTTTAAACCGGGGCTAAAGCCAAGATGATATCGGCTGCGGGCGCTGACACCGAAAAAAAAGTTCTGATGATTCTAAAGGTGCTGAGCGAATCCTATGAACCATTGGGGTCCATAGCCATCGCCCGCAAACTCGAGGAGCGCGGCCTATCGCTCAGTGAGAGAACGGTCAGATACCACCTGAGAATAGCTGATGAGAGGGGCTACACGCGGCCGATGGGCCGGGACGGGCGTATGATTACAGAACGCGGCCTGGAAGAACTGAGGGAAGCACTGGCTCCGGAGCAACTCGGCTTCATATTGGATAAACTTGAGCTTCTAGCCTTCAACACTACGTTCGACCCCAAAACGCGCAGCGGTTTGTTTCCCATCAATACCTCCCTCTTTGATAAGAAGGCCTTTCCTGATGCCGTCAGGGCGATGAGAGATGCCTTCAAGGCCGGGCTTTGCGTCAGCCAGCTGGTTGCCGTCGCCAGGGAAGGTCAGAAACTCGGAGACATTCTGGTACCTAAAGGCAAAGTAGGGCTGGCTACCGTCTGCAGCGTTATTATAAACGGCGTGCTGCTGAAGCACGGCGTTCCCGTCGATTCTAAATTCGGCGGCGTGCTCGAGATAAAAGACTCCAAACCAAAACGATTCGTGGCCATTATCAATTATGGCGGTACATCGCTGGACCCATCGGAACAATACATCCGTGCCAGGATGACCAGCGTGGGTCAGGCAGCTAAGACCGGCAACGGTAAAATACTGGCAAACTTCAGAGAACTGCCGGCGCCGGCAAGGCCCATCGTGGAGAAAGTAACGGCGGAATTAAAGGGGGCGGGCATTGATGGCGTCTATGCACTGGGCAACACCAGCGAACCGGTCTGTCAGATTTCCGTAGGCACCAACCGCATAGGCATGGCACTGCTGGGCGGGCTAAACCCGGTAGCGGCGGCAGTCGAAGCCGGCATCGAAGTGGAAAACGTGGCTGAAAGCGGTATGCTGAGCTACCAGGAGCTGATCAATTTCCGTGAGCTGCCTACTATTTTATAGTATATCTGCGACTCTTCAGACTTATATCTAAAGGGCATGCGTAAACAAGCCGATAACTCCGCCGATGGCGACCGCTAATCCGAGCACCATCCAGACAGCGCCGAACCACCAGAACTGTCGCGCAAAAGTTTCCTGCTTTTTCGGCCGCAGGATAATCTGGGCTTGAAAATACAGCATCATGCCAATGCCGAAAATAGCCACACCCAGGGCAATTAGCACATAAGCCATATAACCTCCTCGAGCCTCCAGAGGCTCAACAGCCTGGCAATTAAAAGACATTTATTGAGTTCCAGCCGTTAAAATTTATCTGCTAGAACCAGCCGAAATAGTGGCCGATAGCGATAACGCCCTGAATAATAAAGGCGATACCTATGAGTATGTTAATTATGGCTGGGAATATGAATATGATTATGCCCACGACCACCAATATGATGCCCATTATTAGACCAGCGGTAACCGCCCCGAAACCGGCCGAAAAGATAGTTATCAAGCCGATAATAATAAAGTACGCGGCCACAAGGTAATTGAGTATCCTCGGGAAAATAAAGACGATAATGCCGGCGATGATAGACAGCACACCTATAGCTATCCCCCATCCACCGCCAAAAATGCTCATTATGCCGAAAATTATAAGGGCGATTCCCACCAGATAGTTAAGTATGCGCGGGAAAATCAGAATGAGGATACCGAAGACCAGGGCTATTATACCGCCGATCAATCCGGTGACAGCCAGGCCGGGTATTGCGGGCAAGGTAATGGCAAACATACGGTTACACCTCCTTTGATTTATTTATATGAAATATTCGCTTGCGCTATTTCCAGTTTGCTGCGACCTCCGTCGATGGCACGACAAGGCAGACCCTCTGCAATAGTTTCAGCGCCGAATCGTGCATTTCTTTATCCGCGGAGGAAACGCAGTCGGACAGCACCACGGTATAAAAACCCCGATTGCTGGCATCCCGGGCGCTGGAAGCGATGCCTATCTCGGTGGCAATACCTGTAAACAATATTGTCTTAATATTTCTGTTTATCATAAAGTATTCGAAATGTGTGCCGATGAAAACGCTGGCTGTGTGTTTATTCAGCACCAGATCTCCATCAGCGGGTTTGACCTCTTCGGGAATCTCGGCTTCAGGGCTGCCCGGAACCATCCACTGTCTCAATTTTTTCGGGTCGCCGACACCGAATCTCTTCATCTGCATATAGATACGCCATGGTGATTCCACGGATTGTGGCAGCGGTGTTATCCTGGTATAGGCAACAAGTACACCTTTTTTTCTGGCTGCCTCAAGTAAAGTTTTCAAAGACGTCAGAAATTGGTCGCGGTTGAAAATGGAGTTCACCAGCGCATTTTGCACATCCCAGACCACCAGGCAGGTATGCCCGGGTTCCACTATTTCTTTCAGGCTGGTGAACAGCTTCAATTCGTCAGTATCCATCATCATCCCAGATATAGTAATAGTGATAGCAGGCTCAATGTACACAACCATTATAACACGTGCCAAATGCTAAATGGTTGGAATACCCGAATAAACGGAGAAAATTGCTGAATAGGTAACCGAGGCCAGCGCTCAGGCTAGACCGCTAAATAGATTCAAAATCTAGCTGTATTAACAGGACTTGCGGAACTTACCCATGAAGTCTACCATCTTCTGCACGTCCTCAAGAGACACCGCGTTATATATGGAGATGCGTATGCCCCCTACGGAGCGATGTCCCTTGATCCCCAGCAATCCTTCCTTCTTGGCGTCAGCCACAAATTTATTTTCAATATCTTCAGTTGGCAGGCGCAGGGTGACGTTCATCCAGCTCCGGCTATCTTTCTCAGCGAGGCCTTTATAAAAGTCCGGGGCGGCGTCTATAGCGCTGTACAGCAGATCCTTCTTGGCTATGTTAACTTTCTCTACTCCCGCCAGACCCCCCTTGCCCTTTATCCACTCCAGTACCAGCTTCATGATATAGACCCCAAATACGGGAGGTGTGTTGTACAACGATTTACTGTCAGAATGAGTCTTGTAGCTCAAAATGGTGGCAATGTCTTTTCTGGCCTTCGATAGAAAATCGTCGCGAATAACAACCAGCGTGACACCCGCGGGACCAAGGTTCTTCTGCGCTCCGGCATAGAACATCGAAAACTTCTTATAATCCAGCTGCCTGGAGGCGATGTCCGAAGACATATCTGCTAACAGCGGGACATTGCCGGTATTCGGAAATTCATGGGACTGCGTCCCTTCGATGGTATTGTTGGAACACATATGAAGATAGGCTACATTCTCCGGGTACTTTATCTCGCTCATCTTCGGCACCCGCCGGTATTTCTCTTCTTTGGAAGAAAACGCCACATGTGCTTTGGCTACGTTCTGGCACTCCTTCAAGGCTTTGGAAGCAAATTCACCGGTATCAACATAAGCAGCCGCCTGGCCATCGCCAATGAAATTCATTGGTATCAATGCGAACTGTGTGGACGCGCCACCGCCCAGAAATAGCACGTGATAATCAATGCCAAGTCCCAGCAGCTCTCGTACCAGCTCGATTGCCCGGTCGCTGACGGCTTCGAATTCCTTAGAGCGATGAGAGCTCTCCAGGATAGAAATACCGCTGCCCTGATAATCAAGAAGCTCTTCCTGCACGATCTTCAGGACGTCTAGCGGCAGAGCGGCCGGTCCGGGATTGAAATTGGAGTTTCTTTTTACCATTTCCCCCTCACAGATATTATTTCTTCGTTGATTGCTGCCATTTTCCCTACTATAGTGAACTGCTGGAGCCAGTGGTCAGGCTTGAACTGACGACTGGCAGTCAATTTACCTAGTTAGGGCATCAACCCTGTGGTTAATTAAAAGGAAATATTAGAGGAAAATCGGGAAAAATTCAATGCTCTACGAGTTTCCGCTGCACACTAATACACCAAAGCCAGAGTGTTTTTGCTTCTCGTTAAAAAGAGCAATATGATTCCATTACTCATTTTAAACATTATCAACTGCCCCAATTGCCCAATTGGCGATTCCGAAGAAAGTGAGGCAAATAAGGATGAAAATAAGACCTAAATTCTAGTGGACATATATAAATAAGTCAGACCTTGATTAAAATAAGTTTATAAAGGAGTTCGAACGTTCCAATAAGGCAGATCTTTTCTACCATTTTCTTACCTTAATTCGGGGTTTTATTGTTTTCAAGCAAGTCGATATGCTTTGCTTAGTGGGAATAATAAAAGGTGTTTTGAGTTGGTACTCGCGATAAGCACGGAACATCTTTGGAAACGACAGCTTGTCTTGTAATGTGACAATTATGACGTCCATGATTAACCAGACGGTGACAGCGATAAACAGCGTGGTGGATGGGAAGAGCAGTGCTAGTGAGATATAGACCAGAGCCAACCATAATACTCCGGGATGGCGAGCTAGGGCATATGTTCCGGTGGTTATTAGCTTGTTGCTTGTCCCATCCTGAGCGTAGGTACTGCGAAATGGAATTTCGATAAACAGAGAGTAAACAAGTAGACACAGAGAAACTACTAAAAGACCAACGCCTAGAGGCAGCGTAAAGAACGGCAGATGAAACTTTACGGGAATAATACAAACCATAATAGTGGCATAAACCAAGAGGGCGATCGACAATAAGCCGATCAATCGTTTCGTTACTCGTAAATTATTCAGGCTCGCACAGTCAAAAGCATAGACTGCCAAGAAGCCGCAAATACCAATCAGTATGTATATCATGATTCATATTCTATTCTAAGGTTGTAACCGAAGCAATTAATATGTGTCCATCTTTTCAGATTCTTTATCTCCTCTGGTGCCCCATTAGGAAGCAACGACTTCTATTACGCCGGTAGCGATCTCAATAACCTTTGTTTAATTCTTGCATTATATAAATCTATCGATTCATTTCTTCTTAGACCTCAGGCGCAGTTGCAGATGACTTATTCAATTCTTGGGCAGTAATAAAGTATCTACCACAAAGATTGCTATTACCAAAGTACTCATACTAAAGTACCCCTAATAAAAGTACTATTTTACTATTGATAAAGCTATTATAGCAGTGTCACTGATTCCCATGTAGGAGGTATTCCTTGTCAATTATTTCAAATCTCTTGAGGCGGGGCAGTCATGAAGAGCTGTGGCAGCTATGTTGTGGCTATATCGACCTCAGCATGAAGCAGTTTATGGTCATTCAGCGGCGATTGTTGCTGGATCAATTAGAGTTGCTCAGAAATTGTGAACTGGGGAGGAAGGTGATGCGTGGTGCTATGCCGACCAGTTTGGAAGAATTCCGGAGAGAGGTACCGTTGACGACGTATTCGGATTACTGCCCGGAGCTTCTGGAACAACGGGAAGATGTGTTGCCAGCAAAATCTGTCCACTGGCTACATACTTCAGGCAAATCCGGGGAGTATCCTTTCAAGTGGGTGCCTTACAGTGAAAAATTCGCCCACGAGCTCGCGATATTGTTGTATGGGACCGGAATTTTCGCCAGCTGTAATGGCAGGGGGGATGTGTCTAAGGCTAAGGAGCATGCGAAAATCGTCTATGCCGTGGCCCCTCCACCCTATGCTTCTGGCACCTTTGTCCAAATTACACAAGAAGAGGTTGGTGCAACGTATCTGCCGCCTCTGGATAAAGCTCAAAAGATGTCTTTTGAGCAGAGGATTAAGGAGGGCTTTCGGCTTGCTTTGTCCACAGGGTTTGACTACTTCTTTGGTTTGTCCACTGTGCTGATAGTTGTCGGCGAACAGTTTGGCGCACGGTCAAATAGATTAACGTTTATGCCTCTGCTGTCCCAACCAGCAGCGCTATTTCGGTTGCTCAGGGGGCTAGTCAAGAGCAGAATGGAACACAGGTCCATGCTGCCCAAAGACCTCTGGTCTGTAAAGGGTATCATGAGTGGCGGTGCCGATAGTACTGTGCTCAGGGAAAGGCTACGCGATTTGTGGGGGCGATACCCGTTAGAAACCTATGCTTGTGCAGAAGGCAGTCTCATAGCCTCTCAGGCGTGGGATTATGGTGGCATGACCTTCATACCTAATCTCAACTTCCTCGAGTTTATCCCTGAAGATGAGCACCTCAAGTGGCGGTTGGATAATTCCTATATGCCAGAGACTGTATTGATAGATGAGGTAGAAGTTGATAAGAACTATGAGATAGTCATCACTAATTTTCATGGTGGTGCCATGATCAGGTATCGGGTCGGCGATATGGTAAGGATTACTGCACTTGGGAACAAGAAGCTGGGCATAGCTATTCCACAGATGATTTTCGAAAGGCGGGCTGATGACCTCATCGATATTGCCGGTTTCACCAGGTTGACTGAGCGCGTAATCTGGCAGGCAATAGAGAGTAGCCGCATCCCCTATGAAGATTGGACAGTGCGCAAAGAGATAGTTGGAGAGAAACCGGTGCTGCACGTCTATCTTGAGGCCAAGGACGGGCGTGCTCCGAGTAACAAGATAATTGCGTCTGAGTTGCATGAACAGCTTAAGAAACTGGACAAAGATTATGCTGATTTGGAATCTATACTGGGCGTAAAGCCTGTCCAGGTAAGTCTCCTCCCATTAGGGGCCTTTAAAGCTTATGTGGCGGAGCGCCAAGCTGAGGGTGCAGACCTGGCACATATCAAACCTCCTCATATCAATCCATCCGATAAGGTACTTGCATTGCTGGGTATTAAAAAGTAGCAAGACGAGTTAGGGGTCAGAAAAACCTGTTAGTTAAATCACTCAAGGTGGTAAAATAATACCTGTAGTGACAGAGATTTAATTCCAATGACCGGTTATTCCTATATACCGTTAATAGCTGCGATAGCTTACATCCCCCTATTTATTATTGTACTCTTCAGCCGTCCATTACAGAGACAGCACCTCTGGTTTATCCTGTATCTGGCAAGCGCTATAGTCTGGAGTTCGGCGTCCTTCTTACTCCATAGCTCCTTTCTGCCGGAGCACAAAATGGTTCTAGCCAGAATAATGACGGTCGCATTTATATGGATGGCGGTACAGCTTTACATGTTCTCGCGCCGTTTTGGATACGGGAATTACATCGCCGGAATAGTAATTGGCTACACTCTTCTGGCAGTCTCTATTACCCTCGCAGCCCTGGGGTATGTACCGGAAAGTGTGATGGTGAGTCAAGGTGTTCAATTTGAAATGGGGGCATGGCTTCCCGTGCTGTTCGTGCCGCTTGCCTTTCTCGTAGCTGATAATGTGTATAGCTTGTTGCGAAAATTAGGGACTCTGACTGACCAAGTGCAGCGCACGCGTGTCACCTACATATTGATAGGCGTGTGTATTATGGCGGTGTTCTCCTTCAGCAATGTCATTGAATTCCTTAGGAAGCTTCCTATCGACCATTTTGGTAACCTTGCTGCCGCTTGCGTTTGGACTTATGCCACAGTGCAACATCAGCTTGTGGATGTCAGGTTTGTCGCACGCCGTGGGCTATCGTGGGC
>Ga0136653_10000078_pt1 | contig 43562 bp, 38 predicted proteins | sample LakKivw275mmetaG_FD_94866 | JGI IMG/M metagenome (GOLD analysis project Ga0136653, IMG submission 94866) | Anoxic lake water microbial communities from Lake Kivu, Rwanda to study Microbial Dark Matter (Phase II) - Lake Kivu water 275m metaG... | ecosystem: Environmental > Aquatic > Freshwater >...
CTTGTCTTTGATCAAAATAAGCTCTTCGATTACCCTTATTGAGTATTAGATAGCTTCGAAACGGTTCGCTCAGCATGTGTTTCAATTCTTAAGGTACAGTTTTTTCAGTCAAGCCATAAATTAATCTCTATAAATTCATCGGCCAGGTTCTGGAGGTTTGAGGGTGTCACTATTTTAATGCCTGGCTGATCTGGGCGGGTTTGCTCTAAGAATAAAAACCCACAACAGATGAACTGACTGCTGAACCTTCAGCCATTCTATTTCGTTGGTCAAGAAGATGCGGTGGTGACATAATATAAATCGCCATGAAAGGAGGAAACACGATATGAAATACCTAGTGACTGGAGCCTCTAGAGGGATACCAATACCACCAGACCAGGCCCTCAAACTCTATCAATCAGCTGTCAACTGGATCGATAGCCAGATCAAAGCCGGGAAAATAGAGGCAATGTATATTTTCCCTGAGGGAGGTGGCATGGCCATCGGTGATGTAAACTCTCAGGAAGAGGCTTTTGATATGTTGACATCTTACCCACTCTATGGCTTCTTTGATTGGCAGGTAAGAGTGCTGGTAGATTGGAAGCATGCATACAATTCGATCATTGAATCGTATAAAAAGATGGGGGCGAAGTAGACTGAAATTCGTCTAGATAGGAAAATAGTACCAATACCTGTGTCACCACCTAGTCAGCAGGTTTAGGCTGTCAGCCGGTTGAATCATCCTGGCTGACAGCCTTTAATTAACCTGATAAGAATTTAATCGGGATGTTTAACCAGCTCAAGAGATGCCTGAATGGTCTTAATTATTCCGTCAGGGTCACCTTGTGGATCAACCTGGGCTGGTCGGGGTCGAAGCCGCGGGCTTTGGTGAGGTGGTAGGCCAGCAGCTGCCCGGGGAGGATGGCGGCGATGGGGCTGAGCCATTCCGGCAATCCTTTGGGAACCTGGATGAAGCTATCCTGCTCGCTGGTGCACCCCTGCAGCATTTCATCACCAATGATAACCAGGCTGGCTCCCCGCCGGCGCAGGGTCTCGGCCAGCTGGTTTAGTTCCTCCTGGAACGTTTCGCCAATGGAGATCACCACCACAGGGAAGCCTTTTTCGACGATGGCTATTGGCCCGTGCAGAAAATCGGCTGACGAGTAAGCCTCCGCCTGGATATTGGCTAACTCCTTGCACTTGAGGGCGGTCTCATGGGTGGTGGAATAATTGAATCCTCGCCCCAGAAAGATGCAGCGGTTGGAGCCTGCCAGGAGGTCAGCTGCCTGGCGGGCCTGCGGTTCCGATTCGAGTGCCTGAGCCATGGCATCCGGTACGGCCTGCAGCGACTCCAGCTGGATGGGGGTGCCTTTTAAGCTGAGCGACAACAAAGCCAGGGCTGTGAGCTGGGCGGTGTAGGTCTTGGTGGCAGCCACGCTGCATTCTTCGCCTACCCCCAGGCCGATCTTGAATTCAGCGGCATGGGCCAACGGGGATTCCAGGTTGTTGGTGAAGGCAATGGTCGGCGCACCCTGATGGCGGGCTTCCTCGATCACGCTGACGATATCGGGCGACTGCCCCGATTGCGAGATGCCGATGACCAGTGCACCATCCAGGCAGGGCGGGGTGTGGTAGCGGGTGAACAGCGAGGGCGCCGCCAATGCCACGGGGAGCTGGTTGATGGCCCCCAGGATATACTGTGCATAACGGGCAGCATTGTCTGACGTGCCACGAGCGGCAATGAGGGCGTAGGAAAATTTGTGCGGTGAAAGTTGCCGGCTGATCTGCTCCACCCGCCCGGCCTCCAGCTCCAGCATGCCCCGGATGGCTTTCGGCTGCTCGTAGATCTCGGTTAATAGTTGTGATGCAGAGGCCATTGGCTTCATTCCTTTCTCAAACCAGGGCAATTTTATCGCCTTATTCCCAAAATTGTGGCAGGTACGCTCGGTTGGTGGCCAGCAACTCATCGAGAACTTCCTGGACCTGATCTGCCATGGGACCCAGAGGGTGGGCTAGCAAGGCCTGGTAAGCCGCCTGCCGGTCGCCGTGCACGGCCGCTTCCACGGTGAGCAGCTCGTAAGCTTTCACCTGGGCCAGCAAGCCGTAACACACCGGAGGCAAGGGCTCGGACGGCATGGGGTGGATGCCGCTTTTTTCCACGCGGCAGGGCATCTCCAGCACCCATTCTTCAGGCCAGCCATGCACCGCTCCTCGGTGAGCTGTGTTGACGATGTGCCGCTCACCCAGGTCATTATAGTGGGCATTAATCAGCTGGGTGGCTACGGTGGAATAAAACGCCCCACCCCGCAGCATCAGCCCGGGAGGGGGTATGACCAGCTTGGGATCGCCATATTCCCGCAACAGGTCCTTCTCGATCTCGACCACTTCTTCGCCTCGGGAGGGGGGCCAATTTTCCTGTGCTTTTAGCTTGCGGTCGGTGTAGTAAAAGTACTGCAGGTAATAGTTAGGCAACATTCCCAAGGCGCGGATGGTGGGGATGTCCCATTCCGGGTCGCTTTCGTTACGTAATTCCTCGACAAAAGCTTCCATCACCTGAGGCCAGACTTGCTTGCCATCCACTGTGAAGCCGCGGTGCCATGAAAGGTGATTCAACCCCAGGGTGTCTAGCTCGCACCGCTCAGGGGTGATGGTTTCGCCCAGCAGGGGCTCCAATTTTTCAATGATGCCCATCTGGGTGGTAATGGCCACATTACAAACACCTACGGAGGGTACCTGGGGGGCATATTTTTGCAGCGCCTGGGTCACCAGCCCTGCCGGATTGGTGAAATTCAGCAGCAATGCCCCGGGGTCAGCCAGGGAGTGCATGTCATTAGCAATTGCCAGCACCACCGGGATGGTACGCAGCGCCTTGGCCATGCCACCGACGCCGGTGGTTTCTTGCCCGATGAGGCCATGGCGCCTGCCCAGGTATTCGTCGCTTACGCGGGCGGGCATCTGCCCGGCGCGCAGCTGGGTGATCACGTAAGAAGCATCACGGATTGCCTCTCGCTGGTCAGCTACCAGCAGCACCTTGAATGGCTCACCATGCGCCTGCACCATGCGCCGGGCAAACCCGCCTACGATTTCAAGGCGTTGGGGGTCGATGTCCATCAGGCATAGCTCGGTGACGGGCAGGCTTTCAAACCGCTCGAGGAAGCCGCTGACCAGCTCGGGTGTGTAGGTGGACCCCCCACCGATGACAGCAATTTTCATGTGATTTGGTCCATGATTAATTTACAATCTTCCTTACCCCTTGAAAGGGCAGGCTATAACCCACTCCTCCTGTGAGAGGCAGGCATGGGATATTAAACCACAGAAAACAGCTAGAGAGCGCAACCTCCCGCTTATAAAATCTTTTCCATGCCCTTAAATGGGCACGATTATTGCGAGTGGTCATAAAATGCATATCATTATACCACTACTATAGTACAATTGTTCTAATCCACAAAAGAGATAGGGAGAAATTTAAGTTTTTTGAGATTTCAGAAAATAATTGTGGTCTGTAGGGATTATGAAAATGACCGGTGGGGGCGCGGCGCTACCGCGCCCCCTTTAATGAGCGTATGATTACATTTGCAGGTATTTCAGCACCTCGAAAACCAGGAACGCTGGCCAGACGATGCCTTTAAGAAAGCCCAGCAAGCCCAAGCCGAAGGTGGTTGCCTGGCCAATAAAATACACCCAGGCACCGATCATGCCCAGACCATAGATGGCGCCATTCGCACCGCTGCGGTAGATAATTTTAGGTTTTTCGCGGATAATTTGAACGGGGGTAGATTCTGAAGTCATATACATTCTCCTATATCGATGTTTATTTTCGATAATTATGTATACGAGAAATAATGAGCAGGGTCGCGCCGAGTATCAACATGGATTTTGTTGAAGGTATTACGAAAAATACAGCCTGGAATAAATATAGAAAAATAACGGCCAATAATCTGGATAAATTCTACCTAATACCTTATAATTGTTTGTATGATACACATTCAATCCTTGTGGAGCATTTTCAGTAAAATCGTAAAGGAGAGGAAATAAACATGAAAAGAATCATCATCTTATCTACCGGGTTGGTCATGGGGATTTTCCTGATCGCCGGTTTGTCATCGATTATTAATGGCAACCAGGTACTTGCAGGACCATCCGGACCAAGCCAGCAGGATATGGGACTGCTGCCTGCACAGGGTTCTGATGAGAATCTGTCATCAGGGCAAGAGGCACCGCCAGATAATAGCGATGAGACAATCCCACCAGAATCTGGTGAGGGTGTCCCATCTCTCAATGCACTGCCGACGCCGGTTCCCGGCGAATCTCTGGTATATTTTGTTCCAACGGATAATGACGCCAGCGCCACAGTGCTCTACCTGTATAACACCGATAGCGTTGCTCATATTGTGGCTCTACGTGGTTTTAGCTATAATGGAGTGTTAGTTTATTCCCTGAATATCAATGTCGCAGCTAGCAGTTTTTTACGTCTGGCAAGTGATTCCATAGCGAGTTCACCACCACCCAGCTGGGCAACACCGGCACCGATAATTACTAATTTCACCGATTTTACATATTTTGCCAGCCTGTCATTACCCAAGGGTGTGAAAGCAGAAGGGTATGTTCTCTATAATCCCGGCACGGGAGTCGTTAATCCTCGCCAGGATCAAGGTGCAATTCCATTACGCTTCAGCACAGATCCGTTAACCCTGTTCATGCCTCTCACCTTAAAATAATAAGGTAACAAGATACTAAACTATAAAAATATATGACTGTTGGTTAGACTGAGCCTCCCTTGCTCAGTCCAACCATTCGCTGCCTAATGGTTGGAATTATCCGGGATCAGCGATTCTGGGTATAAGGTTCGATATACTGTGTGCTGGCGCAGGAAAGGTCGGTATACACACCTCGATATTGGGCGGGCAGGAGGCCTGCCAGCTGGTACATCAACTCTTCCAGCATCTTCTGCCTCACCTGGTGGCCCACCTTTTCGCCATGTGCATTCAGGCGAAAGGGTTTTCCCACACGCATATGGAAATCGGTGCGTTTCAGCTTTTTCAGGTTTTCCGTATAGCATTCGGCACCATAATAGCCCACCGGCACCAGGGCTGCGGCGCTATGTAAGGCCAGCAGCACCACGCCTGGGTGAGCCTGCTGCAGCTTGCCATCATGGCTACGCGTGCCCTCCGGTGAGATGATGAGCAGCTGGCCTTGCGCCAGGGTCTTCAAGCTAGCATGGATAGCATCGATATCCGCCTCCCCGCGATGCAAGGGGATGCCACCCGCCACGTTCAACGCCCAGCCGAGCAGCGGGATTTTCCAGCGGTCAGCCAGCAGCATGCCATGCACCTTGCGCGGTTGCAAGTGGGTGTAGATGATGGGGATTTCCACCAGGTTAATGTGGTTGGTGTACACGATTACAGGCCCCTGCCTGGGCACCCTGGATAGCTCGGCGTCATCGATGCGGCAGATCAGGCTGGTGAGCAGCCTGAAAAACGAGATTACGAAGCGTTCAGAAAGTGTCATTTCAGGCCCGAGGAGGTTGGCAGATGATGTCCAGCTGGCGGGGCAGCATTTCCACATCCAAGCGTGTGCCATCTACACAGATGATCTCCCCGTCGGTTTGGGCAGGCAGCGGGCCATCCTGCGCGATGATGCTGATTTTCGCCGCCCTGCCGGTCTTGATGGATGGCTGGGTGGCTTGGTCACCCCGGGTGAAGTGAGGGATCATCTTGATCACCTGGAAAGAGCTCATCTGCTCGGCGATGCACAGGTCGAAATAGCCATCATCCGGCAGGGAATCAGGTGCCATAATGAAGCCACCCCCCAACCGCCGCCCGTTCATGATTGAGATTAACAGCGAGCGCTGAGTGATGACCGAGCCATCATATTCGATGCGGGCAAGCGGAGCGTGGTTATAGAGAAAGACCGTTTTCAACACACCGACCATGAAAGCCAGGAAGCCGCCCCAGCGCGGCAGCTTGTGCACCTCGATGGTAGTGATGGCATCAAACCCCACCCCCACGCAGCTGCAGAAATAGCGGCCTTCAGGTACCAGGCCGCCCGACACGCGCCCGACATCCACTGTGCGTGTTTTTCCTGCCATCAGTGTCTCCACACCACCTTCCAGGTCTTCAGGCAGCCCCAGCGACCCAGGGAAGTCATTCCCACGCCCGGCGCATAGGATGCCCAGGGGAGGGAGGGGCAGGCCTTTTAATTTGCACTGCATCAAACCGTTGATAACTTCATTGGTGGTGCCATCACCGCCTGCGGCAACGATCGCGCTGTAGCCATCAACAACAGCCTGTTGAGCCAGCTCCATCCCATGACCGGGGCGCTCAGTGAGCGAGAGGTGGTAGCCGAGATTACGCTGTTGAAATAGCTGTTCGATGCGCGGCCGGACTTTCTGGCCGTTGTAATTGCCCGCAGCAGGGTTGAGGATGATCTTATAGGTTCTGGTCATGCGGCGATTATATCAGCCTGAACGGAATCGGATAAGTTTTTTGTTACCTGATCGATGAAAATTTAATACAGCAGAAAGATAAATTGCTTACCCAGGCCAATTTTGATATTATTTAATCACCTCAGCACACATTGCGGAAAATTTTTGCTTGCCTACGCAGGCATTCAGTAGTAAATTTAGGCATCCCGTTGAAATGGTTTCGCGGATGTCCGAGCCGCAGATGATGCCGATGACTGAACCGCGGATAACCAGGATGAGAGCATGAGGCAGATATAACATCTGTGTAATCCGCGTCATCTGGTAACTCTGTGGTTCAGACAATATATAATTAGCATCAATCTACACTTCTGGCATACACTCACATACGTAGACAAGGATGGATGGACCTTATAAATGCATATAACCCAGGTTGAGAAGAAGCACGAGCTGGATAGTTTTATCGATTTGCCCTACCAACAGTATAAGAATGACCCGGTGTGGGTGCCACCGTTACGAGACGAGCAAAGGGGGCAGTTCGACCATGTGCGTAATCCGCTGCTCGATCATTGCGAGTATGCGCTTTTCCTGCTATGGGATGATGCAAAGGTTGTGGGGCGGGTGGCAGCGTTCATCGATACGCTCGCCCTAGAGGCCTGGAAGGAGCCTGTGGGGTTGTTCGGCTATTACGAATGCCCTGCCGACCCGAGCGCGTCGCGGCTGCTGCTGGATAGCGCCCGGAATTGGCTAACCGAGCGCGGGATGAAAGTGATGCGTGGCCCGTGGAGCTTCGTCTCGCAGGAGTGGGGCGCGGTGGTGGAGGGCTACACCCCATCACCCGTGATCATGGCACCCTACAACCCGCCTTTTTATAACGACCAGCTCACCGCCTACGGGCTGGTGAAAGCTAAGGACCTGTTGGTTTATGAGATTGACGCCGGGCAGGGATACCGTATCCCGGAGCGCATCCTCACCCTGACAGATCAGGTGGCAAAACGTTACAAGGTGAACGTGCGAACGCTCGATATGCAGAACTTTAACCACGAAGTGGAGACGATCATCGACCTTTCGAACCAGAGCCTGGCGGATAATTGGGGTTACAGCCCGGTGACCGAGGCTGAGGTGAAGGCCCTGGCGCATGACCTGAAACCGATCATCCACCCCAAGGGGGTGCTGTTCGCTGAGAATGCGCATGACGGGCCAATTGGGTTCGCCATTGCCATCCCAGATGTCAACCAGATCCTGAAAAGCTTGCACGGCAGCCTGCTGCCCTTCGGCTGGGTAAAAATGCTGTGGAAGCTGCCGCGCCTGACGGATTACCGCATGTTTGCCCTGGGGGTCATCCCCAAATTCCACGGATTGGGAATCGACAGCCTGATTTACCGCAAGCTGTACGAAACCATTTACAGCCCAAACATACGCATGGAAATTAATTATGTGCTGGAGGATAATTACCCGATGAACAACGCCATTGTGAAGCTGGGTGCCAAGCTCATAAGGCGTTACCGGGTTTACGAGATGGGCATCTGAGCGAGCCGGAGCATCACGAGAGAGCTAGGGTTTATCGATCGAGGAGGGTATTACATGTTATTCTGGATGTACCTGATGGTTGCCATCCTGACTGAAGTGGGCGGTACAACCTTAATGAAGATTTCCCAGGGACTGACGAAGCTCATCCCAACCGTATCGATGTTCGTGCTCTATGGGGTCAGCTTCGTGTTCATGGCTATGGCGCTCAAGAAAATCGAGGTGAGCATTGCTTACGCCATCTGGTCAGGGTTGGGCACGGCGCTAATCGCCGCCATTGGCATCATTGCCTTTCGAGAATCAATGAATGTCCCAAAAATGATCGGGGTGGTGCTGATTATCGGTGGGGTGATACTCCTTAATCTCAAAGGCGCGGGATGAGCTTCCTGCGCCTTTGAGATATGAGATTATTTGCCAATCTTGATTAGTCCGATTGATTAACAAATTCACGCCCGGCGAGGAATGCCTGCCGGTTCAGTTCCACATATTTAGCCGGTACACGCTCTAACACAACTTTTAGCCATGTATCAACCGGCAGTTCAGCGCCGGTAAACCCCTGGCGCTGCATGGCGGCGGAGAGCGCCCCGAGCAGCACTACATTGGCTGCCCGGATGTTCCCCAGCCCTTCAGCAATGGCTTCACCATCCACATAGATGGCCTCACCGGTAACGGCTGAGATCATCTGGTGCAGCGTGGCATCGTCGGGGTAAGGCTGGCCGCCGGAAGTGACGGTGATCGGCTGGATGGCTGCCAGGTTCACAAGCGCCAGGGCGCCCAGGCGCAGCTGGTGGAGGTTGCGCAGGGCTTCGGCCTTTTCGAAGGCCAGGAATACGTCCACCTCGCCGGCGCCCACGAGGGGAGAATAGACTGTTTTGCCCCAGCGCACGAAGCTGGTGACGCTGCCGCCACGCTGCGACATGCCGTGCACTTCAGCCTGCTTGGTGGCGTAGCCACCGGCCAGGCCAACGTTAACCAGCACGTCACTCGCCAGGATGGTGCCCTGCCCACCCACACCTGCCAGCAAGAAATTAATCATCTCTCGCATGTCACACCTCGCTCACTTCAACTGGCCGGAAAGTGATGGCATCACGCGGGCAAATCTGGGCGCACACTTCGCAGCCCGTGCACATGCTGGCATCGATCAGCGCCTTGGGGCGCTGCAAACGGGCATCCAGCTCGTCACTTTTCAGGATGGCCGGGCAGCCGATGCGGAAGCACAGCGAGCAGCCGTTGCACTTATCGGCCACCACCTCCAGGGGCACCCAGCGCTTGCGCACTTCGGGAAGCAGGGCGCATGGCTCGCGGGTGATCAGCACCGCCGGCTCATCTAGCTTGAGGAACTCCTTCAAGGCACTTTCGACTTCGGCCACCTGGTAAGCTGGAACGGTCTTGACGTGCTTTACACCCAAAGCGCGTACCAATGGCTCGAGCTCGATCTCGGTGGTGGGCTTGCCCTGCAGGGTGCGGCCGGTGCCAGGGTTATCCTGGTGACCGGTCATGCCGGTGACCCGGTTATCCATGATGATGGTGACGACCTTGCTCTGGTTGTACACCGTGTTCACCAGGGCAGGGATGCCGGTGTGGAAGAAGGTCGAGTCGCCGATCACCGCCACGTGGTGCTCGGGGCTGCCGGCCTTATCGGCGCCGTGGGCCACAGCGATGCCGGCGCCCATGCAGCCGCAGGAATGAATGGCGCTGAGTGGGGGGATGAACCCCAGGGTATAGCAGCCGATATCACCGTTCACCGGTACTTTCAGCTTGTTTAGGATATAGAATACTCCACGATGCGGGCATCCGGGGCAAAGCACCGGCGGGCGGGAGGGTAGCGAGCCGACATCGACATCTGGCAGCGGGACATGCTCTGAGGCGGGCAGTAAACCGGCCTGGATGGCCGATTCGCGCACGATGCGAGGGTTCAGCTCGCCGGTGATGGGGAAGATGCTCTTGCCCTCCACATGAATGCCCATCAGGCGCACAGCTTCCTCGATGAAGGGGTCCAGCTCTTCGATGACCACCAGCCTGTCGACAGACGAGGCAAACCGGCGAATGAGCTGCTCGGGGATAGGCCAGGTCATGCCCAGGCGCAGGATGGAAGCCGTGGAGAAGACCTCTTTGGCGTACTGGTAAGCTACCCCGGCAGTGATGATGCCCAGTGACTTGTCTCCCGGTTCAACGCGGTTGAAAGGAAAGCTCTCGGCAAACCTTGCAACATCTTGAATGCGCTGCTCGATGATAGGATGGCGCTTGACGGCGTTGCCCGGCACCATCACGTATTTGGCCGGGTTGCGCGGGAAAGGCCTGGATTCAGACGGATCGATTTCAATACGCTCGCCCAGCTCCACGGCGCTGGTGGAGTGGCAGATGCGCGTGGTGAGGCGTAGCATCACCGGTGTATCAAAGCGTTCGCTGAGGCCGAAGGCGGCGATGGTCATATCTTTGGCTTCCTGGCTGTCCGAAGGGTCGAGGCAGGGGATGCGGGCAAACTTAGCGAAGGTGCGATTATCCTGCTCGTTCTGGCTGGAGTGCATGGCGGGGTCGTCTGCCGAGACGATCACCAGGCCGGCTTCCATGCCGGTCATCGAGGCATACATGAAGGAGTCAGCTGCCACGTTAAGGCCCACGTGCTTCATGGCTGCCAGGCCACGTTTTCCGGCATAAGCGGCACCGATGGCCACGTCCACGGCAACTTTCTCATTGGGTGCCCACTCGGCGTATATGTTAGGAAAGCGCACTAACTCCTCCAGGATTTCGGTGCTGGGGGTGCCGGGATAAGCTGATGCCACTGCAACGCCAGCTTCCCAGGCGCCGCGTGCGACGGCTTCATCACCTGATAGCATTTTTATCATTAGGCCTCCCAAGTAGAATCGTAATAACGACTCAAGCTGATGGTTTACTTGTCATATTATAGGATAAGCTCGAGGAAATGAATTATGCCTTTTATAACGGGTTGGGAAGGAATAAAATAACCTAATTACTTAATTAGCTTGGTATTGCCAGACCCTGCCAGGTTCACCAGGAAAGGCTGATCACTTGCGATGGCGCAGGATAACGATAGAGCTTATCACCACTAGCGCCGAAAACCCTCCCAGGGCCACAAAACGTGACCAGGGAATGACCTCGGGGTAGGTGCGGTCGGCAATGCTGGAATCAAACTCGATCACTTGAGGGGCGGGCGTGGCGATGATGCTCTCGAGCAGGTCCAGGTACTGAGAGCCGTAATTCTGGGACGGCTCGATCTGAGAATTTTCGCTGAACTCATTCCAGCTGATGATCCCCAGGGCATCGGGGCTGGAGGCCATGGCGGTGTTGATCTCGATTCGGAAGGTATCGCCGTTGTTGCGATCGACCACCGTGGTGCCGCCCACCAGGCGGGCATCAAAACCGGGGGCGGCTGGGGCGATCCACAAGCCGTTATTGTCATGGACAGCTTGACTCATCTGGTCGAGCTTATTCTGATAGCCGGGAAACGTGGTGGGGTTGACCGATGACCAGTAATATGCATTTCCATCCACCAGGCTGGCCAGGCGGGTATATCCATCGAGATTGCGCTCGGAGGCAAGGATCAACAGGTTGCTCCGCCGGCTGGTGCTGACCTGCTGGACCTCCTCGGTGGTGAACATCCAGGTTCCCGACCAGATAACCATGGGTTTTGAGAAAAGCTGGAAAGCAGGCAGGCCGGCGAAATTCTGGATGAAGTAATCCAGGTCGCTGGCTACTGTGGTGATCGGGAGGGGGTTGCGGTTATAATCGAGGCCCTGGTAAATGATGGCCAGCTTGAAGTTTTCCTGCTGGGCAACCTGGGCCAGCTGCCGCAGGCGGCGGTTCAGCACATCGGTGCTCTTCCAGCTGACGATAAAACCGTCGATCCCGGCAGCTTTGGCTTCTCGGATGTGCTGACGCATCACGGCCAGGTCATCGCTGGTGTAAGTGCCCAGCAGGGGCAAGTCGGTTTTGGCGCGATCCCAGGAATTGGAGTTGTACCAGATGTAGTAATAGGCCAGCACGGGCAGCGGGTTGGCAGCCGTGGATTGTGGGTCCTGGATGTATGTGTTGGCGGTATTGCCAGTTTTTGGAATCCTCAGAGCGGTGGAAGCGGTGAGCAGCAATGCTACTACCACTATAAGGAGCAGGGAGATGGTGAGAAACTGGGTTTTCGCTTTCACAGGTTCACATCCGATCGCTCACGCGAGGAGGAGTGTCTCCTCTTGAAAATAAAGTCCAGCAGCCAAGGGCGCCCGTAAAAGATAAGGCCCAAGGCTAGGCCAATGGAGAGCACACCCACCACGGCAATATCCAGCGTGGTAACCACCCGCATGTTCACCACCTGATTGCGCGACAGAGCCACAGGCGTGCTGGTTCCCAGGCCGGTCACACCGGGAAGAGAGATATGGTAAATTCCGCGTGGTAGAGAATGGACATCCAGGCCTCCGGCGCCATTAAGCGGATAATTCACCACCTGGCCATCGGGAAAAGTGATATTGGCCGATTGCCCTATCGGAGAGGCAAATAAACCATCTTTTGCGGTGATGTGCAAGGAGTATAGCAACAATGAAATTTCCCATTTATCGTCCGGCTTGGCAAAAAAGCGCTGCTGGGCGGAATTAACCACGTTCGAGCCATTGATCATGACACTGTTCACCGAATAAAGGAGGTTGGTTACTTCCAATCCCATCTTACGGCGGGCCGTACGGCTGGCAGGTAACCAGGGATGGTCGCCGGGTTTAAGGGTAAACACATCTCCCTGGACGCTGCGGATGGCAATTGAGCTGATGCGCGAAGCATCAACCGGCAGTCCATCCAGGTCGATAAAATTCATGCTGACCTGGTGATAGATATTCAAGCCTACTTGAAGGACATAATCGCCGGGTATCTGGATTTCATGCTCGGGCTGGTAGTTTTCATCTGACCAGCGGCCAAATTCCACCCGCTCGGTAGGGCTATTAAATAGATCGAGTAGGACTTGCAAGTGATACTCGCCGGTGTGGAAAATCTGGAGTATCGCTAATCCATTTTCATCTGAAACAAATTGCCTGCCGTCCATTTGAAAGGTGATGCCCTTGACAGCCGGCACCGTTTGCACTTGTAAAGTGGCTGCCAGGACCTCTATTGAAATGGTTTTGGAAGTGGGGGCCAGCAAATGGGCGCCCTTGAATGTGGCGGTCACCTGGTAGGTACCGGATGGCAGGTCCTTATGCAGCTGGACATGGAATATGCCCTGGTCATCGGTACGGGTCTGGCCGAGATATTCACTATTTGTCGAAAAAGAAATGCTCTTGTTGGCTACCGGCTCACCGGTCAACTGGTCAGTTAGAGAACCGCTGAGAATGATCGGGTCGGAAAGGTTAACCTGTTGATTTCCAGCCAAACTCATCACCAACGGATGGGGAGGTTCGACAGCCAGAAGGGTGGATGAAGGGTTGATCTTGCCTGCATGGGCGGAATGGCTCACCCATCCTCGTGATAAGCTGACCAGCAGTGAGCGGTTAGACTGAACAGTGAGGGTCAAGGGCTCCATGCTGGTCACGCCATTGGCCTGGGCTGTCGTCACATTTCGCACCGCAAACCCTGCCAGCAAGGCCAGGAGGGCAGCAGCAAGCAATTGTTTTATCATTCTTCAAGCATCTCCCGTAATTTGCGTTTTTTATCCCGCTGGAAGCGGAAATTTGTTACGCCAATTGTTAGAACGAATACGCCTACAGCCGCGCCGTAACCCATGTAGATCAAGGATGAGGGATCATTCTTCGCTACTGGGGGGGTGATGCGCGTGAGGGGCAGGAAGGTGGGCAGGCGAGGTTCCTGGCTGAAATCGAGGGCGGATAAGAAGTTGTTGGCATTGGCATCGCGCTGCGCCAGGGGGGCGATGTTCCAGTTTTGCTCAATGAACTTGAGGATGGAGGTGAAATCAAGCTCGGTATTGTCAATGTAGCCTGTTTTGGCGTAGGGGCTCACCAGAATGGCCGGGACGCGCGGCCCGTAGCCAAAGTCGTCGATCTGGGGAGGTACGACATGGTCGTACCAGCCACCCCAATCATCATAGCTCAGGAGAAATGCCGAGCTATCCCAGGCGGAAGAGCGCATCAGCTCCTGGAGGACTGACTTAACAAATCGCTGGCCGCTCATCAGGCTGCTGGGTGGGTGCTCGCTGGCGCCTGAAGGGACGATGTAGGATACCGCGGGCAAGTTGTCATTTTGCAAGTCGATGTAGTATTGGCTCAGGTCGACGATGTGGCTGGAAAGGATGGGGTCGTCGATGAAACGGTCGAAGTTGAGCAGGGGAACCCAGATCACCTGTGAGGCGCGATTGCCGACTACGCCGAGGTTGCGGTATGTGATGGTAGGATCATAATTCTGCACGTAAAATTTCCACGAGATACCGGCGGCCTGGAGCTCATCGAAAATAGTGGGCACATCAGCCAGCACCTGAGCGAGCTCCACATCCTTGGGGGGTACAGGAGATTGCCCCGCAACCCAGTACATGTGATTGGGGGAGCTGCCATCCTTGGCTGAGCTGAAGAAACGGTCAAACAATACGTAGTTATCCGCCAGGTTCCAGTAATAAGGCAGATCCGCGTCATCATAATATCCCATGGCCAATTTTCCATCCTGGTTGCGGGTATTCAAGGCTGCCACAAATCCATCCATCTTGCCGTTGTTGTATTGATCCCTGAACGTGGATGCACTGTGGGAAATATCCGTGATGCTTGCATTGCCAATGTGCCAGGGGGTGACGTAACCTGCGGCAGGGTTGTTGGGGTCGACGGGCATTTGCGTGTTTAGATCGAGGCCGTCTGCACCAGGATAGGTGCCGAAGTAATTGTCGAAGGAGTGATTTTCCTGCATCAGGACTATCAGGTGCTGGATGGGCGTGGTGGGTTGGTGGTCAGCCGGGCTTGAGGCTGCATAGGCCGGAAACAGCGGCGCGCCGACCAGGAGAAAAGCTATGATTGTTGCCGAGAAAACGCGTCGAATCATGGGTACACCTCGTAAATGATAATTACCGGCTTGACGATTGGATTTCCAGCCTGGTCTTTAATCGTGATGCTTTCGGTGTGCACCACACGACCATTGTATTTGTTCACATATCCCATCAATTTGTCGGAAAAGAAGGATGAGCGGTTGGCGGAGAATGAATCCCACACCAGGTACTGAATCTCAGAGTTGCGGATTTGGGCATCAGGATTCACAATCGGGTCGTAGGATGGGTTGCGGTGCAGTGGATTTGGGCTGATCGCCAGCCCGTATGCAGGTCGCTCACCATAAAATTGGATGATATTGGCCATGGAGGGGCCGATCGTCATAAACTTGGCGCTTATGGGAACGTTAGATTCGATCCACAGTCCAGCTTCCCTGCCGCCGGGCACTCCGCCTGTCCCAGCCAGGAATTCAGTGGAAGTTTCAGGTTGGATACGCTGCCAGGATGAAAAACCCAGGGAAAAGACCACCGCGCCGGTCATCATCCAGTAGGTCGCCTGGTGATTGAAAATCGTTTTGAATGGTGAGACGAAGCGCTTGTTGCTTGCCCTTTGGATCCATATTCCCAGGGCTCGACCCGCCAGCAACGCCAGGGCTGGAGCAATGGGTAGGAGGTATTGGAAGCCTTTAACCGGCCAGATCTCAAAGAATACCAGTGGCACCACAATCCAGGCCACGAGCAGTTTTTCACGCCAGTAGTGCTCACGCCTAAGCATATACAATCCCACGACAGCAACTACCAAAACCAATATTCCTACAGCAGGAGGTACTACCTCGAAGTAAAAAGTCCATGGATGATTGGGGCGTCGAAAGAGCTGCCACACCAGGTAGTTATGCCCGGTGGAAGAGTTCCCGGCCAGGATGATGGAAATGGGGTATGGGGCGAACACCAGCAACATGAAGAAAACGGACAGGAGCAGGTCGCGGATGCGGGTATGCACTTCCGGTGCCAAGGCCAGGAAGACAAAAATACCCCCCAGCAGCACGATGCTGGTTTCCTTGGTGAGGACGGTTAAACCCATACATGCCCCCGCTGCATACAACCAGCCAGGCTGACGAAACCTTCCATAACGAGCCAGCATGTACAGGGTTAATGTGGCGAAAAAGGTCATCGGCCCATCCAGCAGCACTTGGCGGGTGACGATGACATGGTATGGCATCAAAGCCAGCAGTAAGGCAGCCAGGGCACCTGGCAACCTGCCATAGAGCAGCTGCCCAATTTTGTAGACCACCAGTATGGTTGCCAGGCCAAACAGCACCGACAATATGCGCCCTGCCAGGTCACTGAATTCGATGCGGTAGACCAAGGAGAGCATGGACTGGAACAAAAGCGGATGAGCCCGAAAGATGGGAAAAATATCTTTCAAGCCGGCAATGTGAGCTATGGCAGCAGCCTGCCCGGAATAGACTGCCTCATCTGTATTGTAGCCCATGGCATTGATCTGCCAGATGCGCAGAAACGTCCCCATCCCCAGGGCTACCAACATCACCAGGCGACTGGTCACCAGTTCAGTGACGGCGGGTATTGATTTCGTTTTTACCTTTTCAGGCTCGTAGACTCTCTCGGTAATATTTAGATTGTTAACTGCACTCATCCGCGTGCTAGCTCCTTTCCAGCGAAAACATGCTTGTGCTTGGTTGTTTTCAACACTTCCCATTCCGCCAGACCAGGGAAAGACGAGCTATCTGGCAGGAATGGGAAAATGTGAGGTTTAACCACGGTGGGTGGATAAACTAATCGCCGGAGGTAGGACGCAGCGCCAGCGCCGGGATGGCATCGATGGAATGGGCTTCGTCGCATGTGCAGGCGTTAGCCATGTGTTCATCGATGAAGTTGGGGATCAGGCACCACCAGTTCAGGTTTTTCGACTTGACCACGGTGGCGGGAAGCCCCCCGAAAGCCTGGCGGATGATTCCCTGTTCAATGCTGCGCAAGTCTACCCCATTGTGGCGATATAGGAACTCTTTCAGGTCATTGTAAGGGGGGAAGCCGTAGGCATCTTCGCAATTGCTAAGCAGGATTTCCAGGGCGTCCTTGTTATCGATCGACGATGACCCGTCGCCACCACGCTCGATGATGAACATGGCTGCCACATGGGCGGAGTGGGTGAGCTTGACGTTGGGCAGCAGCTTGTGGACGAAATACTTGGGAGGCGGAACTACCATCTGTAGAAACATGTTGATGGTGGCAGCCGGCAGCATAGTTTTGTTGATGAAGGTGGCTACCTTGCGCCCGGTGCGTGAATGGATGCGGCTTTGCAGCGGCAGGGAGGCTTTTTCCTTTTTATTCAACGTCTTGGCGTCGATGGCGAACAACGTGTGGGCGCTGATGGTTAACGGCTTTGGATAAGTGAGGGCGACACCGTCGGGAGAGATAATGGTCATATCATCCGACATGAAGGCAGCTTGGTCGCTATTGCGGCGCTGGTGGCTGAGGATTTTAAGCAGGGTGGTGGTTTTACCAGTATCGGTACGGGCGGTGATCAGGAACGCATCATCACCGAAAGCCAATGTGGCGCCGTGCACCAGTGCATAGCCCTTCTTGACAAAGGTCCAGCGCAAAATCGGCTCGACAACGTTGGTGTATAAGACGTGCGGTGACAGGCGCAAGAGAGGAGAAGCGACCACATTCACCTGCTCGCCCATCCAGATGCCCACTTCGAAACCGATGTGCCCTAAAAATTCGCGGAAACGCAGGTAATTGGGGTTCTTTTGAGCGCCCACCTTGGGTGAAGGAGGTATGCCTATCCTCACTTTAATGGTTGGGTTTTGGATAGTATGATTCACTCGGAACGGCTCCAGCTCAGGGAGCAATCCCTCGGAGACCACGGAGACCAGGTTATGGATATTGTAGGAGTAGGTCATCCGGGCAGCCGCTGCCAATGGATTGGCTAGGCGAGCCGGTGAGGATTCCTTGGTAAATGCCTTTCCCCAGATCATGGAATCTGAAGCCAGGAACCGCACGCCGATCATTATGACTAGTGTGATCAGGTTTGATATCAGGTAATTGATTGCGAGTACCGAAGTCAAGACGTAGATGATGGGCCCTCGAACCAATAAAGCGCCGATGTTCAACGCTGAAAACATGACCAGGCGGAGTAATCGTCCCTGCGGTTGGTGAGCGGCACGATAGACAAGTAATTCGGTGAAGACGAAATTCCACAGGGTGGAGGCTAGCGTGGCGATGCCAACAGATACGAGGTAGTAAATGTTGAGCTGGCTGGTTGCCAGGTACAGCACCAGCGAGTTGACCAGGATGCCACTGGCTCCTACCAGGGCAAAACCGAGAAGGCGCACCGAGCCTCTGCCGAATTTTAACGTCCATAACAGGTTCAGGTAGTTCAATGCTTCTCTGGTTGAAGCTTTACTCTCGCCTGCCAAACGCTCACCAAATTGGAAGGGGATTTCTGCCTTGCGCAGCTTAGGATTACGGACCAGGATCTCCAGCAGGATCTTAAACCCATTGGGGCGCAGTGAGGGCAAATCCAGCGCATCCACCCTCACCAGGAAGAACCCGGACAATGGATCGCTCACCCCTTGCAGCCTGCGAGGGAAGAAAGCTCGGGCTGTGAAGTCGAGAGCCCGGCTGATCAGGTTGCGGGCAGCGTTCAGGCCGTTCACCTGACTGCCGTCCGTGCGCCGGGTGGCCACCACCAGGTCGACATTCCTGTCACGGGCAGTGCTTAGTAACTGGGGAAGTAACTCGGGAGGATGCTGAAGGTCACCATCCATCACGCAGGCATACTCGGTGCTGATGTTTTGCAGGCCAAGCAAGACTGCACCGCCTAGTCCGCCGCTGCGTTGTTCCGCTGGCCGGTGAAACAGCCGTATCTTCAGGTCGGGGTACGATTGCAAAGCAGCTTCTATGGTCTGCGGGGTGTCATCGGTGGAATCATCCACGAAAAGCACCTCGGCATTTAGCCCGTTAAGAGCCTGGCTGATCTTGTTTAATAATGGGTTGATATTTCCGACCTCGTTACGCGTCGGGACGATGATTGACAGATCTAGTTTCACGTTAGAATGGTTTACCTGATCGACAAGATCTATGCCTATAACCGAATCCTTGGGAAGCATGGTTTCCTCCTTTATGTCTTCCTATGAAAAAAATAATCCCATCATCCTGCTTATGATGAATATATTGCAGGTGATTTCGTAATAAACACCTATTGATATTTTATTGTCAAAAGTTGGGTTCTCCTCAGGGTTTACATATCCCCTGTAACCCTCGACGGCCCCCTTCTCGTCACATTGCAGCCAGGTACCCAACGCCTGGAAACTGCATAATAGACAATTACAATGATAATGGTTGGAATTGCAAGGCTTAAAACATTAAGGCTTATTAATGATTTACTGCAGCCGATCGCTTGATTTTACGCATACCTTTGCCAGCCAATATGGGGTCATGCTTTATGGCCCATATGTGGCTGCCAGGTAATCAACTACAATGGTTTCCTCTTCGGCCGTCAGCTGAGCCCCACGCCGAATCATGGAATCGACAATGGTTTGCCAATCTGCGGCTGAATGGTGTGCACTCTGGATGCGCGCCATCGTATGGCACACAGTGCAGCGCTGCTGGACCAAAGTGGCGCCATCGGGAGCGCCAGGTGAGGTCGCCGGTGAGGTAGCGGTTTCGAGCAGGTCGGTTGTTTGGATGGGAGTGGCAGATGCGCAGGCAATTAGCATGCTGCTGAATAATGTGACTAATATCATTGTGACTATCCACCGGTATCGCATTGTATTCCCTCCTCAGGTATCCTGATTGTTTCAAATTATATCGTAGGTTCAACGTGAAAAACTATTGAGAAAAGCAGAAGTATCTAATTGCCCCGAGGGGATTGAGTTAATCGCAATTGACTGAGCGAACATAGCGCCTGTAGGCACATGGGATGTAATATTGGTCGCATTTATGCCTCCACCTCGACTATAATTTAACCTTGATGCTTTGATTTTGCATTGGCTGGAGGTTAAACGACATGCGCGAGTTCTTCTACCCAAACAGCGTGGCAGTGATCGGCGTCTCGGATAAGCCGGACAACCTGGGGCGCAACATTGTGGGCAACCTGCTCGAATTTGGCTTTGGGGGCATCGTATACCCGGTGGGGCCTTCGGGCGGTTTCGTGCAGACCCACCGCATCTACCGCTCGATCTCGGACATTCCCGACCACATCGACCTGGCGGTGGTCCTTACCCCGGCGCGCACCGTTCCATCACTGCTGGAGGAATGCGGCCAAAAGGGAGTGCGCTGGGCGATCATCGAGACAGCCGGTTTTCGCGAGTATGGGGAGGAAGGCTTGCAGCTGGAAGAGCAAATCTGCCAGGTGGCACACCGTCACGATATCCGCTTCATCGGCCCGAACTGCGTGGGGATCATCAATGTGGACAACGGCTTCAGCGTGCCATTCCTGCGCCTGAAAAAGCCCTCCGAATTAGGGGAGGTTTCGCTGATCTCACAGAGCGGTGGGGTGGGCTTCTCGGTGCTCAACCTGATGATGAACGAGGGCATACACCCGAACAAGTTCATCTCGGTGGGCAACATGCTCGACATTACCGCTGAGGATGTTTTGGAGTATTTGCTGGATGACCCAGGGACCAGGGCGATTTTTATGTACCTGGAGAGCCTGAGGGATGGGCGGCGGCTGATGGACATTGCCTGCCGCTCCACCAAGCCCATCCTGGTGTTCAAGTCTAACATTGGAAGGTTGGGTAAGGTGATCGCCGCCTCGCATACTGCGGCGCTATCCAGCGATGACAAAGTGGCTGAGGCTGCCTTCAAACAGGCAGATATCGTGCGCGTGCACGATGCCACCAGCCTGCTCAACAACCTGAAGGCCCTGCGCCTGCCCCCCATGCGCGGCAAGAACCTGGCGATCATCTCGCGCTCGGGCGGCCACGCAGTGGTAGCCGCTGATTCCAGCGAGCTCTCGGGGTTCGAGTTGGCCAAACTGCCGCAATCCTTCCTGGATGAGATCGAGAAACACCTGCGCGCCTCGGTGATCAAGCTGACCAATCCGGTGGACCTGGGAGACCTGTTCGACTGGGATGTGTATGTAATGATCCTGGAGCAGGCCCTGCGGCTGCCCAATGTGGATGGGGTGGTGTTCCTGCACACTGCTTCGGAGCGTGAAATCGAGGCCAGCCGCAAGCTGTTGGAGATGGTGATCGAGCTGGCCAAGAAATACGAAAAGCCAGTGGCTTACTATGTGTCCACTTCAGCCCAGGAAGTGAACTACCTGCGGCAGACTTATCCTTTCCCCATCTTCACCGCAGTGGTGGAGACTATACGGGCGCTGGAGATGAGCTACCGCTATTACAGCCGCATTCAGGAAATACGCAATGCCGAGGTTCCACCGGCCTTCGAGGTAAACCAGCAAGCGGTGCGCAGGCTGATTGACCAGGCAAGGGCTGAGCGGCGCGACTTGCTGCTTTCCGAATCAATGCAGGTGCTGGAGCACTACGGCATCCCGACGGCGGTAGGAGTGCACGCCGCCACGGTGGAAGAAGCCGTGCGGGCTGCCGAAAAAATGGGCTACCCGGTGGCAATTAAGGTGATCTCCGAGCAAATCTCGCACAAGTCGGATGTGGGCGGCGTGCAGCTCAACCTGCGCAACGAGCCTGCCGTGCAGGAAGCTTTCGAGGATATGCTGGGGCGCATCCAAAGCTCGTACCCGGAGGCTAAAATTGATGGCGTGCTGGTGCAGCCCATGGTGACGGGTGGGCAGGAGCTGATCCTGGGCGGTAGGCAGGACCCCAACTTCGGGCCGGTGGTGATGATCGGGTTGGGGGGGATTTTCGTGGAGGTGCTCGAGGAAGTGTCGCTGCGGGTGGCACCCATCACACCCAGGGAGGCGCGTGAGATGATCGACGAGCTGCGCGGTGCGCCGATCCTCAAGGGAGCACGAGGTCACAAGCCTTCAGACCTGCAAGCAGTGAGTGAAGCCCTGCTGAGGCTATCACAATTGTTGATCGACTTCCCCGAGATCAACGAGCTGGACATCAACCCCCTGCGGGTTTTCCAGGAAAATAATGGCTGCCGGGCTTTAGACGCCAGGGTTATGCTGAGGTCCTCAGGCGATAGCCAACCCCGGGTTCAGTGATAATATACCGCGGCCGAGTGGGATCGGGCTCTATCTTGCGGCGCAGGTTGCTCATATTCACGCGCAGCAGGTGCATCTCACCCTCGTAAGCATTTCCCCATACCTGGCGCAACATCTGACGGTGGGTTAACACCCGGCCGGCATTTTGCACCAAGATGCGCAGCAAGTCATATTCGGTGGGTGTCAGAGAGATTTCCTCGTTATCAATTTTTACCTGCCGTCGCGTGAGGTCCACTTTAAGATTGTCAATCTCGAAAACTGGATCGACTGCCGATTGTGTGGTGTGCCTCAATGCAGCGCGCATGCGGGCCATCAACTCGCCTGTACTGAAAGGCTTGGTCAGGTAGTCATCTGCCCCCACATCCAGGGCACTGATTTTATCGGTTTCACGCTCACGGACGGAGAGGACGATAATGGGAATTTTAGACCATTCGCGCAGCTGCCGGGTAACCTCGATGCCATCCATGTCTGGCAGACCGAGGTCCAGAATGATCAAGTCTGGCCGATCGGCAATGGCTGAATTTATGGCTTCTTTTCCGCTATTGGCTTCATAAACTGTATATCCCTGGGCGTTCAGTGCGACGTGTAAATATCGCCGGATGGCGCGTTCATCGTCGACCACCAGTATACGTAAGCCAATCTCAGTCATGATTCCCCCTCGCCTCCAGAGGTGTGCTTATCGTGAAAATTGCTCCGCCATCCTGTAAATTTTCTGCCTTGATACTCCCCCCGTGGGCCTCAACAATACCCTTGCTGATGGATAAGCCCAAGCCGGTGCCGCTTACATTGTCTGGCCTTTGAACACGGTAAAACTTATCGAAGATGTGCTCGAGCTCTTCCGGCGGGATGCCATCACCATGGTCTGTGATGCTGATTACCAAAGCTTGTTTTGATGTACCCACACGAATTTCGACCGGTTTCTCAGGGGACGAATACTTGAGAGCGTTATCGATCACGTTCACCAATACGCGGCTGAAGAGCACGAAATCTAGAGGCACCAGAGGTAATTGAGGAGGAATATCCACGTTTACCCGCCGACCTTTGAGAGGCATCCCGATTTGCTCCAGTGCTGAGCCGATCAATTCCTGAACGTCACAGGACTCCAAGTGAAGCTGCACAGGCCCGGCTTCCAGGCGGGTAATGTCCAACAAGTTGCCCACCAGCCTGTTCAGACGTTCAGCCTCCTCCCGGGCGGTCTCGATCAGGCTGCGCCTGTCCTCTTCTCCAATAGCAGGATTGGTTTCTTCCAGGCTGCTTAGCGCACCCGTGATGGATACCAGGGGGGTACGCAAATCATGCGAGATGGAATTCAACAAAGCGGTCTGTAATTTTTCGGTAGCTTCCAATAACTCCGCCTGGTGGGCCTGTTCCACCAACTGGGCGCCTTCAATTGCCAGGGCCACCTGGTTGGTAAAGGCATCCAGGATGCGCCTTTGGTCCGGGCTATAGTATGAGCTGGCGTTGATCGGTTTAATCCCCAATACACCGATGACGCCACGCGTGGTCTTGAGCGGCTGGTACAGCATTGAAGCATCCGGCAGGGTATCGGTACCTCGGCCGGCATTATGCGCATGCTGGAAGGCCCAGCTAGCAACCGCCAGCTCATTTTCAGCCACACTCAACCCGGGGGTGGCTTTGTAGAGCTTCAGTTCACCCTGCACAGGTAAGAAAATAGCCACCTCACGTGAATAGATCTGGCTGATATGGTCGATAATCGTTTTCGCAACTGCGTCCAACCCCACAGCGGCGGTCAGGTCACGGCCCAGCTCATACAGGGCGGCGGTCTGCAACTCGCGCCTCTGGGCGGCTAATGCTTGCTGGCGCGTTTGGGTCGTCAGGTAGCTGATTACCAGGCTAACAACCAGCAACCCGAGAAAGGTCAGGATATATTCGGTATCGGAGACTGCCAGGGTCAGGTGGGGCGGAACGAAGAAAAAGTCGAAGGCTGCAACGCTCAAGATCGAGGTCATGATCGCAGGACCTCGCCCCAGGAATACGGCAGCCAGGACGGTGGATAATAAATAAAACACCACCACGTTGGTGGGCGAGATGTAAGGGGCAATCAAAGCGGAGACGCCCGTAGCAGCAGCGACCAGCAGTAGTCCATAGACATAACTTAACCATTGTCTGTGGGTTTGCCAGTAGCGTACAGGCTGGGTTACCTTGCGTGGGGCTTCGTCCTGAGGGATGCTATTCACGAAATAAACATCGATGGGCTCACTCTGCCGGATCAGCTTGTTGGCTACCGATCCGCGCAGCCAATCGACCCAGGCCGGGCGGCGCGATTTGCCGATGATGATCTTGGTAATATTTTGGTCACGGGCATAATTGGCCACGGTCTCAGCCACCGATAGGCCGGGAAGGGTGATCGATTTGGCACCAAGTTCCTCCGAGAGGAGCAGCATCCGGTCGATACGCTCGCGTTGCCCGGGGGATAATGAGATGTGCTGAGGGGTTTCGACGTACAGGGCGAACCATTCAGCCTTCAGCTCATCGGCCAGGCGACGGGCACTGCGGATTAAGCGCTCGCTCACTGCCCCAGGGCTGATGCAGACCAGGATGCGCTCACTGGCCGGCCACGGGCCGGGTATGGCGCGCCTGCCCATATAATCCAGCATCAAATCGTCCACGCGCTGGGCGGCGCGGCGCATGGTGAGCTCGCGCAAGGCAGTGAGGTTTCCCTGGCGGAAGAAGCGTTCGATGGCGCGTTGCGCCTGCTCGGGAATATATACCTTGCCTTCTTTAAGCCGGTTAAGCAGCTCGTCCGTGGGCAAATCAACCAGCTCGATATCGGTCACCTCGTCAATCACGCGGTCAGGGATTGTCTCTCGGACGATGATGCCCGTGATCTGGGTGATCACATCGTTCATACTCTCAAGATGCTGAATATTCAGCGTGGTATACACATGGATACCGGCTTCAATCAACTCTTCCACGTCCTGATAGCGCTTGGTATGCCTAGAACCCGGCGCGTTGGTATGTGCCAGCTCATCCACTAGCACCAGCTGCGGCTTTCTCTCAAGTATCCGGTCGATATCCATTTCCTGAAGGTGGATGCTACGGTAGGTGATAGTCTTTGGCGGAATGGTCTCCAGACCGCGCAGCATGTTTTCTGTTTCCACCCTCTGGTGCGTTTCCACGTACCCCACCACTACATCCACACCTTCAGCCTTGCGCTGGTGAGCGGCTTCCAGCATGGCATAGGTTTTTCCGACCCCTGCGGCGTACCCGAAGAAAATTTTGAGGTGTCCCTGCTGGCGCTGCTTATCCTCCGCGTTGAGGCGGGCTAAAAGCTCATCGGGGTCTGGCCGTTTTTGGGGAGGTTCATTACTCATCTCTCTAACCTCTGACTATTATTTTAACGCATCCAACGCCAGGTTGAGCGCGAGCACATTGAGGTGTGGCTCACCCAAAAAGCCCAGCTGCCTACCCTGGGTGTATTGGTTTACCAGCTCTTGAACCACAGTTTCGCTCAACCCACGAGCTTTAGCCACCCGTGCAACCTGGTATAGGGCCGCGTCGACGCTGATATCAGGGTCGAGCCCGCTCCCCGAGGAGGTTACCAGGTCGACCGGGATGGGAGCATTGTTGGATGGATCAGCGGCTTTCAAGGCAACGATGCGGGCAGTGACCTCTTTGATTAAATACGGATTGGTTGGGCCGAGGTTCGACCCCGAAGAGGCGGCGGCGTTATACGGGTAGGGAGAAGTGGCAGAGAGGCGTCCCCAGAAATAACGGGGGTCATCAAACTGCTGGCCGATCATTTGGGAGCCAGCCACCTGTCCATTCTGCGTAATCAGGCTGCCATTCGCCTGGTGCGGGAAGATGCCCTGGGCGATTCCCGTGATGACCAGGGGATAAATGATGCCGGTCAGAAGGGTGAATACCAGTATGGATACTATCGCTGGCCGTAATTGGGTGCGCATATCATCCCTGGAGCGGTTTTGTAGCTAAGGCCGGGTATGCGTCCACTTCTGCCAGGCGTGCCCGCTCGAGTGCCTGCGAAGCCTGGGTGCAAAAGTTGGTTAATAACCGGCTGCCCTCAGGCGGCAACCAGCCATACCCGCGCCAGATGCGTATCTCTCCGATCAAACCCGGTGAAGCCAGGATAGGTAGGATAAGATCGGGAATCCCCTTGGGTTTTATGTTTTGTGGCGCGCTATCCTGCAGGAATTTAGCCTGGCCAGTTGCTTGGACGGTGACCTCAACCAAGGCTGCCTGGAACATCAATTGCAAATGGATGGCAAGGGCATGCACAACCGATGCCTGGGTGTGCAAGCCTGCGAGGCTTGAGCTCAGCTCATACATGAATATTGCTTCGCGCTCGCTGTTATGGGCTTTCGTCAGACCCGTTTGGATGCGACCGATGACCACAATCGATACCAGCAGGAAAATAAACAATACCAGCCAGCTTTCGACCTGGTCTACTGCAAAAGTGTAGTATGGAGTAATGAAAAAATAATCAAAAGCCAGGGATGCCATCACTGCAGCGCATACACCCGCACCCTGCCCCAAACGAGCAGCATTCCACCCCACCGGTACCAAGTATAACAAGGCAACGACTGCACTTCCCAAAACATTGCGACCAATCAGCAGCATCACTATGGTCAGGGCGATCACGCTCAACAAGGCAATCAGGCAATTGATGACGATGGCAGCTGAGAATGATAAATGATACCTGTTCATAATTCACCTTTCTTCGAATAAGACATGTCCTTAATGTATCGCCTGCTCGCCTCAATGCATTACACCAGGTGCAATAATCTCAAGACCGTATCGATCAGCTTGATGCCGATGAATGGCGCTACCAGGCCGCCCAGCCCGTAGATGAGCAGGTTATCCCGTAAAAGCTGGGCTGCTGCCCTGGCGCGGTAGGGTACACCCTTCAAGGCCAGGGGCACCAGTGCAATGATGATCAGGGCGTTGAAGATCACAGCAGACAGGATGGCACTCTCGGGGGTGGCGAGGCGCATAATATTGAGCGCTTCGAGCTGGGGGTAGGTAGTGGCAAAGGCAGCCGGTATGATGGCGAAGTATTTCGACACGTCGTTGGCGATGCTGAAAGTTGTCAATGAGCCACGCGTCATCAGCAGCTGTTTGCCGATTTCCACGATCTCGATCAGCTTGGTGGGGTTGCTGTCAAGGTCGACCATGTTGGCAGCCTCGCGGGCTGGCTGGGTGCCGGTGTTCATGGCGACGGCCACATCCGCTTGCGCCAGGGCGGGGGCATCATTGGTGCCATCGCCGGTCATGGCCACCAGGCGGCCGCCCGCCTGGTATTCACGGATGAGTTTCAGCTTGGTTTCGGGGGTGGCCTGGGCGAGGAAGTCATCCACCCCGGCTTCGGCGGCGATGGCCGCGGCGGTGAGGGGGTTATCGCCGGTGATCATCACCGTCTTGATACCCATCTTGCGCAGCTGGATGAAGCGCTCATTGATGCCACCTTTAACGATATCCTTGAGGTGGATCACGCCCCACACTTCTCCATTGCGCGAGACCACCAGCGGCGTGCCGCCGTCGCGGGCGATGCGATCCACCAGGCGCTCAAGCTCGGGCGGGATGGGCTTGCCAAGATCCTTGATATAGGTGACCATGGCGTCAGGCGCGCCCTTACGGATGCTCACTCCATCCATATCCACACCACTCATGCGGGTTTGGGCAGTGAAGGGGATGAAATGAGCGCCACCAGGAGTTTGTGCACTGGTTCCAACCGTTCGCCCGCGCAAGCCGTATTTCTCCTTTGCCAGCACGACAATAGATCGTCCTTCTGGTGTTTCGTCGGCTAGTGACGAAAGCTGAGCAACCTCAGCCAGCTCGCGCGGTGCGACACTCCCCACCGGGATAAACTCAACCGCCTGCCTGTTGCCCAGGGTGATGGTGCCGGTTTTGTCCAACAGCAGCACATCCACATCCCCGGCTGCTTCCACAGCCCTACCAGAAAGGGCAATCACGTTACGCTGGATCATGCGGTCCATCCCGGCGATACCGATGGCGGAAAGCAGACCACCAATCGTGGTGGGGATAAGACAGACCAGCAGGGCAACCAGGACGGTGATGGTGATGGGTGTACCTTTCCCTGCAGATTGGACGCTGAAGAGCGAGTAGGGCAGAAGCGTGCTGCACACCACCAGGAAGATGATGGTGAAAGCGGCGAGCAATATATTCAGTGCAATCTCATTGGGCGTCTTCTGGCGCCTGGCTCCTTCGATCAGGCCGATCATGCGGTCCAGGAAGCCTTCGCCGGGGTCGGCGGTGACGCGCACCACCAGCCAATCAGACAGCAGGCGCGTGCCCCCGGTGACAGCGCTGCGGTCCCCGCCCGATTCTCGGATTACCGGGGCACTCTCTCCCGTCACCGCACTTTCATCCACCGATCCAATTCCTTCCACGATTTCACCATCCACGGGGATGATGTCGCCCGCTTCAACCAGGAAAAGGTCGCCCTTACTCAAAGAGGTGGAGGGCAGAAGGTCATAACCAGAATCACGCTGTGAGCGGTGAAGTTTTTTGGCCTGGGTTTCGCGACGAGTCTTCCGCAGGGCAGCGGCCTGGGCTTTACCGCGACCTTCCGCCGAGGCTTCGGAGAAATTCGCAAAAAGCACGGTGAACCACAGCCATAGGGTGACTGCCCCGATAAAGCCGGCCGGAGCTTCGCCATGCCCCGCCAGGGCTAGTATCCATAATATGGTAGTCAGGACACTGCCCACTTCCACCACGAACATCACCGGGTTGCGCACCATGTACCTTGGATTAAGCTTGATGAAAGCATCCACGACGGCGCGCCGGTATAATCGCCCTGTATTTGAATGCGCTCTTTTTAGCTGGGTAGCCATGACAACGGCCTTTGATTCACCATAATATTAAATGTTCCACGATTGGCCCAAGCGCCAATGCGGGGATGAAGTTCAGCGCGCCGACCAGGATGATGACTGCGATAAGCCATAAAATGAACAATGGTGTATGGGTGGGCAAGGTCCCTGCACTGGCAGGTGCTTTTTTCTTTGTGACGAGTGACCCAGCCAGGGCCAGGGTAGGGATAGCCAGGAAGAACCGCCCAATGACCATGTCAATGCCACCGGTAAGGTTGTAAAACGGGGTATTGGCATTAAGGCCGACAAAAGCGCTGCCGTTATTATTGCCCTGTGAGGTGTAGGCATAAAGCACCTCGCTGAAGCCATGCGGCCCCGGGTTGAAGATCGAGGACGTGCCCGGGCTGGTCATCACGGCAATGGCAGTAAACACCAAAACAGCGATTGGCATGATCAGGATCAGCAGCGATGCCATTTTCATCTCGTAGGCCTCTATTTTCTTGCCCAGGTATTCGGGAGTGCGACCGACCATTAAACCGGCGACGAAAACCGCTACGATGACAAATACCAGCATGCCATACAAGCCAGAGCCTACCCCGCCGAACGATACCTCTCCCAACATCATCAGCCACAAGGCGGCAAACCCTCCCAGCGGCAAATATGAGTCATGCATGCTATTCACCGAGCCGTTGGAGGCTGCGGTGGTGGCGGTTTCCCACAGACTCGAATTGGCAATACCGAAGCGCAGCTCCTTGCCTTCCATGTTTCCCCCGGGGTTGGTAGAGCTGGCAGCCTGGTCTACACCGAGGGCGCTCAGGCGAGGGTTGCCCGTGTTCTCAACAGCATAAGAAAGCCCCAGAGGAATCCACAACAGGATCAGCATGGCAGCCAGCAGAGCCCATCCCTGGCGGGTTGAACCGACCATTTTGCCGAAGGTATAGGTGAGGGCGGCAGGGATGAGCAGGATGGAGAACACTTCAATAAAATTAGAGACCGGCGTTGGATTCTCAAATGGGTGGGCAGAATTTGTGTTGAAAAACCCTCCGCCGTTAGTCCCCAGTTGTTTGATGGCAACTTGAGATGCAGCCGGGCCGACTGCCATAAGCTGGGTGGTTTGGGTGATGGTTTGCGTCACCGGGTTGCCATGGGCGTCGAATAGCGGATTGCCGCTGCTATCCAGCACGGGTTGCTGGTAGGTGATGGGTTGCAGGAGAGCAGCTTGTTTGTAAGGAGAAAGGGTTTGCACCACCCCCTGGCTGGCCAGGATCAGGGCCACGATGATGGCTAATGGCAGCAGGATGTAAAGCGTACTGCGGGTGAGGTCCACCCAGAAATTACCCAACCTGTCCGTCTGCTTGCGCACCAGAGAGCGGATGAAAGCCATCAGGACAGCCATCCCGGCGGCGGCGGAGACGAAATTCTGCACGGTCAGCCCCACCATCTGGGTCAGGTAACTCATGGTCGTTTCACCGCTATAACTCTGCCAGTTGGTATTGGTGATGAAGCTAATGGCCGTGTTGAAAGACGAATCGGGAATTGCCGCCCCAAATCCTTGCGGATCCAGTGGCAAGAATCCCTGCAAGCGCTGAAGCCCATACAAGACGAATAAGCTTAGAAGGCTGAATAACAGCAGGGAGATGGCATAGGTCTTCCAATCCATCTCATCTTGTGGGTTAACCCCCAGCAGCCGGTAGATGAGCCTTTCCAGGGGCCGTAGGGGGCGATTGAGAAATGTAGATTCCCCCTGGTGGACCCTGGCGATGTACAGGCCAAGCGGCTTGACCAGGAGGATCAGGACGACGAAGAAAAATGCGATCTGAAGCAGAGCATACGGGGCCATGTGAGCTTTACCAAGGCTTGATCAATTAAACCATTCCGGTTTCAGCAATGCAAGCAGGAGATAGACCATCAGGGCGAGAGAGATCATCCCGGCGATGATATATAAACCAGACACATCACTCCTCCATCAGACGCTGGCAAAGGATCAACAATCCCCAACAGGCAAGGAACAGTAGAAAAGTCATGAATAAATAAAATAAATCGGCCATGTCCTGCTAATTCGTATCATCCCCAACAAACTATAGCCCTATTATGGTCAATATATTGGCAAGAAACTGTGGTAAAAGGTAAAGAAAGGATTAAGATAACCCTGGATGGTGCGTTCCAGCCAGGTGGAAAATCGCCTGAAAATTACCATTTCTACATCCAAGCATAATAAAATACCCCCTACATTATGGTTTATTAAAATTACATCGTAAACTCATTGTTTGTGCTGAGATTGGATATTATGCCTGCTCTCAGCAGCAGCCTGGTGGGCAGCCCGCAGCGGCTCGGGCATGCGGCAGCCCTGGCAGGTGGCCAGCACGAATTCGATGGCGTGGGGCAGGTCGACCAAGTGACCGGCAGATACATAGATGGGCCGGCAATCCGGGCGGGTGCGCAGCACGGCGCCAATCACCTTTTGAGGGTCACCTTCATTTGCAAGGAGCGCCCAATCGCCAACATTCTCCCCTGCGGCAGCCTGTAGTCCGTAGAGGCGCGTCTTGGCAGCGCCAATGGTAGGTGTATTAATCCACAGTCCAATGTGAGAAGCTAGCCCAACGCCACGCGGGTGGGCAATGCCATGACCGTGCACCAGTAACACATCGGGCTTGTGCTTCAGCTTTTCCCAGGCAGATAAAATAGCCGGCCCCACCCGGTAAGCCAGCAGGCCCGAGATATAGGGGAAGGCCTGGGGTGCTTCTCCAACCACAGCCTGCAGGCGGGAAAGATTCGGATAGCTAAACACTGCGATGCCTGCCCGGATGGCGCCGGCGGTATAGGTAAAGTCAACCCCGGCAATGGTATTCACCGGCCTATTATCCCAGCTGAGTGCCAGGCGATAGCGTAAGCTCTCCTGCAGGCGGATCGCTTCGTCGAGGTCGTAAGTCCATGGAACAGCAGTATTGATCATGTCGTTCTCCTTTAACCCAGTGCATCTGACAGGTCGCTGAGCAAATCATCGGCGTTTTCGAGGCCTACTGAAAGCCGCAGCAACCTGGGGCTGATGGCGAGGGGCGAATTGGCGGTGGAGATATGGGTCATTGCAGCTGGTACTTCGATTAATGATTCGACCCCGCCTAATGATTCGGCCAGGGCGAAGAGGTGAGTGCTTTCGGCCACCCGCAATGCTTCATCAGCGCTGGCTTTCAAGGTGAACGATACCATCCCCCCGCCGAGCAGCATCTGACGTTGGGCAAGATCCACCTGGGGATGCGAGGGGTGAAAGGGGTAAAGCACCTGGCTGACTTTTGGGTGGGCAGCCAGAAAATCAGCCACACGCGCCGCGTTCTCAGAATGGCGCTGCATGCGCACGGGTAGGGTCTTGATGCCGCGCAGTACCAGGAAGCAGTCCATCGGCCCGGGTATGGCCCCCACGGCGTTCTGGAAAAATGCCAGCTTCTCGCGCAGGGCTTCGTCGTTGCCTACCACGACCCCGCCCACCACATCCGAATGGCCGCCCAGGTATTTGGTGGTGGAGTGAACCACCAGGTCGGCACCCAGCTCGAGCGGGCGCTGCAGGTACGGCGTGGCAAAGGTATTGTCCACCGCCAGCAGGCAATGCGATAAATAGGCCATCTGGGCAATGGCGGCGATATCGCTCACCCGCAACAAGGGGTTGGAGGGAGCCTCAAGCCACACCAGCCGTGTATTGGGCTGCAGGGCCGATTTCAGCTGCTGCAGGTCGCTGGTGTCCACATATGAAAAATCCAGGCCGGAGAGGCGCAGCACGCTTTCGAAAAGGCGGTAGGTGCCACCGTAGACGTCGTTGCCCGCCACCACATGATCGCCTGGTCTGAGCAGGTGCAGCACGGCATCGATGGCTGCCATGCCGGAGGAGAAGGCCAGGCCGAACCTGGCGCCCTCCAGGGCAGCCAGGGCGCTTTCGAGGCTGGCGCGGGTGGGGTTGGCAGTGCGCGAGTATTCATACCCGTGGTGCCTGCCCACTCCCTGCTGGACATAGGTAGAGGTCTGGTAAATGGGGGTCATGATGGCCCCGGTGGACGGGTCTGGTTGTTGGCCGGCATGAATGCAGGCGGTTTCGAATTTCATGAGGTTTATCTCCTTTAGCATGCTTACATCCCCTGGGTGATGAAGTCGAGGATGTCCATCTTGGTGAGGATGCCCACCGGGCGGTCGTCCTCTATGACGAGCACCGCCTGGTTTTCCATGATCACCGGCAGCACATCTTCCACCAGGGCGCTGGCGGGGAAGACCTGGGGAGCAGGGCGCATGATGCCGGCAATGGTCGCATCCTGCTGCTGCAGGTGGCCATCCTCCACCAGGTATTTAAGCAGGTCCAGCTCGGTAACCAGGCCGGTGAGGTCTTCCTCCTGGTTCAACACTGGCATCTGCGAGACATTGTGTGCTTTCATGCTGGCGATGACCTCCGGGAGGCGGTCGTTCGAATGGGCGGTAACCAGCTTCCTGGAAGGTCTTGAGGAGAGGATTTCTTTCAGCGAGGCCTCGCACCATTCGGATAGCATGAAGCCATTTTCGCGCATCCACTTGTCGTCATAGAATTTCGACAGGTAGCGCGAGCCGGAATCGGGCAGCAGCACGACCACCAGGTGTTCAGAGGAAAGCTTTTCCGCATATTGCATGGCCGCCGCCAGGGCTGAGCCAGCCGAGCCACCACAAAAAATACCCTCCTCTTTCACCAGCCGGCGCGCCCAGGTGAACGAGTCCTTGTCATTCACCTGGATGACCTTGTCGATGACCGATAAGTCGAGCGTGGATGGCAAGAAATCCTCGCCGATGCCTTCCACCTTATAGGATTTGGCTTCGGCGCCTTGGGGAATCTGGCCTTTCTGCCATGCCTGCATGAGCAGCGAGCCTTGCGGGTCGACCCCCACCATTTGTATCGCCGGGTTACGCTCTTTAAGGTAGCGCCCCGTGCCGCTGATGGTGCCGCCGGTGCCCATACCGATGACCACGTCGGTAACCTTTCCTCCAGTCTGTTCCCAAATCTCGGGGCCGGTGGTGAGGTAATGGCTGCGGGGGTTCTGAGGATTGTGGTACTGGTTGGCCAGGATGGCGTTGGACGTCTCGGCGACGATACGTTTAGCCAAACTGATATACGAGCGCGGGTCATCGGGAGGAACCGCAGTGGGGGTGATGACCACGCGTGCCCCAAAGGCGCGCAGCAATTGGATTTTCTCCTGGCTCATCTTGTCGGGCAGCACGAAGACCGCCTTGTAGCTTTTCTTGGCGCATACCATGGCCAGGCCGAGCCCGGTGTTGCCCGAGGTGGCTTCCACTACGGTGCCGCCAGGCTGCAGGCGGCCAGAACGCTCGGCTTCGGCGATGATGTTGACCGCAATGCGGTCTTTCACCGAGCCCCCCGGGTTGAAAAACTCGACCTTGGCGTAAAGCGGGCATAGAAGGTCCCGACCAATGTGACCTAACCGCACCAGGGGGGTGTGCCCGATGGTTTGCAGGATGTCATCGTAGACACGCAGGGTGTCGGATGGTGTAAGAATGGAGCTTGGCATGATCAAATACCTCAAATCGATTTAGAATAAAAATAACAATCCCCTCTATGGTGTGGGCTTGCCCGGTAAGCGAAAGGAAAGCCCTATCAAGAATTTCCAGGCTGCCCGGGCCAGTTATCCGTCAGGCAAATATTTTATAATGATACAAAGGCTTGATTGCTCACCAAATATAAGTAGTTCATTAGGGTGATTCAATATATAGCCCACCTTTACCTATTGTAGTGGCACTACAATTATATGTCAAGGTGGTGAGTTTTCGATCCTATCAGCATTAACTCCTGTCCAATCGCAAATACAACATAATATATCGCAGGTAACAACTAGTTATTGAGCTCTTTCTGGCTCTCAGCAAAGCATGTCTTTCAGCGCCATGGCGTTGGCGGGGGCATAGCCTTCGAAATCGTTGTTGAAGAAGATATATACCCGCTTTGCCCCCCTTTCCACCAGGCTGAGAGCTAGCCCGGCGACTTCTGCCAGCTCATCCATTGAGTAATCATAGGAATACCAATGCTTGCTACCGTGCATGCGCAGGTAGGCGCGGTCGGATGTAAGGTAACCGGTGAGCTTTTGTTTAGGTGAGTCAACGTTGCACATCACTGCACCCAATGACTGCAGCATGTTCAGCGTGTCCTGGTTGAGCCACTCGTCGCGGCGGAATTCAACCGCCACTTTGCGTGGGTCTGGGAAGGCCTGCAGGGCAGTTTTCAAGCGCGACAGGTCATAGGGCATTTGTGGAGCCACTTGCAGCAGGATCAGTTCGAATTTGTTCTCCAGCAGGGCGCAAGTGCGGTAGAAAGCCTGGATAAGCTCACCCACATCCAGCAGGAACTTGCGGTGAGTGATGAGCCTGGGGGCTTTAAGCACATAGCCGAAACCCTGGGGTGCGCGCTGCTTCCACTTTAGGTAGGTCTCCTCTTTGAAGGTGCGGTAGAAGGTGGCGTTGACTTCCACCGAGGAGAACTGGCTGGCATAATAGTCAAACCAGCGCGATTTGGGCAATTCTGCGGGGTAAAAGCGGCCCTTCCAGTGGTCATAAGTCCAGCCAGAGGTGCCGATACAGTAGGTGGGTTGGTTACCTGTCATCTCGACCTGACCTCCCTGTTTATTATAGCTGAGCTCTTGCCCGTGCGAATCAGAAGCGCCCTTCACGTTATTACGCAAAGAGCGCTTCACCCACGGACCCCCAGGTTACCAACTTTCCGCGTCATACGTAATCAAAGGACTTTCATCATAACATAAATCTGCCTGTTCGGTAAAAAAATGCTTAAAATTTTAAGGTAAGACAGTTGTCTGTAACCACAGCTTCAACCGGTCAATGGTTGATCGGCCTTACCTCGCCATGGCCGGGATAGATGCGACGGGCGCCTTTTTCCACCAGCTGCTTCCAGCTTGAGTGAACTGCTTTCTCTGCATCGCCCCAGGCGAGCTCGGGAGGGGTGAGGTCCCCGGTGAAGGCTGAGCCATTGTCCAGCAGCAGAGATACACTGTCATCCGAGTGGCCAGGGGTGTGCAGGATCTCACCGGCTATGCCAATCCGCTCCAGCATGTGTCGGCTTTCCGCACATGCGATTACCACATTGCCATCCGGTGAAATGTCCACGTAATGGTCTTGTGGTTTGGTGAACTGCTTCATCAGCGGGATGGCATCCAGCTGCACATTCAGCACCAGCAGGTGCACGCCCGCCAGCTTAAGCTCCTGAGCCAGACCGGCATGGTCGATATGAAAGTGGGTGGCCATGGCGTAGCGGATCTCGGAGAGCGGTATATCCATCTGCTTTAGCCTGGCTTGCATAGTGCCTAGGGTGCCTGGGTAGCCCAGGTCTACCAGCAGGCGCGACCTGCCGGCACTCACCACCCAGTAATTGGTGGAGAGGTAGCCGACATTGACAATGGTGGTAGATGTGTTCAGGCTTAAATTTCTTTCCGAAAGTCAGAATCTGGCTGCTGTTAACGCGATTATTGCTGATGGATGAACAGGCTTTTGGAGCATGAGAGACCCTTCGCAACAGCTTGTTGTTAATTAACGTGTCAGGCGGGAAGAGAATCAGATGGAGTGCTCACGCGCCCGCTCGAGCTGCTGGCGAATGGTGCCCAGGTGATAGGCGGCATGGGGGAGCAAGGCCATCACGCCGGTCAGGGCATCTCCGGTCAGGTCAGTTTGTTTTCCGAGATTGGCAACCAGCCTTTCGTATTCCTTGCGTAGCTCATTTTGTAGTTGCTGCCAGCGCGTTTCATCCACCCCAAGGGTATTCCAGCTTTCTCTCCACCTGCCCTGGTACGCATCACCCTCCAGGGCGCGATTGGTGGCTACCAGGCTCCAGCGCAGGTGCTCGACATTGGCGGCGATGGATGTGCCGGGATCATTATTTTTCGTAGACCAGGATGCCTGGAAGGCGGAGACACCAGCGATGATCCCCAGGATGCCGGAATCCGGTTCATTATCAATGAACCAGGTTGCTGTCGGATTTGCAGGCCCGGCATAGGCCTCAGAGAATAGTGTAATAATGGATTGAATGACTTCGTTCGTATCCATAGTTAGAGTCTCCTTCAACTGCATCGCCAGTTGTTATGAAGATGGTGGACAGGCCATGAGGGCTTTACCGGTGCAAGGTTATAATATCAAGGGTTGCTCCAGGTGATATCGGTCCAGTGCACCGGATGGTCGGTGGCTGAATCGGGCGGCAAGACATATATGGGATTCAGAGCGGTAAGGTTAGGTGAGAGAAATATGTGGTCGATGCGGTTCTCACCAGACATGTCCACGCCTTCTCGGCTGATCTCGGTTGGATAGACACTGGTCCAGGCGTTGGTGTACACGCTGTCGATTAGCTGGTAGGCCGCTTCGTAATCCCTCAGGTTGTAGTCGCCCATGGCAATCACATAAGGCTTATCTTGCGAGCGGGAAATCAGGGTTTGGGCGGATGCCAGCATTGCCGCGTCGGAGCTATCTGGGTGGACATCATAGATGGTGAAGGTCAACCCTGCCACATTCACCTCGGCTTCCGCCACACCGGTCTCATCCTTATCGCTGTACATGAACACCGTGCGGGTGTTCTCCAGCGGGAATTTTGACAGGATGGCGGTGCCATAGGTGCCGCTTTCGGGCCTGGGACCGTAGTACGAGTAATATCCCAGGTGGTCGGCAAAATAACGCACGTAATCGTTATTGTTGAGCGAGATGCGGGCTGAGTCGGTTTCCTGCAAAGCGAGGATATCGGGGGATACCTGGCGGATGAGAGCCAGCTGCTGTTCGGGTGACTTCTGGGCAAAATCATCGTTGGACTGCTGGGTATTCATGGTCATCAGGCGCAGCGTGGTGAGGTGCGCCGCATCAACCTGCAGGCGCGGTTTCGGCAGGGAGTAGGCAAGCGTGGCCAGGAAAATCACTCCCAGCATGGCAGGCCACCGCCAGTGAGCCGTATTTACAGCCTCCTGCTGGCCTGATGGCCGGCTTTTTTTCATCAGCCACACCAGAAGGGTGATGCCCCCCGACAGCAAGAGATACGCTAGCCAGAAGGTGTTGCGGAACGGCGGGCTGATGGGCCTGATATAGCCCCATACATTGCTGAATATGTTGACGAAGATCAGCACGATAAGCGTCAGGCTGCCGAAGGCGAATCCCGCTGCCAGGCTACGCGTTGGGCGCGGCGAGCGTATGCCTCGCTCTGTAAACGTGTACAGATCTATGAAAAGCACCGGGAAGGAGAGCAGCATCACTGCCAAGGGTACCATTTGCCAGGCGCTGGGCGCGCCCACCACCACAGCGGGGGAATCCAACGTGGGTGGGAAGGAGATGCGCTGGACGATCAGGGTGAGCACGAGGCTGAGGGTGAAGAGCAGGTTCCACAACACCAGCAGCAGAGGTGAGATACGCTCAATGACATTGGGCCAACCGTCCAATAACCATGCCCAACCCAGCGAAAACAGGCTGACCGCGAGCACGATGAGCGTGTAATTACCCTCCGTCCAGCGTGCGATGACTGCCGGCGCGGAGACCGAAAAATACACCAGGGCAAGCACGAGATAGATGCCAAACACAGGGCCAGCCCGCAGGCCACTGTTCTGCCGGGATAATTCTTCCCAATTGAGACCTGTAAACAGCAAGCTGAAGCCCAGGATGGCACCTAGGACCCAACCAACCCAGCCGCCCGCCGGCGTGAGTGAAAGCTCGATGCCCATACCTGCCGTACGTAGCAATGCCGATAGACCCACTGACAGTGCCAGCCCCGCAGCTGCCTGCCTGCCAACCCTTTCTAAGGTGTTGATCAGGTAGAATAGCAAGCTGAGAGAAATCACGGTGGCGATGCTGGAAACGAGCAAGCGGTTGGAAGTATCGAGATAGGGAAAGATGCCGCGGGTGATGAATAGCAAGCCGAAGAGAGCCCACATCATGCCTCGCCCGCCTCGCCTGAAGAACGGCAAAACCAGCAGTGGCACGAAAAGAAGCAGCACTCCGAGTGCTTTTTCATCCAAATTTGAGTTCATCAGGTCAAAAATGTAGATGGATTCGACCAGCGTGCCGATGGATTGAAGGGTGAATAGGAACAGGATAGCAAAAGCAATGATCATCAGGTGCGTTTTTTTCATCTCGCATTTCTCCTCAGATTTATGTGCTACTTTTTACCCAGGTAGGCGATGCCATCGATCTGTACCTCCAGGCCTCCAGGACCACCCACATGGGCGAAATTGGTCTGGATGGTCTTGCGGGCGGGGTAGGCGCCCTTGAACCTTTCCTTGAACACTTTTTCTAGGACGGGGATATTCCATGCATCTCTGAGCAGGATGTCGAGTTTTACCACATCGTTGAGTGTGAGGCCAACTTCTGAAAGCCTACGCTCCATGTGATCCAATGCCCCGTGCACCTGTTCTTCCACCGATTTTCCGACGTTTCCCACGCAATAGGAAAGGAATACGAAATCACCCGCCACAACATAGCCAGCATGGGCCCACTCTAAATTTACATCGCCTCTTACGATTTCAGACATTGTTTTATCCGTTTCTTTAGCAATAAATTATTTTTGAGTTCTAACCTTACAATTTATTAACCCTCAGCACGCAAGAGAGATATGCAAGAAAATTATGAGCAGATAAGGCATCAAAGTGAATCGAGCCATCCTTTTACAAACAGGCTGCTAATCATTGTGTCGATTAAGCTGTCTAGATGGGAGATGAGAATTATCCTGGCTAAACCCAGGAATGGAATCAAGGAATGCCAGCACTGCCTGGTTGAAAGCTGGCGGGTTATCCATGTTCGAGGCGTGATGGGAGGTTTGGACGAGCTCAGCTCTGGCATGCGGCACGAGATGCAAAATGGCATGCGTGTGTGAGAACATACCCTTCGGCTCGAATTCTCCGTTCAGGGTCAGTGTGGGGCAGGTTATGTTTCCTAACGGCAGCAGGTGAAAACCGTATAATGCATCCCAAATTTTCAGAAATTCATCACTATCCATCTGGTACATGCACTGCTTGAGATACGCTTCGGTGGCTGGGTCAGTGCCCAGGAAATGCTTACCCTTGGTGAGGCGGCCAAGCCACAGGGAGAAACGGGTGAAATTCCTGGCATTTAACATCCTGATGGTAAGCAGCATAGCCCATCTGGGGAATATCACCTTGCACAGTAGCTTATCCATGGGGGTCAGGTCAATTGCCACCATGCTGCTGGCGAGGATCAAGCCCCTGAGCGGCATACAATTGCGCGCTGCCAGGGCCTGGGCGACGATGCCGCCAAAGGATTGCCCGCAGATCACCGGATAGCGGATGTCCAGCTTGTCCAGCAGGCCTGCCAGGTCGTCCGCGAAGGTTCCGACGGTATAGTGCTGCAGGTCTGACGGACCGGTTCTGCCATGACCGCGTAGGTCGTAGCGCAGCAATCGGCAGCGGCCGGCGAAAAATTGCCACTGGGCATCCCACGTGTGCAGGTCGCCGAAGGCGCCATGGATTAGCACCAGAGCAGGGCCTTCGCCGGTCTGTTCGTAATAATGGTCCAGGCTGTTTACAAGGATTTTTGGCATGGATAACTGTCAGGTGATTAATGAGTATATCGGTAGTAAATAAAAACCGGCGCTAACACCATCCATCCAACGTGGATTATTACTGATTATATCAATTGGCTTTATCTAAGTTTTTATATGATCCGGTCTTCGATCTCCCAGGTATGGTCGAGTACATGCCAGGCAATCCGGCGGACAAAGTACCCAAGCGGCCAGCGTTTACCCCCCCGTGGACCTTGAGTTGGAAATTCTCCCCGGGCAGCGGATTGCATGGCGGATAATATCGCGCTGTGTACCTGGTCCATCCACACAGCGAGATCGTCACCTTCGGGGATGTGGCCACTCCATCCAAGACGACCGAGATAGCTTACCTCGGCATGAGCCACGTGGCTGACAATTTCGTCCAGCTCACGGCCGCCGCCACGCGGACCTTTCCGCAACTGCTTGCCCTCCCCCGCCTGTATTGCCTGGTTAAATGCCCGCCAGCAGGCCTGGAGAATTTTATTGCCTCGCATCAGTTCATCGGTGCTCAAGGGGGCTGCATCACCGGGGATGGGCACATCCGGGACGCCGAAATCGGTGGAGGCGTTGCCAGGTACGCGCTCGATCACGGTGAAATCCTCCACCTTATGAGGAAGAGGAAATGCCAGGTCTGTAAATTTTATTACACTGGCATATCGCCTCCCGTACATCTGTAGTGCCTGTATGGCAGACTCTTCATCCTTACCGGAACGGCACCAGCCAGGCCAGTGAAAGGCACAGGCAAAAACCTTCTTTTTACTGATTTCAAGGTAGATATCAAGCTGTTGATCGTGAGGCATCATGGTGCGATTTCCGCATCCGGCAGGTTTACATCTCCATGGGGGTCATCAGCTGGAAGTAGTTGCCATCGGGGTCAGCCAGGGTGGCGATCCAGCCGCCGCCTAATTGATATGGGGCGCGAATCTCCATCCCACCCAAAGCCTTGATGCGCTCAAATTTTTCCTTCACCTGGCCGGTTTCAAAGTTGATCATGATGCGGCCGGGGTCTTTGGTGTTGCCATGCATCTCTGAGTGGTCCAGGACGGCCAGGTAGGTGCTTCCAAGCTGCCAACCCCAAAAACCGTTATCATTGTCCACCATATCTGCCGGTTTTCCGAGTACTTTTTCGTAGAAGCCCGCCAAAACCTGGGGCTGCCGGGTGCCGATCATCACTGAGTTGAATGTTAACATGTTATTTCCCACCTTTCGTGAAGCTATAAGGTAATCCTTACAAATATTATCTAAATATCGGAATATTATATCCCAGATTCCAGCACGGTAGCCTGGTTTTCAGAGTCGTCTGTTAAGATTTCCATCAAATGGCGAGATCAGGGAGTATCCTTAGGGCTCGTGTTCGATAAATAATTCTCCGCCAATCCACGCTCTCACCAGGTAAGCGGCGCTCGCGAAGAATGGCATCGTAAACCAGCTGCTCATCTTCGCTGAGAGTGATAACCGTGCCTCGCCGGCGGATGATCACGTTGGCTGCGATGGGAAACCCGCCGAGCGGGATGATTTCGGGCAATTTGCCCGTCTTGCGGATGGTTTCGACAACCCTGCTACTGGTGGCATACACCGCCGCGGTGAGCTTCAGCTCTTTTTCTGAGTAAATGTGCTCGTCCATATCCATTCTCCTTTGTTGGATTAAAAAATAAGCAACCCTTTGCACTTCGCATCAGGGTTGCGAATTCTAGCCGTTCGACTTTGATGATTGTATAATAAGTAGATTATTGATCCCCGTATAGAAAAACGGTAGAGATGATCATGGTGGCAATCGTTTGAAACTAAATCCTGCTGTAAGCGCGTAAGGTGACGAGGGCAGCAACCGTCCGCTGCGCCCGCCATTCCTGGCGAGATGTGCCGTGGGGCGGGTCCCAGCTGATCGGCCAGCCGCCATCTTCCTGCTGCTGCTTTTCCAGCTCATCCAGGTGGGCCTGGATCTGGGCATCGGTGAAGATTTTCCGGCAGTAAGCACCGGGTGTTGGGGCGAACGCCAGGGGAGTAAGGCCATAGGAGGTCACCGGCACCTCCAGGCGGAAGAAGCTGGACCGGAAGAGATCGTCGGAAAGCCTGCCGAACAGGTGGTCCACCGGGCGTTTGGCGGCGAGCGCTTCGAGCAGGCAGAAGGCGTTCATGATGGTATGCGTGTCGCTAAAATGATTTTTGGAGATGAAATTAACACAGGCCTCGATCGCCCTGGTTAACCATGGATGGCTGATGCCCTGGCAGGCAAGCAGCCCCACCAGGCTGGTAAGGCGCTCCATGGAAGGCTGCTCGACCACCGGGTTGTCCATGTGCGGAGGGTGGGGATACAGCTTGAACGATTCGAAGGCGAGCGGGATGCCGTGCTCGAGGTCAGCATGGGTGGAGAGGAATTCACAGGCGCGTAAAGCCAGGTCAGCATCCTGCAGGTTGCACTCGTACAAGGTCCTCAAGCCGAATTCGAGAAACAGCGGCTGGCTTTCGGGGGCGCGCAGGTCAGGCTCGAGGGCATTACCGAAGCCGCCGTCATCGTTCTGGTAGGAGTGCAGCACGTCGAGGATGCGGGTGGGCGAGCCGTTGAGGAAGTGGTAGGCGAAGATGGCCCGCTCGAGCAGGCGGGCATTTTCCCAGATGAAGGTGGTGGCTGATTCCAGAGTTTTATTCATGTTCTATTCCTATCTTAATCCGAGCGAAATTGGTAACAAAACTATGGGAATTATGACACAAAAAGCGCCCTCCAGTTGGAGAGCGCTTCTATTATCAACATTAGTATTAGTGCATCATCGGACGAAATTTATACCCGTACACGCGACTCGGTCCGCGCGGGGGAGGTGAAAGTGGAAATCTAATGGCAGGCGGTACTCGAGTGTGAGAGAGCGTGGATTTTGAAGCAGGCGCTGATTGTGGCACACTCAAGATTTCGTATCGAAGACATTTACAATCATTCTTTTGGGCGCAGGGCATTGAGGATATTGTCCCTTGCCACTGCAAGGTGACTTCTTGCTGGACCGCCGGGGTAAATTAGCAGTCCGTCAAACCTCGATTTGTCTAAAGTAGTTTCGATCGTCACCAGCGCAGGCCTCCCTATTGACTCCAATGCCTTTTGGAAGGACACACCAGCGTCGTAAGATTTCGTTACGAGGATGCATTTGACCAGTAGCGGGACCGCGGCCTTGCTTTTCAGTTCGCCGAGCAGCCTGGCTGCGGACTTGGCTTTTTCATCATCTACATAC
>Ga0136653_10000082_pt1 | contig 42990 bp, 34 predicted proteins | sample LakKivw275mmetaG_FD_94866 | JGI IMG/M metagenome (GOLD analysis project Ga0136653, IMG submission 94866) | Anoxic lake water microbial communities from Lake Kivu, Rwanda to study Microbial Dark Matter (Phase II) - Lake Kivu water 275m metaG... | ecosystem: Environmental > Aquatic > Freshwater >...
ACCCAAGGCATCTTCATTGATGATGGGATCGGCATCATGATTATAAATGAGATATCTGGTATTGAGCATATTCATGAATCTGATCCCTTTTAACTCATCACTCACTTCCAGACCAGTAGGTTTGGTGGAAAGTAATTGTGTGAAATTACTTTTCTCTCCTCCCAGGTAGTAATCGATGAACTCCTGATAACGCCGCATTTTAGCTCCGTGATAACCTCCAATATTTTTATGGAAATAAGAAGTTCGGGCCGACTTGTCCAGATCCTCGGTAAGGTCCACCACCCGGTACGAGGGTGATTTATCCTGAAGAATGAACTTGTCGGCTTTGGTGGCTGTGAAAGGTCTCTCCATCAGTGTATTCGGGACGAAAGCACCGGCGTTTAGATATCTCTTGGCTACCGGCCACATATCGCAGAGGATCAACAGTGCCATGGCAGGAATTAATACCTTCAGCTTTATCTTTTCAGTTAGAAAAAGCCAGATGGCCAGGAAAGCCAGTGAAATAAAAATGAGTGAACGCAGGGCATCCAGTTGCAGAAGCCTGACCCTGTCGGCCCTGATCGATGTCATTAGCCAGTCAGGCAATCCAAGCTGCGTGTCATAGGGTCCGGTAAAACTCAGAAGCGAACGCGGAAACAACAGGAACACCAACAAAAGGAGTCCGATGACAAAATATGTGTATTTCATCACCCTGAGGATGGATTTAGGATTCTTATCATCACTCACTATTTTTTGCAATCCAATAATGGCCAGCAGCGGGATTGCCAGCCCCGCAATGACCAGCGTCATCGAAACGGCCCTGAACTTATTATAGAGAGGCACGTGGTCGAGGAAGAAATTGGTAAGAGGCATGAAGTTCTTGCCCCATGCCAGCATGATCGATAAGATAGTACATATCAGCAGCCACCATTTGAATTTGCCCTTGACGATAAAGAGGCTGCTGATAAAAAGGAACACAATAATGGCGCCGACATAAACAGGTCCTGAGGTCCCCGGTTGCTTACCCCAGTAAGTGGGCAGTTGCTTCACAATTTGCGCTGCATTAGGTATGTTGTTCTGCTCCAGTGTTTTATAAGTTATCGAATGCTCATTCAACTCGCCGTGGGATGCCCCTCCGTAAAAGTTGGGAATCAGTAATGTCATCGTCTCGCCTACACCGTAACTCCAGGCCGTGGCGTAATCCTTTTTCAGACCAGAGGTTTGATTTTCTTTGTTAAACGTTAATTCCGATTTACCCCTTATACTTACCTTTCCGTATTCGTATGTGGTCCACAAATTCACTATGTTCGGAGCCAGTGCAAGAATTACCGGTATGATCATCAATACTGACGATTTTATAAAATCCATGACAGTTTTTTCCTTAATGGATGAAATGAAATAAATCACCAGATGCAGGAAGATCATGATGAGCAAATAATAGGATATCTGGGGATGATTATAACAAATGAGCATGCCAATGGTCAGGGCACTGAGAGCCAGACCGGCCCAGAATTGTTTTCGGTATACCAGAATGAGGCCTGCCAGAACCGGAGCCATAAATCCGATGACATAGGCTTTCGTCACATGACCAACAGCAATGATGATAATATTATAGCTGGAAAAAGCAAAGGCCAAAGCACCAAGGAATCCTATCCAGGGATTGACCCTCAACACGATAAGTAAAACATACATACCCAACAGATAAGTAAAAAAAATGGCCATCGTATAAGATGGTATCCCTAACCGTAGAATTTTACCCAAATAAATAAATATATTGTTATCTGGACCCAACATAATTAAATAGGCCGGCATTCCTCCAAACATGGAACAGGTCCACAACGTATATTGACTTGTCTTTTCATGGAAATCAACACACTCCTTCTGTCCTCCTCTGGCGTTGATCATATCGGACTGTTGCACCGTTTTACCTTCAAAGACAGGATAAAAATAAACAGCTCCAATAATGAGAAACAGCAACAGTATGATGACATGCTGTAATACCTTCCTGAAGTTAACTGGACAACTTTTCATGCTCGGTAAATTATAATGTGATATGCGAAGATTTATTTAAGGTATTGCTTAAAGAATCCTGAAATCATCTGCAAGGTAAAATTATAAAAAAAGAAAGGAGGCAATAATGGTTGATTACCTCCTTTATCATATTTTCAATTGAGTGACTGATCAGATCTGCAAATAAACTACCGCTTATCCAGTTTTTCATCTGATACCGATAATTTCCTTCTTCCCTTTGCCCTGCGTGACGATATGATCTTACGTCCGTTGGCTGTGGCCATCCTTTCCCTGAAGCCGTGTTTATTTCTCCTTTTCTTTTGTGAAGGCTGAAATGTTCTCTTTGTCATCGTCATTCTTTATTAAGGTTGGCAAAGGTATGGAAATATTTTTACATGACAAGGGGATATGAAATTTTTTACCGGTCAGCCTCCTGCCTATAAACAATCTATTCTTTAACAGGGATATGTTTCAATGTTTCCACAAGGTATTCCCAGAATTTCTGTACCGTTTTGATATCCACTTTTTCATCGGGTGAGTGTGGAAAGCGGATCGTCGGTCCAAAGGATATCATATCCCAGTTGGGGTACGAAGCGCCCAGAATGCCACATTCCAGGCCTGCATGGAGGGCTTTAAACTGGGGCACCTTGCCGAATTTGTTTTTATAGACCTCCATCATGATCTTCAATATGGGTGAGTCGGGATTAGGTTTCCAGCCCGGATAGGTGCCGTCAAACCACACCCTGGCACCGGCAGGTTCGAAGATGCTTTGGATCATGTTACCCAGGTCTTCTTTGGCGGTGTCGACGGAGCTGCGCATGAGGCATTGGACAGATATCTTCTCCTTCCCGCATTTGACTACAGCCAGGTTGGTGGATGTTTCGACCAGGCCTTCCACGGCGTCGCTCATCCTCATGACGCCATTGGGGCAGCCATATAAAGCGTTGATGAGACGGTACTGAATGGTCCCATCGATCAGGTAAGCCGGTTTTTCAGCTTTATCACAGGTCACTTTAAGCTGTGGCTCGGTGAAGGAAAGCTCACCACGGACTATCTTTTCAAAGTCACGGAGGCATTTTTCAAAATCGCCGGTGTTACCAGCCGGCACGACGACATGAGCCGAGGCGTCGCGCGGGATGGCATTTCTCAGGGATCCACCGTCGATGGCGGCCACCTGTAACCCATGTTTCTTCATGGCATGCCACAGGTACCTGACGAGAATCTTGATGGAATTGCCCCGTCCAAGGTTGATATCCAGACCTGAGTGCCCCCCTCTCAGTCCACCGGCCGTCAACGTATAAGCCACATGATCGGGTGGTACCTCCATCTGTTTACAGGTGAATTCCATGTTCGCATTGGTGCCGCCGGCACAGCCGATGTACAGCTCACCTTCGTCTTCCGAATCCAGATTGAGAAGTATCTCCCCTTTCAGCTGACCCGGTTTTATTCCAAAAGCACCTGTCATACCTGTTTCTTCATCAATGGTAAACAATGCTTCAATGGGTCCATGCGGAATATCCTCCGACTCCAGGATGCTCATGATAGCCGACAGGCCCATGCCATTATCGGAACCCAGTGTAGTACCACGTGCCGTCACCCACTCACCGTCGATGTAAGCGTTGATGGGATCCTTCTCAAAATCATGTGTCACGTCGTTATTTTTCTGCGGCACCATGTCTAAGTGTCCCTGCAGGATCACTCCCTTGCGGTTCTCCATACCAGGAGTGGCAGGCTTGCGGATGATCACATTTCCCGTGTCATCACTCAATGTTTCAAGACCCAGGTTTTTACCGAAAGTCATCATGAACTCCCGGACATGTCCCTCTTTCTTTGACGGACGCGGAATCAGCGTCAGCTCGCGAAAATACTTCCAGATCACCTTGGGCTCAAGGTTCAACAGTTCTTCATTCATATGTGTGACTTTTTTTATTGATTCAACATCACCGGCATGACAAGCATCAGCAGATCTTCATGCTCACTAGGATTATCAATGGGAAGGAGGATACCCGCACGGTTGGGGGCCGACATCTCAAGCCTGATCTCGTCGCTGTCGATGTTACCCAGCATATCAAGCAGAAACCTCGAGTTGAAGCCAATTTCCATATCATTGCCATCATAGTTGCAATTAAGCCGTTCACGTGCTTCATTTGAGAAATCGACATCCTCGGATGAGATGACCAGCTCTTTGCCGCTGATCTTCAGCCTTATCTGGTGTGTGGACTGATTGGCAAAGAGGGCTACTCTTTTTATTGAGTTCAGGAACGACATCCTGTCAACTGTCAATACATTGGGATTATCGGTGGGTATGACCGCTTCATAATTGGGATAGCGACCTTCAATAAGCCGGCAGATCAGATTGATATTCTCGAATGAAAATGAAGCATTGGTCTGGTTGTATTCGATGGCGACAGAAAACTCCTGACCTGCCAGTAATGTCTTCAGTTGGTTCAGCGGTTTCTTGGGAATGATAAAGGATGATACCTCCGGTGTGGAAGCATCCGTTCTCCTGTACCTGACCAGCTTATGTGCATCGGTGGCCACGAATGTCAGATCGTCGGGTGAAAACTGGCAGTAAACCCCCGACATCACCGGTCGCAGTTCATCACTGCCGGTGGCAAAAACGGTCTTGGACACAGCCCGGCCCAGAACAGAGGAGTCAATGGTCAGCGAAGACAGGCTTTCCATGACAGGTAACTTGGGAAACTCCTCACTGTTATGTCCGGCCATTTTATACTTCCCTTCACCGGCCGACAGCTCCACACTGAAGTTCTCTTCGTTGACGGTGAAAATAATGGGGATGTCGGCAAAAGTCTTTAGCGTATCAATAAGGATCTTTGCCGGTATAGCAATGATACCGGCTTCCTCAGCCTTGATGGTGGGGATGGTCACCGTCATGGTCGTTTCCAGATCCGAAGCCGTGATGACCAGATCCTTGTCCACGAGTTGAAAGAGGAAATCATCCAGTATGGGTAATGTATTGCTTGAACTTAATACACCGCTGATGGCCTGCAGGCTTTTCGACAGAACCGTACTTGACACAATGAATTTCATATCTCTTGTTTTATTTTTTCATCCGAATTGTTACCGTAAAAATATAAAAAATTGGATTCGACAGGATAAAAAATTCGTTTTCTCTCCCGCATTTCATCATGATTAATCTCTCAAGACAATATACTCCCCATCTTCATTAATTTTTATGATGGTCGAAGGTTTGAGCTCGTTCAGCCTGTTCTTGTTCACCTCGACCACGTAATCGACCTTTGAGATGATCTCCTTCGAAATATTGCTGAACACAAGAGGGGGAGGATCGCCGCTTATATTGGCCGACGTGGAGACGATGGGCTTACCGAAATAACTGATCAGTCGCCTGCAGAAATCATCCCTGACTATTCTGATGGCTATGGAGCCGTCGGAGGCGATGACATTCTTCGCCAGGTTCTTCGCTTTAGGATATACAACCGTCAGGGGTGTTTCGATGCTTTTTAACAAGTCCCAGGCTATGTCGGGTACTTTCTCAACGTAGTTCAGCAATTTTTCGGGTTGGTCAAGCAAAATGATGAAGCTTTTCTCAGTGAGCCGTCCTTTGATGCCATAAACTTTTACCACGGCCTTATAATTGGTGGCATCACAGCCTATACCCCAGATAGTATCGGTGGGATATAAGATGGTTCCGCCCGCCATAAGAACCTTCGCAGCCTGAATGATCTCGTCTTTCATCTTACAAAATTCTCAACAATTGTTCATTTCTGATATCATATGCACATTTAAAATGTTTTTCCGGGCACTCTCTGAATCCATGCAATCCACAGGGACGGCAATACAGTTTTTCATTTATCTCGATAATATGGGATGATTCGGATAAGGGGCCAAAACCAAAAGCCGGTATTGTGGAACAAAAAATGGTCGTCACAGGTGCATTCACTGCCGAAGCGAGGTGTTGAGGAGCCGAGTCGTTGACAAAACTCATCACGGCGTCTTTCATCAGGGCCGCCGTCTGTAAGTACGTCAACAGGCCGGCCAGGTTTTGCATGCCGTCACGGCCTGATGTTTCCATCAAATAGTTACAAAGCTCTTTATCTCTTTCTGATCCGATACAATAGATCGTATAATCGGTACTGACCGACCGGATAAACTCAATCCATTTTTCAGGGGGATATTGTTTTGTATACCACAATGATGCCGGGGCAATGCAAAGATAGGGCCTGTCTTTGTATACGGCCGTTGCAGCAAAGTCACCCGGCGACGGGTAAAGCACGGGTAAACGGCTTGTTTTATCCGTTATCTCACGGATAAGCATGAGGTTACGGTCCACTTCATGAATATTGTTTTTACCTGCTATCTCATGGTGCACACGGTAACCGAAAAAAATGGAAAGGGGATTTTTATCAAAACCCACTTTCACCCTGGCATGGGAGCAGGCCGTAAGCCATCCGGTTGAAAAAAAACGCTGGACATTGATGACATAATCATAACGTTGTTTTCTAATATGGGACAAGAGCCTGAAAAAATTACGGTGCCTGCCCTTCTCTTTATCCCAGGTGATAATGTCGCGGAGAAAAGGGTGTCCTGTAAAAAGCGTTTCATTTCCTTTTTTCAGCAAATAATCGATTTGTGAATCCGGGATGCTCTTATGCAGGGATTCAAGTACCGGTGTAGTGAGAATAACGTCACCCGCAGAAGCGGTCTGTATGATCAGGAATCGGGTCATCACATGGTCACTCGCAGTGCTGACAAAGTTAAAATATTCCCGGGTGAAATAATATGAAACCCTTTAAATCCATCAATTCTACCCTCTGCACGGTCAAATCTGAAGCTGGTATTCTCTGAGAGCCTGATTAAGGGATATTTTTTTATCTGTGGAGGCTTTTCTTCTGCCTATGATCAGGGCGCAGGACACCTGGTAGCTGCCTGCGGGGAATTCTTTGGTGTATGAGCCCGGGACGACTACCGACCGCGATGGAATAAAACCTTTGTATTCAACGGGGGCAGATCCTGTCACGTCGATAATCCGTGTGGAGGCCGTCACGACGACATTAGCTCCCAGCACGGCCTCACGGCCCACGCGAACCCCTTCGACGACGATGCAACGGGAGCCGATAAAACAATGATCTTCGATGATGACCGGTGAAGCCTGTACCGGTTCCAGGACACCTCCTATTCCGACGCCACCGCTCACATGCACTTCCTTGCCGACCTGGGCGCATGACCCGATGGTCGCCCAGGTGTCGACCATGGTCCCTGTGTCGATATAAGCACCTATGTTCACATACGAAGGCATCAGAATAACACCCCTGGCGATATAGGAACCATAACGTGCGACGGCATGGGGTACCACCCTCACACCCAGCCGGTCATACCCGTGCTTAAGGGGTATCTTGTCATTGAACTCAAACGGCTCAACACGGCTCACCACCGTATCCTGGAGAGGGAAATACAATATCACGGCTTTCTTAACCCACTCATTGACCCTCCACAGGGATTCTTCTCCGGAGGTCTCATCGGAAGCAGGTTCAGCCACACGTATGCGACCTTCATCCAGCATGGCGATCACCTCTCTCACCGCCTGTTGAAACGAAGCCTGCCGAAGCAACTCCCTGTCATTCCAGGCCGCTTCAACAGTTCTTTTTAATTCATCCGTCATGACATCATCGTTTTGCTGATCAAAGTTAAATAAAAAAAGCGCCCCGCCGTGGTATATATTTTTGTTATCTTTGTGGCCGTACCATGGTTCATGCATTATGGGAAGACTTATGGCTATCGATTATGGGCGTAAACGCGTCGGCATAGCGGTTACCGATGAGCAGCAGATCATCGCTACGGCGCTTACCACCGTGGCGGCAAAAGATATCATGGATTTTTTAAAGGATTATTTGTCGAAAGAAAAAGTGGACAGGTTTATCGTCGGAGAACCCCGGCAGATGAACAATTTACCTTCCGAATCTGTTGCCTTCATCAGACCATTTATCAAGCAATTGAGAAAGCAATTTCCCTCGGTCCCTGTGGTGGAGGTGGATGAGCGGTTTACATCGAAGATGGCAGGGCAGACGTTGGCTCATTCAGGCCTGAAAAAAAAAGACCGCCAAAATAAAGGGCTGCTCGACAGGATCAGCGCCACGATCATCCTCCAGTCCTATATGGAATCGGGCTCTTAATCTTAGAAAGGAGTTATCATGATATTACCGATAGTAGCTTACGGCCACCCCATTTTAAGAAAAGTCACCGGTCAGATCGACAAGGATTATCCAGGCGTGCAGGAGCTCATCAATGATATGTTTGAGACCATGAGAGATTCAAAAGGTGTTGGTCTGGCAGCCCCTCAGGTCAACCGTTCGATACGCCTGTTCGTGGTGGATGCCTCCCCATATGAAGAAGATTATCCTGAAGTGAAGGGATTTAAAAAAGCGTTTATCAACCCTACGATGATCAGTGAATCGGGAGAAGAATGGCCATTTAATGAAGGGTGTCTCAGCATCCCAGAAATACGTGAGGATGTCATCCGTAATTTTGAAATCAGGATCCGTTATCAGGACGAAAATTTCCAGCTACACGATGAACGGTTCAACGGCGTTATTGCGCGGGTGATTCAACACGAATATGACCACCTTGAAGGGATCCTGTTTGTCGACCGCATCAGCTCCCTCCGCAAGACATTGCTTAAAAGGAAATTAAGCGATATATCCCGAGGGAATATCGATGTCAGTTATAAGATGATATTCCCTGTTCAGAAAAAGAAATTGGCTTATAAATAATGATCATAATGAGAAATCCCATTTTGAACCGTCCTTTCAACATGGACAGGACGACATTGATCAGCCTTCTGACGATTTTGAGTTTCCTGGTCTCTTGCGGGAACAGTGAAAAGAGCAAGCTGGCAAAGAGTATCAAAGTCATGGAAGACACCCTGTTTTCCGAAACACATCCGGCTATAGATATGACCATGACCACCAAACTGGTCGACACCTATATTGAATATGCCGACAAATACCCCAATGATTCCCTGGCGCCGGTTTATCTTTTCAAAGCCGGTGATATCGCCATGAATCTTCTTGATCCCAACAAAGCCATTCAGATTTTCGACCGCATCCTCACGGAATACCCCACCTACGAAAAAACACCTCACTGCTTATTCCTCAAAGGCTTTATCTATGAGAACGAGCTGAAAAACCTGGAAATGGCCCGCCAGATTTACCAGGAGTTTCTGACCAAATACCCTACGAATGAATTTGCCGACGATGTGAAGATCTCACTCGACAACCTGGGTAAGAGTCCCGAAGAGCTGATAAAGGAATTTCAGGAGAAAGCCAAGACCGACAGTCTCCAGTAACTGACCGGTTTCAATTAAATTCCTGATCCAGGAAATTCTTCAGTTGTGATGCGGTGACGTGCGTAAACAAACGTGTTTCCTTGCTGAAGGCGATATCACCTGTTTGTTCTGACACGACAATGGCCACGGCGTCGGAGAGCTCGGTGATGCCCACGGCAGCGCGATGCCTTAAGCCGTAATCCTCGGGGAAATTCACATTGCGTGTTAACGGCAAAACACACCGTGCCGCATGGATCTTGTTTCTCAGTATGATAACCGCCCCGTCATGAAGGGGGCTGTTCTTGAAGAAGACATTTTCGAGCAGCGGCTGTGTCAACCTGGCATCAAGCATCACACCGGTCTCCGCAAATTGACGCAATTCATTTTGCCTGGCCACGACGATGATGGCTCCCGTCTTCGTCCGGCTCAACTCCTGACAAGCCTTGACAATGGTGTCCACATCCAGGTTGTCGGCACCTTTCAGAGTCAGATTCCAGAATAACAGATGCCGTTTGCGTTTGATGAAGACCGGGGTGCCGAGGATCAGCAGGAACCTCCGTATCTCGGGCTGAAATACGACGATCAATGCGATAAATCCCACACTGATGAAAGCACCTAAAATCTCACTCAGCAACTCCATGTGCAAGGCGTTCACCAGTTTCCATATCAGGTATACGGCCACAATGCCTATGAAGATATTGATGGCTGCCGTACCCTTCATCAGATTATACAGGAAGTACAGGAGCAAGGCCGACATGAAGATATCAACGACATCCAGCGGACCAATCTCAATGAATCCCGTTATGACTGACAGCGTCATTTCCCCGTGTTTGATTTCTTTGACACAATATAACAAAAACTAATGATTCAACCCTTCACCGGACCTGAAATGCTTACTTGCAGCTCTTCAGAAACGAACCACCTGTTCACATAACCTGATGACTTCGACCGCTTCCTTAACATCGTGAACCCTCAGGATGTTCACCCCCTTCAATACGGCAATGGTATTTAGAACCGTCGTGCCGTTCAGAGCCTCGGAAGGAGAAGTGTGGAGCACCTTGTTGATCATCGACTTCCGTGACAGACCCGCCATGACGGGTACACGCAGTGATGTGAATTCGTTAAGGCGGCATAGCAGCTCAAAGTTATGCGCCACCGTTTTCCCAAAACCAAATCCGGGATCGACAATAACATATTTCACTCCCACCTCATGTAATGACCGCAGCCGGTCGGAGAAAAAACCCATGATCTCACCGACCACATCCACATAGTAAGGATTGTCCTGCATGGTGTAAGGGGTTCCCTGTATATGCATCATGACATAGGGCAACATGATGCCGGCCATGGTTTTGAACATCTCTTTATCGTTATTGCCACCTGTGATATCATTGATCATGTCGGCTCCGGCGTCGGCAGCCTTCTGTGCCACCTCAGACCAATAGGTGTCGACGGAAAAAATGGCATCCTGAAAATGTCGCCGCAATGACTTCAATGCCGGCATTAAGCGCTGCAACTCTTCAGCGGGAGTTATCTGCCGGGCGCCGGGACGTGTCGAAACGGCCCCGACGTCGATGACAGCCGCTCCTTCCGATAACATCGTCTCTGCCTGCGCCAGATAATCCTTTTCCGATAAATACCGCCCCCCGTCATAAAATGAATCGGGTGTGATATTCAGTATACCCATGACGACGGGCTTTGCAAGCGACAGCTCTTTCCCGTTGCAATTCAAGTTAAAATCTGAGGAAAAAGAATTACTTTTACAGGCTTCTTCTTTTTGCATCATGATATGAAATCTGATTGATCAGCTCGCTAAGTTACAACAATGGACGATAAGACATCCCAACAATTCGACGAAGCTATCGGTTTATGCCGTCATATTTATCTGGCCAAGATGAAGGACTACGGGACCGCATGGCGCGTTTTAAGAACCACTTCGCTGACCGACCAGATCTACATCAAGGCCAACCGCATCAGAAGCATCGATCAGAAAGGCGCACAGAAAATAAATGAAGGCATCATTCCCGAATTTGTCGGCATCATCAATTATTCGGTGATGGCCCTGATCCAGCTCGAACTGAAAGATTCAAAACAATTCGACATGGATGTGGAAGAAGCGGTCGGCCTGTTCGAAAAATATGTCACGAAAGCTAAAAATCTCATGATGGATAAAAATCATGATTACGGTGAAGCATGGCGTAACATGAGAGTAAGTTCCTTTACCGACATTATCATGATGAGATTATTGCGCATTAAACAAATCGAAGATCATCAGGGTAAGACTTTTATCTCCGAAGGCGTCGACGCCAATTACCTGGATATAATAAATTATGCCGTTTTTGCCCTTATCAAACTGAAGGAATCCGTTCATCCGGACCGGGAGGAATGATCCGGGCCGGTATGCCGGAGAAAGATCGATGATACCGGATGCTAATGTCAACATGTCAATGAAAACACTGCGAACCATCAGCCGCATCGTCATAGGGCTTGTTTTTATTTTCAGCGGATTTGTGAAGGGTGTCGACCCGATGGGAACCATGTTCCGCATCGAGGATTACTTCATCGCCTTTCATATGGAATGGGCCATGCCGACGGCACTGGTCATGACCATTCTGCTAAGCACGGTCGAGTTCACCCTCGGGTGGCTCGTATTGTTAAATATCAGAATGAAGATCGTGACCTGGGTCCTGCTGCTGATCATCTCGGGATTTACGGTCATGACCTTTTTTGACGCCATTTATAATCCCGTTCCCGATTGCGGGTGCTTCGGCGATGCGATCATCCTGTCAAACTGGCAGACATTTTTCAAGAACGTCGTACTGCTCATGCTGACACTGGTCATTGTTTTCACACGAAAACATGCAGTCACAATGATGAAAGTGCACACGCAAAATGCCATTGCCCTGACCGTAATAGCCCTCTTCGCCCTGTTCTGCATTTATTCTTATAACCGTTTGCCGGTCATCGATTTCAGGGATTGGAAAGTGGGTGATAAGATCATCGAACGGCCGTCAGGACAGGATAAAACCACACTGGAGTATAGAAATAAAATGACAGGTGAACTCCGCGAGTTGCTGCCCAAAGACCTTCCCTGGCAGGATTCCGCCTGGATGTCGCAGTGGCAATTTGTCGAAACAAGAACCGAAAAAACGGTCTTTACAGGGCCCGTGCTCCACATCACCGATTCAACAGGGGCTGACGTCACGGGCAATTTCATTGAAAACCCTCATTTTCAATTTATTCTTGTCTCCTACGACCTGTCGAAAGTCAATCGTAAAGCCCTGGTAAAAATGAATGAGTTCTCGAGGCAGGCCGAGGCCGATGGCTACTCATTCATCATGTTGACCAATGGGTTAAATGATGCTATAGAAAAATTCAGGAACGATAATCACGTCCCTTACGAGGTCTATGATGCCGACGACATCGAGCTGAAGATAATGATCCGGTCGAATCCCGGGTTGATCCTGATGAAGAACGGAGTTGTCGTCGCCAAATGGCATTTTCATGACTTCCCTGATTACGGGCAGGTCAAATCGAAATACCTTGAAGCCAAATGATCAGGTTCATCCTCCGGCGGTTATGGTATGGATTACTTGTCCTGACCGGTGTCGTTACGGTCATCTTCCTCCTGTTTCATGCCCTACCCGGCGATCCGGCCAGGATGATGCTCGGACAACGTGCCGACATGGCATCGGTCGAGGCCATCAACAAAGACCTGGGCCTTGACAAACCCCTGGCGACACAGTATCTCAATTTCCTCAACGACCTCTCCCCCATATCCTTTCACAACACATCCGATCCCGGTAATTACTGGTATCTTGACAGTAAAAAATACGGCCATGTGCTGAAGATTGCCCCGGTAAAAAAAACAGGTGCCGTCGTCCTGAAGAAGCCTTACCTGCGGCGTTCTTACCAGACCAAAAGAGAGGTCACGGAGATGATCGCCAAAGCCTTTCCCAACACCTTGCTGCTGGCCTCCGTTTCGATTATGTTCGCGATGATAGTGGGTATCATTATCGGCACCCTCTGCGCGCTTTATAAAAACACTTTCTTCGACAAGACTTCCCTTGTCTTCTCCGTTCTTGGCATGTCGCTGCCTTCATTTTTCGTGGCCATCCTCAATGCCTGGCTCTTCGCTTTCGTACTGGTCAGGTACACCCATTTAAATATGGTGGGAAGCCTATACAGTGTGGATGATTTTGGCCGGGGTGAATACCTGGATCTGAAAAACCTTATCCTGCCGGCACTCACCTTGGGCATCCGGCCCCTGGCCATTGTGGTGGAGCTCACCAGGAGCTCGTTGCTGGAAGTCCTGTCGCAGGACTATATCCGAACGGCTAAAGCCAAAGGGCTGCCATTTCGACGTGTGGTCATACACCACGCGCTGCGAAATGCGATGAATCCCGTCGTGACAGCTATCACAGGCTGGTTCGCATCACTTATGGCAGGAGCCGTTTTTGTTGAGTACGTTTTCAACTGGAAAGGCATCGGCATGATGATCGTCGATGCACTTGAAAAATACGACCTCCCGGTGATCATGGGTGCGGTGCTTTTTATTTCCATCATTCTCGTTATTATTAATATTTTTGTGGATATCCTTTACGGTTATCTCGATCCGAGGGTGAGGCTGGTATAAAATACTTCAGCCGTCACAGGTGTCCCTGCCACCAATTGCAAACAGTAACATTGACCTTAAGTCCATAACATTAAAACCATGAGAAAAAAAATAGTAGCCGGTAACTGGAAAATGAATAAAACCTTTAAGGATGCCGAGACACTATTGTATGATATTTCCGATCTGTTGGCCGAGTCGGAACACCCCGGTGTCATTGTGATCGTCTGTCCACCCTCGGTCTATCTTGAGCTGGCTGTTGATTTTGCTTACGAAGAGCAATTCCGTGTCGGCGCCCAGAACCTCCATCCTGACGACTTCGGTGCCTTCACGGGTGAGATTTCGGCACCCATGCTGAAATCACTGGAAGTGGATTATTGCATCATCGGCCATTCGGAACGACGCCAGTATTACAATGAAACTGATGATCTGCTGGCACGGAAAGTAAAGTCGGCCCTGAACCATGATATCATACCCATTTTTTGTTGCGGTGAACGGCTTCCTGAACGCCAGCAGAATAAACAATTCGATGTTGTTAAAAACCAACTGCGGGAGGCTCTCTTTGATCTTGATGAGGAATACTTCAGCCGTGTGGTCATTGCCTATGAACCGGTATGGGCTATCGGAACAGGTGAGAATGCCACCCCGGTCCAGGCACAGGAGATGCATGCTTTCATACGTAAACTGATATCTGAACGCTATGGTGCCGAAACCGCCAGCGAGACATCCATACTGTACGGTGGCAGTTGCAATGCTAAAAACGCACCCTCACTTTTTGCCGGTGTGGATGTTGACGGCGGCCTTATCGGCGGGGCCTCCCTCGATGCCAAGGAATTCGTCAAAATAGTGGAGAGCTTTACCATGTGAGGATTGAAAAGGTCACCCTGCCAACTGTCCCGTTATGGATTACATGGAGCTTCATTTTATATTTTTAAACCGATCCGTTGAATCAGAAATACTGATAGCACAGCTTGCCAATCTCGGATATGAAGGGTTCGAAGAACGCGGACAGGAGCTCCTCGCCTATATCCCGGCACAGAATTATTCGCCGCAGCAGATTGACGGGCTCCCTCAGGTGAAAAACCATCCCGGGGTTATCCAATTTACAAGCAGACTGTTAAAGGATAAAAACTGGAACAGCCTTTGGGAAAAGAATTACCCCCCCGTCATTTTTCCCTGGAAATGTGTTGTCAGGGCTCCCTTTCATCCCCAGGCCACGGATGTGGAGCTCAATATCATCATTGAGCCCAAAATGGCCTTCGGAACAGCCCATCACGACACCACCCGGATGATGGTTGAATGGCTCCTGTCCAATCCACCCACAGGGCTCTCCGTATTGGATATGGGTTGCGGAACCGGCATACTGGCTATCGTGGCGGCCAAATTAGGAGCCGGTGACATGACCGCTATCGATAACGACCATTTGGCCTGCGAAAATACCCTGGCCAACGCTAAAAAAAATAATGTTGAAGGAATCAGCGTTTATCTTGGCGATGCCGGCCTGATCGCCGCACAATATTACGATCTCATCATGGCTAACATAAACAGGAACACATTGATCAGAGACATGCCAGCTTATGCCCGGGGGCTCAGAAAAAACGGCACTCTGGCTGTCAGTGGTTTTTATCAGGACGATCTGGCCATGATCAAACATTCAGGAATTCAGGCAGGATTGACTTTCAGGAGCCATACCCTCAGGAATGAGTGGGTCATGGCACTATTCAACAAACAACAACAGGCCGAACAATAATTATTTTCAATGACCGAATCCCTGCATAGAACCGTTATTCTGATCATTCTGATGACTGTCATGGGTTATGTCCGGAGCCAGGAGATCACACATTTTTCATCCGATTCGGTTCTTTTTATCGGTGAAGTGAAGGAGTTATTCAAAAACGTCACCAATGAAAAAACAGCTGATATCAGACGGATGTTGTCGGATTTCGAGGATGAATGGACCCGGGGTATGTTCAGCGAAAGGCAGAAAGAACAGATCTATCAGACGGCAAACCTGATGCTCAGGGAGCAGCTGCGGCCTTATCCCTATTTTTATGATTACCTGAGCACCGTCCTTCATTTTATTAAATATAAACTTCCGTCAGCCGCTTTCGATTCCCTTCATTCCAGCCTTCATGCATTCATCACCGGTCCCGACAGGCGGCAACTGAACAACTATCTCAACAACCTGGTCAACGTCATGGCAGGGAGCTGTTTATATGATGCGAACGGAACGACCTGGGCTTTCCGCAACAGCGAGTTCACTTTTAAGGTCGACACCCTGCCCAAGTTTGTTTTCTCAAAACTTGATCTGGCCTGTTACGCCAGCCGCGACAGCATCACCATCGAAGATGCAAGGGGTGTTTATTATCCAACCCTCAATATTTGGAAGGGACAGAAAGGCACCGTCACCTGGGAGAGGGCAGGACTGGACAGGAAAACCGTTTATGCCCAGTTAGGAAACTTCACCATTCAGTTACGATATTCCAACTATTCGGCCGATTCGGTCAGGTTCATCCACCATGGCTTTTTCAAACAACCTTTATATGGCAGGCTCGAGGATAAAGTGATGGCCAACACCAATCCGTCCAACGCCGTATTCCCCAAATTCACCTCTTATCTTAAGCGTATACAGATCGTTAATGTTTTCGACCATATCGATTATGACGGCGGTTTCACCATGGAAGGCAGTACCGTGATAGGTTCAGGCTCCGAAGACCATACGGCGGAGGTCATCTTCAAAAAAAAGGATCAGGCATTCATCGTGGCCAGATCACAACGTTTCATGATCCTCGACGACAGGATACTCTCCAATCATGCTTCCATCACCATCTATCATGAGGCCGATTCAATATACCACCCCGATCTCCAGATGAAATATATTGACGGTGAAAAAGAAATGGCTTTCATGCGCTGGAATGAAGGCCTGTCGCTGTGCCCTTTTTTCGACACTTACCATGATATAGACATGTATTTCGAGGAATTGAACTGGAAAATGAACCGACCCGTCATTGACTTCGAGAAGATCAAAAGCATTAATAACGAAGGAAAGGCTTCCTTTGAGTCGGACAACTATTACCGTGAATACTTGTTTGAACGCCTGAAAGGCATCGACGAATTACATCCCTTGGTCATCATAAACAATTTCGTACGTCACAATCCCACCGGTGTTTATTATGTCGAAGAACTGGCCGCTTTCATGCAGCGGTCTGTCGACCAGGCCCGGATAATGGTCATCAACCTGGCCAGCAAGGGATTCCTGAATTATGACCCCAATACGGGGGCGTTTTCGGCCAGAGAGAGGCTTTTCAGGTATATCAATGCCAAAAGCGGCAAAACCGACTATGATGTCATACAGTTTAACTCGGTGGTCAATGATGAGAGCAATGCTTCCCTCAATATCAACACCTTTGATCTGACTATAAAAGGTGTCCCGCTGGTGCATCTGAGCGATTCACAACAAGTGTTCATATACCCCAAAGGCGACGAGATCGTGCTGAAAGGAGGTATGGACTTCACTTTCTCAGGCCGCGTCCATGCCGGCTTACTTGACTTCTATGCCAGCGATTGCTCCTTCGAATACGACACCTTCAGGCTCAACATGCCGCAAGTCGACTCACTTACCTTCAGCGTGCGCTCAAAACAATCAGATGCTTACGGCCATTATTCTAATATTAAGGTTAAATCGGTTATAAGGAACCTCAACGGGACATTATGGATCGATTTCCCCACCAACAAATCGGGATTGAAAGATTACCCCATCTACCCTTATTTTACCAGTAAAGACATTTCATACGTGTTTTATAATGACCCCAGTATCGGTAACGGCGTCTATGATTCCAGCACATTTTACTATGAGGTCTATCCTTTTACATTCGACAGCCTGAACACATTCAACACCGACCATCTTGAATTCAAGGGTAAATTGATTGCCGGTGGCATTCTTCCCGACATAGAATATCCTTTGAAAGTACAGGATGATTACTCGCTGGGGTTTAAAAAGAAAATACCGGCGTCGGGTTATCCCCTATACGGGGGCAAGGGCACCTTTTATGATAACGTACAGCTCAGTAACAGGGGATTAAAAGGCGATGGCACGCTCCACTACCTGAATTCCACCTCTCACTCCGGGGATTTTACTTTTTATCCCGATTCCACTACGGCGGTGCTTGATGATTTCGCCCTGAAGGAACAAATCGCCGGGGTGGAATATCCGGCTGTGAATGCCTCTACGGCCAAAATACTGTGGCGGCCTGATGCCAATAACATGATGGTTCAGAGCCTGCCTCCCGATTCTCTCCGCATGTACCACCATCAGGCTGCCCTGACAGGCACCCTGAATCTCACTCCCGGAGGGCTCACGGGTCTGGGCAAGCTGACCATCGGCACTGCCGACCTCGACTCCAAACTTTTCGCTTTCAACCAGCATATCGTGCAGGCCGATACCGTAAGCTTTCATCTGAGGACTGCCGATGGCTCACAGATAGCCCTGTCGACGACCACCGGCAAGTCGCTCGTCGATTTCAATGTGAGAAAAGGCGAATTCCGGACCCCCGGTGCCGGCTCCGCCGTTCAATTTCCCCTCAATGAATTCATGTGCTACATGAATGAAATCGACTGGTACCTGGATGGCGATGACCTTCAGCTCCGCAATACCTATTACACCCACCTGGCCGATATCAACAAACTGTCCTACCGTGATCTCATCGACTATGACCTGTCAGGCTCGAAGTTCATATCCCTGAATCCCGCCCAGGACTCCCTGTCGTTTGTCTCACTGAAAGCCACCTATAACATGAAAAATGATCTCCTCACCGCCGAGGATGTGAAAATATTAAGGGTGGCCGACGCGGCTATATTCCCCGATGACGGCAAGATAGTCATCGGCAGGAACGCCTCCGTCAAGCCGATCATAAAAGCCACCATCATTGCCGATACGGCCACAAAGTACCATTCCATCTATAATGCTTCCGTTAACGTCTTCTCACGGAAAAAATATTCAGCCTGGGGAACGTATGATTATTACGACGAAAATGGCACGGTACAACCCATTCAGCTGACCACCGTTTCCGTGGATACCGCTTTCCATACCTATGCCAGGGGGACTGTGCCCGATTCGGTGCATTTCATGCTCAGCCCCCACTTTGATTTTAAAGGATATGTCACCCTGAACGCCCTGCAACCCTTTCTCATTTTCGACGGCGGTTACAGGATACGGCAGGATTGCCTCACCGATACGCTGATGTGGGTGAAATTCACCGACACGATCAACCCGGCAAATATCCTTCTGCCGGTCGACGAGGAATTGACCGATATCAATAATAAAATGATCGACAACGGGATCATTTTCTCCCTGAGCCAGCAAATCTATCCCATCCTCTTCCGTATGAAAGAACGGTCGAGCGACAGCGCCATCGTCACATCCTCCGGTTTCATCAAATATGACAAAACGACCGACAGGTATTTAATAGGCAGCACGGGTAAAATGAGCAAAACCCAACGTTCAGGCAATCTGCTCGTACTCAACAACCAACTCTGCACCCTTTACGGTGAGGGGAGGCTGAATATGAATCTTGATTACGGAGAGATCACCTTCAACACCTTCGGCAATGCCACCAATTTCATCATCCCCGATTCTTCTGTCTTCGATCTGGTGATGGGAATAAAATTTTTCTTTTCAGACGATATCCTGGACAGGATGGCGAAGAAACTCTCCTCCGACAACCTGACACCTGTTAATATCACAAACGACAAGTTCCTTAACGCCCTCAGCAATCTTCTGGGTGAAGAACAATCGAAACAGGTGATCAATGATATCACCTATTATGGCAACCTGAGAAAACTCATACAAGCATTGGATTACACTCTTTTCCTGACCGATGTCCACATGGTCTGGAATCCCGTCAGCCATTCTTATATCTCGACCGGACCAATCGGAATTGGAAGCATCATGGACAAGCAGATATTTAAGTATACGGACGGTTACATCGAGCTGGCCAAACGCAGAAGCGGTGACGTACTGAATATTTTATTAAAACCGGCAGAAAGGGAATGGTATTTCTTTACTTTCTCCAATCACATCATGCAGTTCTTCTCCTCCGATCCGGACATCAACAATGCGCTGATGGAGATTAAACAAAAAAAGAGAACACTGAATCTGAAAGGAACACGGGCCGAATATCAATACATCATTTCAACACCCAACAAAGTTGGCGAGTTCCAAAGCAGGATGCAATCCATCAATCAATAACATGTTTTTCCGAAAGGAGGAACAGGTGTATATCAGGCTGAACAGATGACGGTCCCATGATCAATATTCAAACGATCCTTGCGGTTTTTCTGGCCTATCTGGCCGGTTCCATCCCCACCTCAGTGTGGGTGGGCAGGATATTTTACGGGGTGGATATACGCCGTATGGGCAGCGGCAATGCCGGGGCGACGAACACCATACGCACCCTTGGCTTGAAAGCAGGCATTCCGGTTTTGATCGTGGATGTGCTGAAAGGCTGGTTTGCCGTTTATCTGAGTCATTTTTTTCACCAGGGGCTGGTCACACCCGAACAGATGGCATTCTTCAGGATCATACTGGCATCAGCGGCCGTTATCGGTCATGTCTTCCCCGTTTTTGCCGGCTTCAAAGGAGGGAAAGGTGTGGCCACACTCCTCGGCGTGGGCATAGCCCTTTACCCTCTCGCATGCTTAATAACAGTGGGCATCTTCGCGCTGGTTTTTATTTTCACGGGTTATGTTTCGCTATCTTCCATCACGGCAGCGGTGGCTTTTCCGGTCGCTGAAATAGTCATCCTTCATCATCAGTCATCTCTGCCCCTCATGATACTCGCCATTGCTGTGGCAGTATTTGTACCCGTCACGCATCATAAAAACATAAAGAGATTACTCCATGGCAACGAGCCGAAATTCAGGCTGAAAAAGAAGGAGCAGCGGTAGCGTGAAATGGTATCCTCAAGGTAAGATAACGGGCTGAAGGCCGCTGTGAGTTTATTTACAACGCTGATTGACCAGGGAGCGGGCCTGTGTGTTGCCGAGCTGTGAAGCCCTCTGCCAATCGCTGCAAGCCTCGCTGCGACGTTGCAGCTCCCATTCCGAAAGCCCCCGGTAAAGGTAAGCCCTGTCATTGTTGGGATTGAACTGAATGTAATGATTCAGATCCTCAATAGCTTCGGCATGCTCGCCTGTTATCCTTCGCACAATAGCACGCCTGTAATAGGCTTCAACATAAGAGGGTTCTATCCTGATCGCCTCGGTAAAATCGGCAATGGCACCACGGTAATCTCTTTCCTTTAATTTGAACCGTGTCCCTCCCCTGTCAAAATAAGCGGCAGCATATGACGGATAAAATTCTATAGCTCTGCTGAAATCGCCAAAAGCACCCTGTAGGTCGCCTAAGTTATCTTTAGCACTGCCTCTGTTTCTGTAAAACTCAGCCCTTGATGAATCCCTTTCTATGGCCAGGTTATAATCTCTTATAGCCTCATTATACTGTTTTGCCCTGAATCTGATGTTACCCAGGTAAAAGTGAGCATAAGCCATTTGCGGGTGCTTGGAGGCAACATCACTCCATAAAACATAACTATTCTTCCACACACCACATTGCCTGTAAGTGGCCCCGGCGCTTAATACCACCACCACAACCAAAACCAGGAAGAGACCATACTTAGCCCGCCTGAATCGGACGGCCAGAGCGTATATGCCTGTCAAAAAAACGGCTATGATACCGAGGGAAGCAAGATAGGTGTATCGGTCATTCAACATGCTGGTTTCATGACCAGGCATGCCAAGAACGGTGACGATGGTCAGCAGGGCGAAAAGAAATCCCGCCATAACAACCCTGGTGTAGCGAACGGAGAAGAAAGCCGCAATGCATAGGAGCATAATGACCATAGGGTACAGAAAAACAGTAAAAAAATAGGCAGAACGGGTAAGAAAAGCCGGCACAGGATAAATTAATGATAATTTATGGGGATAAAGTATCTGCCTAAACCAATATAATAGCCGGTAGGAGATTAAAATGCTCTTGCTGACAAAGCCGTCGATGTTAAGGAAGGGATAATCTTTACGTGCTTCACCCGCCATCGATTGAATAACTCCCACCGTATTATGGCCTTCAAAATGACCGAACTTGCCAAAAAAACCATAAATGATAAGAGCAACCAGAAAGATAATGAGATAGGGTATCTTTTCACTGATAAGCCTCAGTGTGACCTTTCGTTTTAATAAGTAATCGGTCACGAAAAGAATGAAAGGTAGAGTGAGAATCATTGACTTGCAGAGTAATCCCAGTCCGAATAACAGGGCACCAGTATATATGAACAGACTCTTTCCCTTTTCAAGATACTTAATATAACAGAGGAGACTGCTGAAAAAAAAGAAACTGTACAGCACATCCTTTCGTTCCGTGGCCCACGCCACCGATTCAACCTTTAAAGGATGTAATGCCCACAACAGAGTGATGAAAAAAGCCAGCCACAGATGGTATGGTTCCTCTTTCTTCATCTCTTTCATCAGGCGACGCAACAAATAAAACAGCAATAAAGCATTCAGCAAATGAAGTAACAGGTTGTCGAAATGAAACCAAAAGGGATTGTTCCCAAAAAGATGATATTCAACGGCCCAGGTGAGGAATACAAGAGGTTTATAAAAGGGGTTAAAAAGGCCCCAGGAGAAAATATCCCTCAGATGATCATGACTCAGCGACTGGATCATGTGGTTGTTATAAATGAAGACATCATCATCGAGACTGATGAAATCGTTTTTCAAGACAGGTGAAAAAACGATGAGAATGAGAATAACGATTAAGAACAATAATAAAATGGAAGGATCTTTCCGGGTCTTTATGGCGGTATGTGGTTTTTTGACCTTTTTTATCTTCTTTGGCATATGGCTTTTCAGAAAATTAAAAATGGGATGAATATCACACCGGGCAGTCATTATAGCCCTGTATATTCGTTTTTATAATTCTTGCCGGGTTTCCCGCCACCATCACCCAGTCGGGGACATCTTTCCGTATCACGGCGCCACCGGCAATGATGCTGTTACTTCCAATGTTCACCTTAGGCAGGACGGTGGCATTCGTCCCGATGAATGTCCCCGAGCCTATGGTGCATGTCCCGCACACAACCGCTGCCGGGCCGAAAGTCACAAAATCACCCGTGGTCACATCAGGGCCGATGGGAACAAAAGGTGTCTATTCCTTTGTCGGAACGATACCTGTGGGAGCAAAGTTGACGATTAAATCGTCCATATCACGATAAATGTTATGGTTTCATTTTGCTGCAAATAATAATGAATTCCCTCTAATCAGTCTGCAGAGCATTTCCGCCAAAATCACCCATGATCTTCACCAGATGCAGTTTCGATCGCCTGATCAGATGCTCTCTCTCATGCCTGAAATAAAACCTCATGGGAAAGGTCCAGGTATCAGAACGCAACTTTTTCCCCTCACCCAGATGAAAGGTCATCGTCACCCCGCTTATCTGGTTGATCAAATCGGCTTTTATTGATGTCACCCTGGTCAGTTTCTGTCCCCGGTAAATCCCTTCAAAATCAACCTGTTCACTAATGCCCTGGGCACGATACCTCAGATCGGGTACATAAATGATCTGCCTTTGGAGTGGAGCAAAACTACAATAAAATCTGATCAAATCATGAAAGCAGGGTCGCCAATAAACAAGTTTTATCTAACTTTGCCGCGTTCTAAAAAATTATAATAAAAACAGATGAATATCATTAAGGATCAGGTGCTCCGGGCTCTCAGCCACGTTCATGACCCGGACTTGAAGAAAGATCTGGTCACACTCAACATGATCGATGATATAACCATCGAGGGCTCAAAAATACGCTTCAAACTCGTGCTTACTACTCCTGCCTGTCCTCTGAAAGGCATGCTACAGATGGAATGCATCAAAGCCATCCATAAGTATGTCGATAAAGATGCCGAAGTGGAGGTTGAGCTGACGTCACGGGTGACCAGTAAACGTAAAGTCACCGGAGAGATGCTCGCGGGTGTCAAGAACATCATTGCCGTCGCCTCAGGCAAGGGAGGGGTGGGAAAATCAACGGTAGCGGCTAACCTGGCTGTAGCCCTGGGTGCCACAGGTGCAACGGTGGGATTGATCGACGCGGACATTTACGGTCCTTCCATACCCATGATGTTTGGTCTCGTCAATGAACATCCGCTGGTCACCGAAGTGAACGGCAAGCCTAAAATTACGCCGATCGTTAAATATGGTATCCATATTTTGTCCATCGGATTTTTCGTCGATCCCGCGCAGGCACTTATCTGGCGCGGGCCTATGGCCTCCAATGCCCTCATACAGCTTTTCAACGACGCCGTCTGGGGTGAACTTGATTACATGATCGTCGATCTTCCGCCGGGAACGGGCGACATACACCTCACCCTTGTGCAGCAGGTGCCGGTGACCGGCGTCGCCATTGTGACCACACCCCAGGAAGTGGCTTTAGCTGACGCCAGAAAAGCCATCAACATGTTCAGACAGGAAAAAATCAATGTCCCGGTGTTAGGATTGATCGAGAACATGTCATTTTTCAGCCCCCCAGAGTTGCCGCAGAACAGGTATTATATCTTTGGCAGGGAAGGCGGACGGCAATTGGCAAAGGAAACCCATGTATCACTGCTGGGAGAGATCCCTATCGTGGAAAGCATATGCGAATCGGGTGATACCGGCATCCCTGCCGCATTGCAGATCGACTCACCGGTGGGTAAGGCTTATGCCGAACTGGCCGGTCATGTGGCACAACAGGTGGCTGTCCGCAACGCCCTCCTCGAACCAACACGGGTCGTGGCTGTCAATAAACCCGGGGAATGAAATCAATAACAACACATCATATGAACGCACAACCTTCCGATAAAGAAGATCTGATAAGAAAAGTCAGGAATGTGATTGAACAGATCAGGCCGTATCTTCAGGCCGACGGTGGTGACATCCGGTTCGTCAACCTCACCGAGGATAATGTGGTGAATGTGGAGCTTCACGGAGCCTGCGGTTCCTGCCCCTTTAGCCGCATGACATTAAAAAACGGAGTGGAAGAAGCCGTCAAACGCGTACTGCCTGAGATAAAAGCCGTCGAAGCCATTGAGGCTTACTGACAGCGCCATGCCGGCGGTTGTGTCACCTTTTATCAGATCACGATAAATACTTAGCGACAATGGGCATCCGTCTGCCCATACCAAAGGCCTTGGGGGAGACACGCAGGATGGGTGGCGTCTGGAAACGCTTGAACTCATTGGTATTCACCATCCTGAGGATGCGTCTGACCTCTTCTTCTTTATAACCTTCCTCAATCAATTCGGCAGGGCCTTTACGTTTTTCAATATATTCATAAAGGATCTGATCAAGGACAGGATACTCGGGCAGGGAGTCCGTATCTCTCTGATCCGGTCTGAGCTCGGCACTCGGAGGACGGAGGATAGTATTGGCGGGGATGACCTCCCTCTCCCTGTTGATATAGGCTGCCAGATGAAAAACCTCGGTTTTATAAACGTCACCTAAAACAGAAAGACCTCCGCACAGGTCACCGTAAAGGGTGCCGTAGCCCACCGCCAGTTCACTCTTGTTGGACGTATTGAGTAACACATAACCAAATTTATTGGCCAGAGCCATGAGAATGACCGCCCTGATGCGTGCCTGCATGTTCTCCTCCGTGATGTCGAAGGGCAGGTTCTTAAAAAAAGGTTCAAGGATGTTTTGCAGACTCTGAAAAGCTGTTTCAATGCCGATGATTTCAAAAGCCACACCCAGATTCTGCGCCAGCATCTTGGCATCTTCAATGGAATGGGCAGAGGTGAAACGTGACGGCAGCATGACGGATGTCACATTGCCCGCACCCAGGGCCTCTGATGCCAGAACCAGCGTGACAGCCGAGTCGATGCCGCCCGACAAGCCAAGAATGGTTTTCTGAAATCCCATCTTGCCGAAATAATTCCTTATGCCCATGATCAACGCATCGTGGATCAGGGCGGTCTTCGACATATCACGGGACACCCGGGAGGAAGCGGTGATATTTTTGATAACCTGGCTTCCGGAGAATGTTGTCAGCTCATACACCCTGAAATCCTCATCAAAATAAGTCATCTCATCGATGACATGACCTTCCCTGTTAATGACCATCGAGCCACCGTCGAACAATAACTCCGTCTGTGCCCCCACGTGATTGACATAAAATAACGGAAGGTGATACCTGGCGGCATTGTCGCCCAGGACTTTCTTCCTCAGCACAGGCTGGTCATAGTGAAAGGGTGAAGCCGCAATGTTGATCATCATGTCGGGATGGTATCTCGACAATTCTTCCATCGGCGACACGGTGTATAACGGGACATCACCTGTATCCCACAGGTCCTCACATATGGTCAGGGCTATCCTGTGTCCTTTGAACTCGATGATCTTCCAGTCTTTGAAAGGCTCAAAATAGCGGTACTCGTCAAAGATATCATAGTTGGGCAGCAGCGATTTATGCGTCACGGCCATGATCCCGCGATGGCACAGGAAGTAAGCCGAGTTACGAAGCCGCTTGCCTTTGGGATCGGTATTGAGTGACGGCGCTCCCACGATCACGGCCAGATCGCCGCTGTCATGCGCCAGATCACATACGGCACGGTAACACCGCTCAATGAAATCGTCGAACTCCAGGAAATCACGAGGAGGATAACCCGAAACAGCCAGCTCGGCAAAGACCACCAGGTCAGCACCGGCATCCCCGGCCCTGGCAATGGCATGCCTTATCTTTTGAATATTTAATTCAAAATTACCAATATGGTAATTGATCTGCGCCAGCGCTACCTTCATATTCAGCCTTAAAATATATTATCACAACAGGATAAATCAGAAAATGACACCTAAACTGAATTCAACATAATAAAGCTGGGCCCTTTGGGTGATTGAAGGATCAACCTTGTCATGACCATGGAGAACATTTGTCAGTCCGTTGTTATAGTTCACACTCAGAATGATCGAGGTGGACTTGTCGATAAAATATTCCCCTCCTATCCCGATAACAAAACCTCCTTTGACGACATTCAGTTCGGAAGTGATAAACGATTCTTTTTCAGGTGTTATGACGGCCTGACCGTTCTTATCATAATACCTGAAAACATCTTTGGCCTTGGCCGATATCCTCACATCTCCTGTCAGGCCCAATTGTCCGAAGAGAGCAAACGGACCGAACTGATTTGTCCGCATCTTCACCATGAGAGGCACCTCGAAATACCTCATCTTATACTTGCGGTTCAGGGTACCGGTGGTATCAGGATCGCCTGTCTTGTAAGGCATGACCAACCGGCCGTAATTGTATTCAAGGTTAAAACCTGTTGATAAGAAATAGTTATCGGCCAGGGTGAAATCACTGATGAACCCCCATGAAAAACCGGCTTCTGAACCGTCATTTTTATAACGTTCCGTACCGGTGTTGAACCAGTTCAGGTTGGCCCCAACCTTCATCCCAAACCGGAAAGGTTTCACTTCCTGCGCTGCCAACGTCATGATCAGAAACAAAATCATCAACGTGAGTCCGGTCTTTTTCATAGGTCGCTTTTTCTTTCAAAAATACAAAAAAGACCCTGCAAATATTGACACGAGAAGAAATTATTATCAACTGTTCATCTGAATTATAACAAATAAAACAGTTGAACGTTAAAATCCTGAAAACATGCTGTATTAAATCCCTCATCCTGCATCAGAAGATGATCTGAACGGATAAACGAGTAAACCGATGATGAAATTAAGAACGGCTCTCATTCTGATCTTACCCCTGATCCTGCTTTTATCATGCCGCCACCGGGAACAACGCTGGTCAAGGGTTGATGTCTCGACCATACCACTCGAAAAGATAACCATACGGCGTTATGAAAAGGCTGTTTTCAACGTCGACAGGAACAACCTGAGAGACGGGCTGAAGCGACTTGCCGTTCATTACTCTGTTTTTCTTCAGGATAATCTGGATACCCTTAAGCTCATTCATATCTCCGAGTATCTCGACGATCCGGTTATTCAGGACGTTTATCATGCGACCATGTCAAAGTATCCGGCTCTTGATGACATTGAAGATCAGCTCACCACAGCTTTTAAATATGTTGTCCATTATTTCCCCTCGGAGCATATACCGCAGGTATATTCCTATATTTCCGGATTGGATTACCAGGAACCCGTCCTGTATAATGACAGCGCCCTGGTGATAGCCCTTGATATATACCTGGATCCGGACTATGATGTTTACCAGAAGCTGGGATTACCTGAGTACATCATCAGGAGGTTCGACAAGCGTTACCTTGTAAGGGACTGCATTGACGAAATGATGTCCGTGCAGTTGCGAACACCTGCACCCGGGAACACGTTACTCGACAGGATGATGTATGAGGGTAAAAGGCTTCTGCTTCTCGATGCCATCCTCCCGGAAATACCGGACACCATTAAAATCAGGTACACACCTGTACAACTGGAATGGTGTAAAAAGAATGAGTCCAACCTGTGGAAGTTTATGATTCAGAATAACCTGCTCTATTCTACCGACAACCAGATCATCAATAAATTCTTTGTGGACGGGCCTTTCACCTCCGGTTTTGAGGGATCGCCTTCACGACTGGGCAGCTGGTTGGGGTGGCAGATCATAAGGGCATATATGGATCATCATGCTGACATTTCGCTGCCTGTGCTGATAACGGAAACCGATTCCCGGAAAATCCTGATGGATTCAGGATACAAGCCTGCCCGCTAAATCAAAGACCATAAGATTTCATGCCTTGATAGGGTCACAAAATAACTTCTTTCGGATTAATTAGGTGAATTCGGTAAAACAATTCACATGTTAGTCAAGACCTTCGGTAGCGCCATATATGGCATCAATGCACTGACCATCACCACGGAAGTCAACATCGACAACGGCATCAATTTTTTTATGGTCGGCCTGCCTGACAATGCTGTCAAGGAGAGCCACCAGCGCATTGAGTCAGCGCTGAAAAATATCGGATATAAGATCCCCGGGAAAAAAATCGTCATCAATATGGCGCCGGCGGATATCAGAAAAGAAGGCTCTTCTTACGATCTGACCATAGCCATCGGCATCCTGGCGGCTTCGAACCAGATCAAGGCCGATCGTGTGCAAGATTACATCATCATGGGTGAGCTGTCGCTCGACGGCAGTGTTCATGCCATTAAAGGAGCCCTTCCTATTGCCATTGAAGTCAAAAAGAAAGGTTTCAAAGGATTTATCCTTCCCCGTCAGAATGCCAGGGAGGCAGCTATAGTTAGTGACATTGACGTGTATGGTGTGGAAAACATCCTGGAGGTCATCCGTTTCTTCAATGAAGAAGCATCGCTTGAGCCCGTCAGGATAAACACACGGGAAGAGTTTCTCAATAAGCTTAATGATTATGAGTTTGACTTTGCCGATGTCAAGGGGCAGGAGAACATCAAGAGGGCACTGGAGATAGCGGCAGCGGGAGGGCATAACATCATTCTCATAGGGCCTCCGGGAGCAGGTAAGACCATGCTGGCCAAAAGGCTGCCATCCATACTCCCGCCACTGAACCTGTATGAAGCTCTGGAGACAACAAAGATACATTCGGTGGCAGGAAAACTGAGCCGCGAGGCGTCGCTGGTCACCGTGCGTCCATTCCGCTCACCCCATCACACCATCAGCGATGCCGGCCTGGTGGGAGGAGGATCATTTCCCCAACCCGGTGAGATATCACTGGCACATAACGGGGTTCTGATCCTGGACGAGCTGCCCGAGTTCAAGCATTCGGTGCTGGAGGTCATGCGTCAGCCCATGGAAGACCGTGTGGTCACCATCGCACGGGCACGGTTCTCGGTTGAATACCCCGCCAGTTTCATGCTCGTGGCGGCCATGAATCCCTGCCCGTGCGGTTATTACAATCATCCCGACAAAGCCTGCGTATGCCCCCCGGGGATGGCCCAGAAGTACCTGAATAAAATCTCAGGGCCTCTCATGGATCGCATTGACCTTCACCTTGAAGTGGTACCGGTACCCTTCAGGGAACTCAACATGGAGAGAACATGCGAAACCAGTGCACAGATAAGGGAGCGTGTGATCGCCGCCCGCCATATCCAGGATAAACGCTTTAAAAATGATCATGGCATCTATTGTAACGCCCAGATGAAAACACAACAGATCAGGACAATATGCAAACTGGATGAGACCTGTTCCCAACTGCTCAAAAATGCCATGGAGAAACAGGCCCTGTCGGCACGCGCTTATAACCGCATTCTGAAGGTATCGCGAACGATCGCCGACCTTGAAGCGGCGGAACATATCGAAGCGCATCATCTGGCCGAAGCCATACAATACCGCAGCCTCGACCGTGAGACCTGGGGCATGGACAAGTACTAAGGAGGATATCCGAGATACGCTAAACCGCCTTATGCTTATGATAATTGCAACTTTTCAAAATAATAAACCGCATATCATGAATGTTATTAACTTTGTTCAACTGATAAACCTTATCCCATGACTGAAGAAATTATCCATCTGGAAAACATATCCCGGCATTACAAATTGGGCACCGTCATCGTAAAAGCACTCCGGTCTATCAGTTTGTCGGTGAAACGCAACGAATATGTCACCCTGATGGGCCCTTCCGGATCAGGTAAGTCCACCCTTATGAATATCATCGGTTGTCTGGACACCCCTACGTCGGGACGCTATTTTTTAAACGGCACTGACGTCAGCAAGCTCAATGACAATGCGCTGGCTGAAATAAGAAACAAGGAAATAGGATTTGTCTTCCAGACATTCAATCTGTTACCCCGTTCAACCGCCCTTGAGAATGTCATGTTACCGCAGATCTATGCCGGTATTAATAAAGCAAAAAGGATCGAAAGGGCCAGGGAGGTGCTCGGCAATGTGAACCTCAGCGAAAGGATAGACCATAAACCCAATGAACTCTCCGGGGGCGAGCGGCAAAGGATAGCCATTGCCAGAGCACTGGTCAACCATCCGTCATTGATACTTGCCGATGAGCCTACCGGCAACCTCGACTCCAAAACCTCCATCGAAATCATGGGGTTGCTCGAGGAAATACACAATGCAGGAAACACCATCCTCGTGGTCACCCATGAGGAATCCATCGCCCGCCACGCTCACCGCATCATACGCCTGATCGACGGCATGATCGAATCGGACGAAAAGAATCCAGACATCATTACCATGGAACATTATAAGTCGGAAAAAATATCCTGACACCACGCGGCGGTAATTTTTCCCTTATACATGAATAAACCTCTCAAAGGCCGGCCGCGTTGAAAAAATATTCGTAATTTTCATTATCGATATTGTTTTTGCACGAATCTGTTCATAACCATCATTCCATATTTATCATTATACATCATGGATAAAGAATTGAAAATCTATACTAAGAAAGGCGACAAGGGAGAAACCTCCCTGTTAGGAGGTGAAAGGGTTCCCAAATTTCACCCCCGCATTGAGGCTTATGGAACCGTCGACGAGCTGAATTCATACCTTGGCCTGATCAGAGACCAGAATATCGATGCCCATACCCGGAACATCCTCCTCGAGGTGCAGGACCGGCTGTTCACTGCCGAATCCCTTCTGGCCGCGGGCAATCCCACGCTTGTGAAAAATTTACCCGCACTGGCTGAAAGCGATGTTTTGCTCCTGGAAAATGAAATAGACCATATGGAAGCCGGGTTGCAACCCCTCACACATTTCATCCTCCCCGGCGGTCATCCCGTGGTTTCACATACCCATGTGGCACGGTGCATCTGCCGCCGGGCCGAACGCCTGACAATAAAAGCGGCACAGGACTTTAACGTGGACGACCTTGTCATCAAATACCTCAACCGCCTGTCGGATTACCTCTTTGTCCTCGCCAGAAAATTTGCCCGCGATTTTAATGCGGCCGAGATACCCTGGAAAGCAAGAATAGCCTGAAATTCAACCCGCTTAAAAAATGATTTTATTCTTTGTTTTTAAAAAAAATATACTTTTGCAAAAATTTTACGATCTAATCTTCTGACTATGTATTGGACCCTTGAGTTGGCTTCAAAACTGGAAGATGCACCATGGCCTGCAACCAAAGATGAACTGATAGACTATTGCATCAGGTCGGGAGCTCCCCAGGAGGTCATCGAAAACCTCCAGGAAATTGAAGATGAAGGTGAAGTTTACGAAAGCATTGAAGACCTGTGGCCCGATTATCCTACTAAAGAGGATTTCTTCTTCCATGAGGATGAGTATTGAGATTAAATCGCCTATCTTCGCATATAACTACCCGGCTGATAATTTATCCCCGGTTTTATCCTATACCAGAAAATGATCCTATGTTATTAAAACTTGATGTGATTCATGATGTTACATTAATGAAGCCTTAACTACGATACGATTTAATACTTTCTCTTAAATACAATACAATGCCCGGTTTCCTTTCAAAGATACTTGGTAGTAAGTCAACCCGTGATATCAGGGCCATCATGCCTGTCCTGGAGCAAATAAAAGAAGCCTATGAAACCGTAAAGAATATGAGCAATGATGAACTGAGGGCCATGACTGTCAATTTCAGGAAACGCATTGCCGACTATATTCATGATGAAGAAGAGAAGATAAAAGAGTTGAAGGAGAAGGCCGACAGTACCGAGACGGACGTGGAGGAAAAAGAAAAATTATACGATACCATCGACCAGCTCGAAAAGGAAAGCTACCGGAAAACGCAGGATATCCTCAATGTCATTCTCCCTGAAGCTTTTGCCGTGATGAAAGAAACGGCCCGGCGCTTCAAGGAAAATGAATATGTCGAAGTCACCGCCACCGCCTATGACCGTGACCTGGCGTCGCGTTACGACAGCATCAATATCGTCGGTGACAAGGCCCGTTACAATCAACGCTGGATGGCAGGCGGTAACATGATCACCTGGGATATGGTGCATTATGACGTCCAGCTCATCGGCGGCATCGTACTGCACCAGGGTAAAATAGCCGAAATGGCCACCGGCGAAGGCAAAACTCTCGTCGCCACCCTTCCGGTGTACCTTAATGCCTTGCCCGGTAAAGGGGTTCACATTGTAACCGTTAATGATTACCTCGCCAAACGTGACTCGGAATGGATGGGCATGCTCTACATGTTCCATGGCCTGGTGGTCGATTGTATCGATAAACATGAACCCAATAGCTCCGAACGGCGTAATGCTTACCTGGCCGACATAACCTTCGGCACCAACAATGAATTCGGATTCGACTACCTGCGTGATAACATGACAGGTAATCCCGATGAACTGGTGCAACGTACACATAACTATACCATCGTCGACGAGGTCGACTCCGTTCTGATCGATGACGCCCGTACCCCTCTGATCATCTCAGGACCGACGCCGAAAGGCGACAAACAGGAGTTTGATGATCTCAAACCCAGCATATTCAAACTGTACAATGCACAGAAAAACCTCGTGACGAAAATACTCGCCGAGGCACGGCCTTTACTGCAGGACCGCAGTACGGCGGAAATAGAGAAAAAAGCCGGCGACCTTGTCTTCAGGACCTACCGCGGATTGCCTAAAAACAAAGCCCTCATCAAACTCCTTAGCGAGGAAGGCGTGAAAACACTCATGCAGAAAACAGAGAACTTCTACCTGCAGGAGCAATCCAAGAATATGCACATCATCGACGATGAGCTGTATTTCGTCATCGATGAACAGCATAACTCCATCGATCTCACCGAAAAAGGCATTGACCTGCTCGCCGAAGAATACAGTGAGCCGGGGTTCTTCATCATGCCCGATATAGGCGCCGAGATCGCCGAGCTGGAACGCTCCACGATGAGTGAGGCTAAAAAAATTGAACGTAAAAACGAATTGCTGCAGGACTATTCCATCAAGTCGGACAGGATCCATACGGTAAACCAGCTCCTGAGAGCCTATGCCCTGTATGAGAAGGATGTCGAGTATGTCATCATGGATAACAAGATCAAAATTGTCGATGAGCAGACAGGGCGTATCCTGGAAGGAAGAAGGTATTCGGACGGTCTGCACCAGGCCATTGAAGCAAAGGAAAATGTGAAAGTGGAAGCGGCCACACAGACCTATGCCACGGTGACGCTCCAGAATTACTTCAGGATGTACCGCAAGCTGGCAGGCATGACGGGCACGGCCGAGACTGAAGCCGGTGAGTTATGGGACATCTACAAGCTCGATGTGGTGGTCATCCCCACCAACCGCCCGGTTATCCGCGACGACAGGGAGGATCTTGTCTACAGAACAAAACGTGAGAAATTCAATGCGGTGATAGAAGAAATCGCGCACCTCATCGATATTGGCCGCCCTGTGCTCGTCGGCACGACATCCGTGGAGACGTCGGAGCTTTTAAGCCGCATGCTTAAAATACGCGGTATACGGCACAACGTGCTGAATGCCAAGCTGCACCAGAAAGAAGCCCAGATCGTGGCCGAGGCCGGCCAGACCGGCACCGTCACCATCGCCACCAACATGGCCGGCCGGGGTACCGACATCAAACTCGGCCCCGGCGTTAAAGATGCCGAAGGACTCGCCATCATAGGCACCGAACGCCACGAGTCACGACGTGTCGACAGGCAGTTACGCGGACGGTCAGGACGCCAGGGCGACCCCGGCAGCTCACAGTTCTTCGTATCCCTCGAAGATGACCTCATGCGCATGTTCGGTTCCGAAAGGATAGCCAAAATAATGGACCGCCTCGGAATAAAAGAAGGTGAAGTCATCCAGCACCCCATGATCACCAAATCCATCGAAAGGGCACAGAAAAAAGTCGAGGAAAACAACTTCGGCATCCGCAAACGGCTGCTCGAATACGATGATGTGATGAACTCACAAAGGGAGGTCATCTATAAAAAACGACGCCATGCCCTTTATGGCGACAGGCTGGCCATCGATATTGCCAATATGATGTACGACGTCTGTGAACAGATCATCATCGATCACCAGGACAACCGCGATTTTGAAGGTTTCGAACTCGAAGTGATCAGGAATTTGGGTATGGAACCACCGTTCGGAGAAAAAGAATTACTCTCTGAAAACAGCACGGAACTAACTGAAAAGCTTTTTAATATTGCTTATTCCAACTATAAAACAAAAAGGGAGTCCCTGGCCGAAAAAGTCTATCCGGTGATAAAAGAGGTTTATGAAACGCAGTCGCGCTATGAAAACATAGCCATACCCATCACTGACGGGCGCAAGATGATGCAGGTCATCGCCAACCTGAAAAAAGCCAGTGAGACCAAAGGCCGTGAAGTGGCGCTGGCTATCGACAAAGGCGTTACCCTGGCCACCATCGACGATGCCTGGAAGGATCATCTCAGGGAGATGGACGACCTCAGGCAATCGGTACAGGCCGCCTCATATGAACAAAAAGATCCCTTGCTGATCTATAAATTCGAGTCGTTTGAATTGTTTAAAAAGATGATCGAGAGGATCAACAAGGAAAGCATCTCCTTCATCGTCAAAGGTAATCTGCCCGTTCAGGATACCGGCAACGTACGCGAAGCCCACGTGCGTGGCCGTCCCGACATGAGCAAGCTCAAGGAAGAACGTACCGACCTGCTCTCACAGGCCCACAGCAATACACAGCAGCCACAGAAAACAGGACCCATCAAGGTGGAAAAAAAGATCGGACGCAATGACCCCTGTCCCTGCGGTAGCGGCAAGAAATATAAATATTGCCACGGAGCAGGTAAATAAACAATAAATCTTCGCTTTATGAAGTACAAGCGTATTTTACTGAAACTGAGCGGTGAGTCGCTGATGGGTGATAACCGGACCGTCGACATGGGACGACTGGAATTTTACGCCTCTGAGATCAAAAGTGTGACGGAAGAGGGCGTGGAAGTGGCCATAGTCATCGGCGGCGGTAATTTCTTCAGAGGGGTGAATGGATATGCCGAAGGAACGGACAGGGTTACAGGGGACTACATGGGTATGCTGGCGACCGTCATCAATGCCCTGGCTCTGCAAGGAGCACTGGAAAAAAAAGAGATTAAGGCACACATTCTGTCCGGCTTGCCGGTCGAAAGAATTGCCGAACCGATGAGCGGCCCCCAGGCCATCAGGTACCTCGAAGCAGGTGATGTGATCATCATCAGCGGCGGCACCGGCAATCCTTTCTTTACCACCGACTCGGCAGCCGTCCTCAGGGCACTCGAAATTAAAGCCAACGTCGTACTTAAAGGAACACGCGTGGAAGGCGTGTACAATGCCGACCCTGAAAAAAACAGCGGCGCCGTTAAATATGACAAACTGTCGTATGACGAAGCCATCACTAAGAGCCTTAAAGTGATGGACCTGACAGCTTTCACCCTGTGCAAGGAAAATAAATTACCGGTCATCGTTTTCAATTTCAATAAAGAAGGTAATCTCTTACGCCTTATGAACGGGGAAAGCATCGGTACGGTTGTGGGACCGGAATAGTCGGAACAAACAACCGGAGGAACAGCATCCTCGATTCAAAATACCTTGTAATTCCTATGAATTTTTCTATATTTGTAAAGCATATCTAATCCGACCGATCATGACAGAAGAGTGTCAATTTTGTCTGGAAAAAGCTAAAGAGGGTATGAATAACGCCATCATTCATCTGGAACGTGAATTTCAGAAGATCAGGGCGGGTAAAGCTTCACCCGACATGCTTGAAGGCGTCAAAGTGGAATATTACGGTACCCTCATGCCGTTGAACCAGGTAGCCAACATCACGACACCCGACCCCCGGCAGATCATTGTCCAGCCCTGGGATAAAAGCCTTCTGGAAACCATCGACAAAGCCATCATGGCTGCCAACCTGGGATTCAACCCCATCAACAACGGGGAGGTCCTCCGCGTCATTGTCCCGGCATTGACGGAAGAAAGGAGAAAAGTGTTGGTGAAACAGGCACATAACGAAGCCGAAAATACCAGGATCGGCATCCGCAACATCAGGCGTATAGCTAACGAAGAAGCAAAAAAATTAAAAGATGAAGGCACAGCCGAAGATGACATTAATAAACTCGAAGACCTGATACAGAAAACGACCAATGACTTTATTGCCAGTGTTGACAAATTACTCCAGGCTAAAGAAACCGATATTATGACCGTTTAAATTAAACGGATTCATCTCACACTCTCCGATTTTTTAGTAATTTTGCAGCCCTGTTCACTTTTTACACTTTATTTCTTATTTCTGTTATATTAAATGATGATAATCGAAACCTGTTATCATAATGACAATTGCTATGGTTAGTTCCCGGTTTTTAACTGTTTTTTTAATATTTTATATATGGGATTTAAACTTCCTTCGTTTATTGTCATCTAACATTTATAATTCTAAAATCCTTTGAAAAAGCTTTTTATATTACTGTATATCCTTGTCTTTCATAACTTTGTTCTCCATGCGCAACGGATGCCGGAGGGCGGTTCCGTAACCAATGCCGGTGGTGTTATTAAAGGTCAGGTGCTGGAAGCTACCACTCACCAACCCATGGAATATGTCAACATTGTTCTGTTTAAGGCCAGTGACTCAACGATGGTCACCGGAACGGTAACCTCAGTGGGAGGTAGCTTCGAACTGACACAGGTGCCTGTGGGCAAATACTTTATGATCGTCAGATTCATTGGTTATGATAACCACGTGGTGGATAATGTCCTGATCACGCGGCAAAAGCCGACGGTCGATCTCGGTAGCATTGAATTAAAGGCCGCCTCTGCCAACCTGAAGGGTGTTGAAGTGGTCGCCGACAAAGAGCATGTGGTTTATCAACTGGATAAGAAAGTGGTGAACGTCAGCCAGGATCTGCAGGCTGCCGGCGGCACCGCCATTGAAGCACTCGAAAACATACCCTCCGTGCAGGTCGATGTTGAGAACAACGTAACCCTGCGTGGCAGCCCCAACTTCACCCTGCTCATCGACGGGCGTCCCAGCGTACTCGACAACAGTGACGCACTCCAGCAAATCCCCGCCTCGGCCATCGACCGCATTGAGATCATCACCAACCCCTCGGCCAAATATGATCCCGACGGCACCGCCGGTATCATCAACGTCATCATGAAGAAAGAAATCAAGACCGGACTGAACGGCATCGCCAACCTCTCGGCAGGTACAGGCGATAAGTACAGGGGAAATATCTTGCTGAACTACAGGTTGAAAAAGGTGAATCTATATGCCGGCGGCGATTACAGTAGCAACAGGTTCACCGGGAAAAGAACATCCTACAACGAAACCTTTCTCAACGATACGACTCATTATCGTAACACTTCGTCGAACATGACCATGAAGCGAAACGGTTACAGCGTCAATGGAGGGATCGATTACTACCTCGACAATAAAACGACGCTGTCACTGTCGGGGCGCGGTGGCCACTTTGAATTCGGAAGGGATAACGCCTCCCACCAGTTTATCCACACCTTCCCGGCTACACTCAATGACTATTCATTGTCGGATAACTCTTTCACGAGAGCGATGGATTTTTACAGCGGTACGCTGAATTTCCAACATAAATTCAATGATAAGGGGCATAACCTTGAGGGACTGATCTTCTTCGCTCAGCGCAAAGGCCACGAAGACCAGGGCCAGTCTGACTACGAGACCGACAGCAACTGGGTCCTCATCGATCCGAATCCCGCTACAAACAGGGTTCTTGAGGATGATCATTCTTACGAGTTAAGGATCAAGGCCGATTACACCAAACCTGTCGGCGCCTCGGGAAATTTCCAGGCAGGATTTCAAGGTCGCAAAGCCGAAGAAAACGGCACCTACCTCTTCCAGGATTATGATTACGGGCTCGGCTCATGGATCGACAATGCCCTGTACAGCAGCTCGATGGATTTCAGGCATAACGTTTATTCACTATATGCCATATACTCTGACAAACTGTTCGGCTTCGAATACCAACTCGGGTTACGTGGCGAATATACCTATCGTTGGATTAAGGACGTTAATTCGCCGGAAGCCTATGTCCTCCAATTGTTCGATCCTTTCCCCACGGTCCACATCTCACGCCAGTTGCCATTGAACCAACAGATTCTGGCCAGTTACAGCCGCCGCATCAACAGGCCGCACGGCTGGGATCTTGATCCTTTCCCGACCTATATCGACCCATACACCATCCGCCAGGGTAATCCCATGCTGAAGCCTGAATACGTTGACTCTTACGAGCTGAACTACCAGAAGAAATTCAAGGACTCGTACGTCGCTCTCGACGCTTACTACCGCATCACCAGGAACAAGATCACGCACATCACATCGCTGCGCGACGACGGCATCATGGTGCAGACTTTCGATAACCTGAACAAGGATTACTCTCTTGGCTCCGAACTGTCGGCCGACCTGAACCTTGTGAGATGGATAGAGATATATGGAAGCCTTGACCTGTACCATTACCGTCTGGTGGGCACCGTGGGCGAAGAATCTGTAGACAATTCGAGCCTCAACTGGGAGAGCAAAGTCAACCTGACCTTCAACCTGCCGGCCCGGTTTAAGCTCCAGCTGACCAACTCCTATGAAGGTCCTTCGGTCACGGCACAAGGTACCGAAGAGGGATCGTTCAGGACCGATCTTGCGGCGCGCCGGGATTTCCTGAACCGTAAGCTGTCGGTGACCCTGTCGGGACGCGACATCTTCAGGACCGCCAAACACGAAAGCACCAGCCACGGCGACGGATTTTACGAACACGACCTCTTCACCCGCGAAGCACCCGTCATCACCCTCACCCTGGGGTATAAGATCAACAATTACAAGAATCAGCCTGAGAAGATGAATAACAGCGAGGAGCAGGCGCCGGAGGAGGAATTTAATTTCTAGCCCCCTACCCCGGCCCTTCCCCCACATCGGGGGAAGGGAGATATGAGCTGCGAGCCGTTTGAGGGAGGTCTACAGGTCGGCAGGTCTTCGGGTCTACAGGTCTACTGGTGATTGTTTTTAATTACAAGCAATTATGGAAAATTGAAGATGCATTTGGTGAATTGAAAGGCAGTCTCAAATCGCAAACCATCTGGGTGAGAACAGATATCCCGGAAAATGCTCAGAATCTATTGAAAGCTCTTAACATGAGAATACCGCCTAAAATATTATAGAAAATCAAAAATGTAATGGTACAAACCGCGTGGAATGCTATTACTACGTTGTAAATAAGTTAATTACAAAAATCAAGTGTCAAAGTCGGGATTTAGCATGTAGCGTGTAGCACATAACAATTATCATTTTTGGAGAGCTACTAAGTAAATGATAAATGTTAAATGTCAAAGGCGAAATAATAAATGTACTCTGGTATTAGCTGATTATAAAGGATATCTGCACAGGATTATTCCTGCTGAAGATTTCAAAGTTATTCCGTCTTTTCCGTTTTTTTCAGGATTTTTGCCCTTTCCCCGACAAGTTCGAAAGTATCCCAAAACTGCCCGGCACCCTGATCGAACTGTGACTGCTGCTCCTCAGATGCTTCCCCAATAAGCATACCGGTCGACTCTTTAAATTGTTCTTCAAGCTTACCTGTAAAATCCTCTCTTGTATAGGGTGTTCCTTCCAACGCTTCAGCATATATCCAAAACGACTGTTGTATCACGGTTTCCGATTCACGTTCAGGTTTACCGGAAAACGGAGTTATTATTTTTTGTTCATCCGACAATGAAATGTATGCATCCTCTATGCGTTCGATGGCATCGAACAGCAAAGGTGCAGCCATTTCAGGAAAACTATCGATATCGATTTTATAAGGGAAAGGTGTTTCAGATCCTGGATATGTAAGCACCATACCGTCTTCAGGTTTTGGTTTGAAGGGCCTAAAAATCGTCGTGTCGATACCGGTATAGCCGGGAAGCGGGACAGGACCCATATTTTGAGGGTTTACCCAAATGTCAATGCCAGGCATATCATCCGAATTGCTAACCGGAGGTAAATTAATATCCGTGCAATACCCGTACAGAGCTACCATAATGGTATCGCCGCTGTCGACCGTAACATCCTGAGGGTGTGGAACAATGTAGCCCTGGAATTGCCCGGTGGAAGGGATCATATATGGACCAATTACAGCATACAAAGGATTATCAGTCGGATTAATCACGGTAAGAGTTGCTATATGGCCTGTTGTCATTCCGGTTCCTGATGCCTTTATCAGCAGATCGCCCACCTGATTCATATCCTCTTCTTCCTTAAATATAAACTTCAGGCTAAGTGTATCGTTTTCATCAACCTCGTCGGGTTCAAGCAATGTTTTGACCGCAAGAATATATTCGACACCTTTTTTCACCAGGCATGGTTCAAAGCTTACCCTGGCCGACTGCCCCGGTGGTAAGTCCGCAACGAACCGCCTGTTATGAAAACCGGTAAAATCGGTAATACCGGTTTTATAATCCTTAATAATCTGCTTCTTTTCTGAAAGAAGAATGGTATTTAAACTTCCGGCATTTTCGGGTGTAACAATAAATGCATCCACAGGAAAACTTACAGTTTCTTCGCCCACATTTGTAAGAATAATTTCGGGTGTCACTGTTGATACCAGCGAGAGCTCAGGCCTAGTTATGTAATTTAACGATACATCGACAGAATACGGTCGTACGAAATCATGATGTACTATCCTTGCATTCCTGCCGGTTGGCGTATCATCCGGATTTAGAGGCATAATTAGGTCAATCCAGATATTCTGGCATTTCTTGACATTTCTTAATCGTGTTCTTTCTGCTTGCGGTATATTGATATTTCTGTAAGTGCCATATCGTGCAAGCCAATTGGGTATATTTTGCCCTTCCCTGTTAACCAAATCGAGCAATGTTATACTCATATTTCCGGATTCAGGATTATAACCATCTACATGCACTTTTACCCTAAAGGAAGGAGTACAAGGCCTCACAGGGCCATTAGCCGTAACATCATCTCCCGAATCGCTCCTCCCGGTTCCGTCGTTATCAAATTCTCCAGCCCTGCCGCCGCAAGCCGGATCGTTGACCGTTACATCCTGGCATATCCAGGTGCATCTTTGAAGCGATTGCCCCTCTATTTGCTCACGGGTAACATTCATTCTAACATTGCGGCAGAACTGCCACGTGGGTGATGCAATATGAACCTGTCCACCTCCTTCAATATGTGCCAGGATTGTTTCGTGTGGAGCATCAGTCCGCGTTACCGGGCCTGTAAAATTCACATCTTCGTCCGGGCGGCCGAAAGTTGCATTTCCCGAAATCCAATCGCAATGCTTCAGCCCGTCGGGATATGAATTTTCGCCAAGGTAAATATAACCGGTCCGCCCCCTCAGCCATTCGGGTTGGTAATAAGTCACACGTACTCTTGTCCTGCCATTACGTGTTTCAGGCCTGCCTTCCACATGTGCCACTACTTCATGTTCTCCTTTAACCCAGCCCTGAGGGGTTTGCCTTCCCAGGAAAGTTGTTGGAATTTTTTCTCTGGCGCTCCTGTTTGCAATTTCAACAGCTTCAACCATGCTTGTGCCTCTTCCGACAGCAGCCATATCTTCATTAAAACCTTTCATCCAGTCACCTTCATCTGTGAATGTTCTTTCATCTTCATAATATGTGTTGGAATAACTACATTCATTGGAGGCACAACTGGTCAAAACCGATTTGATATGCTCTCCTTCCGTCAGTTCATCAATCATCGAACCGCTATGGCATGCGAAAATCACTACGTTTATTTTACAGCAACAGGCAATGGCCGCAGCTTCGAGTGCATCCCTCAATTCATCCGCTGTCAGCTCACGTTGGCTGCTACCCCTGCCTTTTGAGAAAATAAACTTATTGTTTGTGCCATGTCCCATCATGAATATAGTTATTTTATCACCACAGTCGCATTTGATATTTCTCAGTGCCGCGAGCAAGGCTGCCTTTGTATCGACAGTTTGCCGGACACTCGCGGGATCGATCCTACCCATTTGATTGCTTGCCTCCCGCAACCTTTCATCGATCATTCTGTCCATATCGCTGTCTTTTCCTCCGTTATAACTACCATCCACAAAAATTCCGTAGTTTGTTGCAGATAAAACGATATATATTATTAAGAAAAATACGATCAGGAATATTCTGTGTAACAAAATAATTTTCTTCATCACGTTATTATTTTATGGTTAATGCACATGTACATCTGA
>Ga0136653_10000084_pt1 | contig 42577 bp, 32 predicted proteins | sample LakKivw275mmetaG_FD_94866 | JGI IMG/M metagenome (GOLD analysis project Ga0136653, IMG submission 94866) | Anoxic lake water microbial communities from Lake Kivu, Rwanda to study Microbial Dark Matter (Phase II) - Lake Kivu water 275m metaG... | ecosystem: Environmental > Aquatic > Freshwater >...
ATGTACAACGTCTTCGACCGTTCGACGAACGACACGGTCTATACCGAGTCCCAGTTCGGGCCCCTGGCCCGCTTGAACCTCGTCACCGGCGAGTCCAAGAGCATCGCCTATCAGCGCCAGAAACCCGAGACGCGCTGGAACTGGTGCGCCCCGATCCTCGTCTCGGCCCACAACAGCGACATCGTCTACCACTGCGGCAATATCGTCGTCATGTCGGCCAACCGCGGCGAGACCTGGACCGAGATCAGCCCCGACCTTTCGACCAACGATCCGACGAAGCTCGTGGTCGGCGGCAAGGGCGGCGACGGCAACATCCAGTACTGCACGATCACGACGTTCGACGAGTCGCCGCTGCTGCCGGGCCTGCTCTGGGCCGGCACGGACGACGGCAACGTCTGGGTGACCAAGGACAACGGCAAGGCCTGGGCCAAGCTCGAGATCCCCGGCGGCCCCGGCTTCTGGGTCAGCCGGGTCGCCGCCTCGCCGTCCGACGCGGCTACGGCCTACGTCAGCTATACCGGCTTCCGCAATGACGATTTCCGCCCCTTCCTATATAAGACGACCGATTACGGGGCCACCTGGACCTCGCTCGCGGCGGGTCTCGCCGAAGGGCCGGTGAACGTCGTCCGTGAGGACCCGAAGAATCCGGCCCTGCTCTTCGCCGGCACCGACTTCGGCGTCTACGCTTCGATCGATGGGGGCCAGGCCTGGACGAAGATGAAAGGCCTGCCGACCCAGCCGGTCCACGACCTCAGGATCCAGCCGCGGGAGGCCGACCTCATCGTGGCGACGCACGGCCGCGGCGCCTATATCGCCGACATCAAGCCGCTCGAGGAGCTCACCCCGGCCGTGCTGGCCGAGGACGTCCACCTGTTCGCCCCGGAGGCCAAGGTCCGCTGGATCGGTCGGGACCTCCGCAAGTCCTCGAGCTCGAACTTCGCCGGCTCGAGCGAGGCCCCGGGCGTTGCCGTCTCCTACACGCTCAAGGCCAAGCCCAAGGACGCGGTCAAGGTCCGGATCTACGCCGGGACGCTGCTCCTCAACGAGTTCGCCGGCCCGTCCGAGATCGGGCTCAACACCGTGACCTGGAACATGACCGGCCGGCGCGAGCGGACGCCCGACGAGAAGAAGGCGGCCGAGGCCGGCGCCCGCCGGGCCCGCGAGGCGGGCTACGGGGGCGGCGTGGGCGATCCGAACTTCACTTCGTTCCCGGTCCAGCCCGGAGAATACAAGGTCGTCCTCGCGGTCGACGGCAAGACCTACGTGACGACAGCCACAGTCCTCAAGGACCCGCGATACTGAACGGCATTTTTCCAAGGGCCTTCCTCCCGACGGCGGGAGGGAGGCCCTTTCTTTTTGCTCATCTCCCATTTCCGGGACTTCCTCTCGTGGCGGCGAGAGGTATTGCTTCGAAGATCCCCGTAGCGGAGGGGGACCCGCCGAGCGGGGGAACCGTCGGGACTGGTTCCCAGGGGGTCCGGGGAGCAAGAAGCAATTCCCGAGCACAGCCAGAAAGAGGGACTTCCCGGAACCGGGAGAAGAGCCTTTCTTTTTGGATCCTGTTTCTGTTAACCTAAGCCCGGGAGGCGCGATCATGGAACCCAGGATCCAGGCGTTCTTAGATTCCGTCGACCGGTTCCCCCGTGTCGACATCATCCACCGGCCGACGCCACTGCGGAAGCTCGAGAAGCTCTCGGCCCGGCTGCGGGGCCCCGAGATCTACATCAAGCGCGACGACCTGACCGGCCTCGCCTTCGGCGGCAACAAGTCGCGCAAGCTCGAGTTCATCATCCGGGACATGATCGAGAAGAAGGCCGACGTCGTCATCACCTGGGGCAGCCTCCAGTCCAACTGGTGTATGCAGACGGCCGCCGCGGCCAAGACCTTCGGCATCAAGCCGGTCCTGGTCCTGTTCAAGCCGGCCGACCGGACGGCCGCGGCCGACGGCAACGTCCTCCTCGACATCATCCTCGACGCGGACATCCGGCTCATGGAGGCCGAGAAGGGCAAGATCATCAAGTCGGCCCAAGCCATGGACGTCCTCGAGGCGGCCGGGAAGGAGGCCCGGGGCCAGGGGCATCGGCCCTACCTCGTCCCCGTCGGCGGATCGCTCGTCCGCGGCGACATGAACGCTCCCCTCGGGGCCTTGAGCTACGCCGCCGCCTTCGCCGAGCTGCTGGACCAGATGAGGTCCGGCGGCGTCGAGCCGGATTACGTCGTCCACGCCACCGGCTCGGGCGGGACCCAGGCCGGATTGGTCGTCGGCGCCCGGTCCCTGGCCCCGGCCTGCCGGGTCCTGGGGATGAGCGTCTCGGACCCGAAGGGGCCGTTCTCCGAGGACGTTCTCGAGATCGCCCGGGCGGCCGATGAGGCCCTGGGCCTGGGCCTCGGCATCCTCGCCGGCGATGTCGTCGTCTTCGATGAGTACATCGGCGAGGGCTACGGGAGGGTGGACAGGGCCACGGCCATGACGATCCGGCTCGTCTTCCAGACCGAGGGCATCGTCCTCGACCCGGTCTATACCGCCAAGGCCATGACGGGCCTCATCGATCTCATCAAGACCGGCTTCTTCAAGCCGACGGACAAGGTCGTTTTCATCCATACGGGCGGCACGCCGGCCCTCTTCCCGAACAGGGACCCGCTGTTCCAGGCCTACATGGGCAAGCCCTAGCTCAGAGCAGCCGGGCCAAACCCGCTTCGAGCTCGTCGAGGGCGAGGCGTTGGATGGCCAGAGGGGCGGTCTCGAGCGCCGCCGGCGTCTTGAGCCCGCTTCCCGTCAGGACCAGGATGTCGGCGCCGTCGCCTTTCGCCGACCAGCCGGAAGCGCGGAGCTTCTTCAGGGCCGCCAGCGTCGTCGCCGACTCGGGCTGGCAGAACAGGCCTTCCGCCGCGGCCAGCTCTCTTTGGGCTTTGAGCATCTCCTCGTCCGAGACGGCGACGATGAGCCCTTTCCGGTCGCGGACCAAGCGCAGGACGGCGTTCCCGGCCGGCGGGGTCGGGTTGGCGATGGCGTGGGCGATCGTGCGCACCTCCGGCGGACGCTCGTAGCGCTCGAGGCCGCGCTCGAACGCCGCGGCGAGCGGGGCGCAGCCGCTGGCCTGGACCCCGACGATCGTCGGATAGGACGAGGCCAGGCCGGCGCTCTCGAGGTCCGAAAAACCGCGCATGAGGCCGAGGAGGTGGCCGCCCGAGCTCAGGGGAACGAACACGGCGCGGGGAACGCGTCGGCCGAGCTGGAGGAAGATCTCGAAGGCCGTGACTTTGTACCCCTCCAGGCGGTAGGGATCGATCGAGTTCATGAAGAGGATGTCCAGGCGCCTGCCGATCTCGCAGCTTCTTTCGAACAGGCGGCCGTAATCGCCCTGGATGGCGACGAGCTCCGGACCGTGGATCCCGGCCACGCGCAGGCTGGCGAGCGATGTCCCTTCCTTGAGCAGGACGAAGGTCCGCAGGCCGGCCCGGGCCCCGTAGGCGGCCGTCGAGGCGGCCATGTTCCCGGTCGAAACGGTGCCGATCCTTTTCGCGCCGAGGGCGACGGCCTTCTGCACGGCGACGGCCGTGCCCCGGTCCTTGAAGCTGCCGGTCGGGTTCTGGGCCTCGTTCTTGGCGAAGACGTCGCCGCCGCCGGCGAGCGAGGCGCCGACGCGCTCCAGGCGGACGAGGGGCGTCGACCCTTCGCCGAGGCTCAGGCGCGGATCGATCGTCTCAAGGGGCAGGAAGTCCGAGAACCTCTCGAGCGCGAGGGGCCGGTCCTCATGGAAGCCGCGGGAACGGCCCGGGCAGGGAGGGACGAGGAAGATCGGCTCCCCGCAGCCCGGGCAGAAAGGGGAGTAGGGGTCGCGCCAGGCGAGCGGTCCGCAGGCGATGCATTCGAACCTGTCCATGGACCGATTATAATTGCCCGCCGGGCCGTTTCCAAGTAGAATCACGCTGCGATGGACGACGCGGACTTCATGACGCAGGCGTTGCGCTCGGCGGAACGGGCGGCCCGGGCCGGCGAGGTCCCGGTCGGCGCAGTCGTCGTCCGCGCGGGCCGGGTCATCGCGCGGGGGGCGAACCGGCCCGTCCGCTCGTCGGACCCGACGGCCCATGCCGAGATCGTCGCCCTGCGGCGGGCGGCCCGGACCTCCCGGAACTACCGCCTTCCGGACTGCGACCTCTACGTCACCGTCGAGCCCTGCGCCATGTGCCTCGGCGCGATCATCCAGGCCCGCGTCCGGCGGCTCGTCTACGGCGTTGCCGATCCGAAAGCGGGCGCCGTCCGCTCGGTCATGACCTTCCCGTTCGCCCGTCTCAACCATCGCCCGGACGTCCTCGGCGGGGTCCTGGCCGAGGACGCGGCCGCCCTCCTGCGGGCCTTTTTCCGGGCCCGTAGAAAGTCGGGCTGATTTCGGCTATAATCTTGGCCTTTAGCGCGTCCCCGATAATGCGGAGAGGTGGCCGAGTGGTTGAAGGCGACGGTCTCGAAAACCGTTATCCTGAGCGATCGGGATCGCGGGTTCGAATCCCGCCCTCTCCGCCAGTACGATCCCGCCCATGAAAAAGATCCCGCTCGTCGTCACCGGTTTCGGCCACGTCGGCCGCGCCTTCTTCTCCCTGCTCCGGGAGAAGGTCGAGGACCTCGAGCGCCGTTACGGCCTTTGCCCCGAGATCATGGCCGTGTCGCGGGCCGAAGGCTCGTTCTTTACCGGCGAGCCGCTCGAGGTCCGGCACGTGTCCCGGGCCGGCGAGCCCTGGACGAAGGGCAACCCGAGCTGGCGCGAGGGGCTCCGGGCGGCCGAGGTCATCACCGAGCTCGGCCCGGGCGGATGCCTCGTCGAGTGCACCATCTCCAACCTGGAGACGGGGGAGCCCGGGCTGTCCTACATCTCATCGGCTTTCCACGGCGGCTGGAACGCCGTCGCGGCCAGCAAGGGCGCTCTGGTCGTCGGCCTGCCGATGCTCCGGGTCCAGGCCGCCGAGAACGGCGTCTGTCTCAAGTTCAGCGGGGCCACCGCCGCGGCCCTGCCCACGCTCGACGTCGGCCTCGGCTCCCTCGCGGGGGCCCGGATCGAAGGCATCCAGGGCGTTCTCAACGGCACGTCGAACTACATCCTGACCCGGATGGGCGAAGGCTTGGATTACAACGAGGCCCTCAAGGAAGCCCAGGACAAAGGCATCGCCGAGCCCGACCCGGCTTCCGACGTCAGCGGCTGGGACACGGCGGCGAAGATCCTGCTCATCACCAACGCCTGCCTGGGCACCGAATATGTCCTCAAGGACGTGCACGTCCGCGGCATCGCCGGCATCTCCGTCGATTTCGTCCAGTCGGCGCGGCGCGAGGGGCGGGCCGTCAAGCTCCTGGCCACCGCGGCCCCGGGGCGGCAGGGCGGCCGGTGGAGCCTCGACGTCCGGCCTTCGCTCGTCGAAGCCACGCACCCTCTCCTGCACGTCAACGGCACGGAGAAAGGCATCACCTTCCTCACCGATTCGATGGGGTCCGTGACCGTGACCGGCGGCCGCTCCAATCCCCGCGGCGCCGCCGCCGCGCTCCTCAAAGACATCATCAACATCTACCGTCCGGCGTTCTAGCCGCGTTGACCGTCCCCCGGATTTCTGATAAGTTGAGGGCTATCGGAATTCTCACCGGTTCCGAGGAACGGAGAGGTGTCCGAGTGGCTTAAGGAGCACGCTTGGAAAGCGTGTGTGTGCCGCAAGGTGCACCGCGGGTTCGAATCCCGCCCTCTCCGCCATCCTAACGTCGGCCCAAAGGAGCGCTAACATGGACAGCAAAGACCTCATCCAGATCGAGGACCTCTACGGGGCCCACAACTACCACCCGCTCGACGTCGTCGTCAGCAAGGCCCAAGGCATCTGGATGTATGACGTCGAGGGCCGCAAGTACCTCGATTTCCTGAGCGCCTATTCGGCCGTCAACCAGGGCCACCGCCATCCGCGGATCGTCAAGGCCCTCATCGACCAGGCCCGCAAGCTGACCCTGACCTCGCGGGCCTTCCGCAACGACCAGTGGCCGATGCTGGCCAAGGAGCTCGCCGACATGACCGGCTATTCGATGGTCCTGCCGATGAACTCCGGGGCCGAGGCCGTCGAGACCGCCCTCAAGGCGGCCCGCAAGTGGGCCTACCAGAAGAAGGGCGTGCCCCAGGACAAGGCCGAGATCATCGCCTGCTCCAACAACTTCCACGGCCGCACCGTCACTGTCATCAGCTTCTCGACCGAGCCGGCCTACCGGCAGGATTTCGGCCCGTTCACGCCCGGCTTCCCGATCATCCCCTTCGGCGACGCCGAGGCCCTCGAGAAGGCCATCACGCCCAACACGGCCGCCTTCCTGGTCGAGCCCATCCAGGCCGAGGCCGGCATCCTCATCCCGCCCGAAGGCTTCCTCAAGAGGGCCGCGGAGATCTGCCGGAGGGCGAACGTCCTCTTCATCGCCGACGAGATCCAGACCGGGCTCGGCCGCACGGGCAAGCTCCTGGCCTGTGAGCACGAAAGCGTCCGGCCCGACATGGTCGTCATCGGCAAGTCGCTCGGCGGCGGCTGCTATCCCGTCTCCGCGGTCCTGGCCGACCGGGAGATCCTCGGGGTCTTCAAGCCGGGCGAGCACGGCTCGACCTTCGGCGGCAACCCCCTCGCCTGTGCCGTGGCCCGGGAAAGCCTCCGGGTCATCCGCGAGGAGAAGCTCATCGAGACGGCCGCGGCCCGGGGCGAGTTCTTCATGGACAAGTTGCGCAAAGTCCGCAGCCGGCACATCAAGGACGTCCGCGGCCGGGGCCTGCTCATCGGCGTCGAGCTCCATCCGGCCGCCGGCGGAGCGCGTCGTTTTTGCGAGGAGCTGATGAAGGAAGGCCTCCTCTGCAAGGAGACCCACGAGAACGTCATCCGCTTCGCCCCGCCCCTGATCATCAGGGAGAAAGACCTCAACTGGGCCCTCAAGCGCATCAAGACCGTCTTCAGACGTCTGGCCTGAATCGGAAAGCCGCGGCGCGGCTGTCCGTTTTTTAGGACAAATCCGGCCTGAGACGACTAAACTCTCTCAGGCGACGGTCTTGGCATATCGCTTGCATCTATGCCTGGCAGGAGGACCGAGATGAAAAGAACCGTGGGTTTCCTCGTCCTGGCCATTCTGTTGGCGACGGCGGCCTGCATCCGGTACGTCCCTTATGGCGAGTCCGGACGCTATCCCGGCGAATACCCTTACGACCGCAATTACGACCGGGACTACGACCGCTATGACAATTACGACAGCGCTTATTTCTATGATGAGCTCGAGCCCTATGGTCTCTGGGTGACCTTCCGGCCCTACGGATACGTCTGGGTCCCCCGCTACGTCGGCTACAATTGGCGTCCCTACAGCCAGGGCCATTGGGTCTGGACCGATTACGGCTGGACCTGGGTCTCGGTCGAGCGCTGGGGCTGGATCGCCTTCCACTACGGCCGCTGGGGCTTCGACCGCCGGCTGGGCTGGTTCTGGGTCCCCGACGCCGCCTGGGGCCCGGCCTGGGTGGCCTGGCGCTGGGGTGACGCCCACATCGGCTGGGCGCCCTTGCCGCCAGGCGTGGATTTCGTCCCGGGGCGCGGCTTCGGCCGGCACCAGTGGGACATTCCCGAGAGCCATTGGAATTTTGTCTACGGGCGCTATTTCCTCGACCGGAGCCTCGACCGGCGGGTTCTGCCGATCGAGCGGAACCGGACGATCATCGACATGACCGATTTCAGGGAGAACATCGGCTTCCGGGACCGCCATGTCACCAACGACGGCGTCGACATCGATTATGTCCGCCGGGAGACGAATCGGACCGAGATCGATAGGCTCGCGCTCAAGGACTCGAACCGGCCGGGCGGGGCCCGCGAAGAGGGCCGGGACCTGGTCGTCTTCCGGCCGGAGATCCGGCGGAACGAAACCGCCCGGCCGCGCCAGGCCGTCGACGAGAGCCGGGCCGAACGTCAGCTTCAGGCGGAGGAGTCCGGCCGGATCTTCCGGCGTGTTCCCCGGAGCGAGACCGAGGCCCTGCGCGAGGACCACGACCAGGAACGCCAGCTCATGCGGGAGAGCCAGGAGACCGAGATCGCCGTGATCCGGCGCCAGGCCCAGGAGGAAGAGGCCCGGGTCCAGAAATCCGAAGAGAAGCAGAAGATCCAGAGCCGCGTCGATACGAGGCTGGCCGAGCTGAAAAAAAAGCATGATCAGGAGAAGGCCGATCTCGAGAAGCGTCAGAAGGACGAAGAAGAGAAGACGCCGGCCAAACGGACCCCGATAAAAAAGACGGCCGAGCCGGTCAAGCGGTAGCGGGCCGGCGGCGCGCCCGGAGCGTCGCCGCGGCCGCCGCGGCCAGAACGATCACCCCTCCCGAGACCGTTCTCAGGGAGGGGTATTCCTTGAGGAAGGCCAAGGCGAAGAGGATCCCGTAGACCGGCTCGAGCGAGCTGACGATGCTCGCCGTCCTGGCCCCGACGCCCTTCATCCCCTCGATGAAAAGGGTGTGGGCGGCCGCGGTGCAGAAGACCCCCAGAACGCCGACGAGGATCCAGTCCCTCCCGGAGAAGGGGAGACCCGAGCGGAGGACGAGCGGCAGAAGGAAAAGACCGGCGAAGAGATCCTGATAGAACGCCACGGTCAGGCTCGAATGGCGCGCCGCCAGCTGCCTGTTCAGGACCGAGAGGACGGAGAATGTGAGGCCGGCCGCCAGGCCCCAGAGAACGCCCTGGACGACGGCGTTCGAAAGATCGAAGCCGGGCACGATGAGCGCGATGCCGGCGACGCAGACGAGGGCCAGGACGAGGCTCGCCGGGTCCCATCTCTCGCGGGTCAGGACCGGCTCGAGGAAGGCGGTGAAGACGGGGAAGCTCGAATAGGAGAGGAGACCCACGGCGACCGACGAGACCTGGACAGACCTGAAAAAGAACGTCCAATGGACGGCCAGGATGAGGCCGCAGGCGACGAGCAGGGCCAGGTCGCGGCCGGGCGGGACGCGGAAGCGCCGCCTCGCGACCGCCAAGACCAAGGCCAGGGTCGCGGACGCGAACAGGACCCGGCCGAAGACGATGAGGACCGGGGGGACGGCCAGCCATTTCCCGAACAGCCCGGGGAACCCGAAGAGGAGAACGGCGAGATGGATCTCCGTCAGGCTGCGGTGGCGCGATTCCACGCCGGGATTATATCCCTTTTCTTTGATAATCGAGCCGATTGTGTTAAGATAAGCCTTACTTTTTCAGGGAAACCCGCCGTTTCCCTCCCGTCAACGGACGGCCGGAGCCTATGTCCTACGAGATATTCGCCCGAAAATACAGGCCTTGGATGTTCGAGGAGGTCATCGGGCAGTCGTCCGTCGTCAAGACCATCCAGAACGCCATCTCGAGCGGCCGGATCGCCCAGGCCTACCTGTTCTCCGGCGTGCGCGGGACGGGCAAGACGACCGTGGCCCGCATCCTGGCCAAGGCCCTGAACTGCGTCAACGGCCCGACGGCCCACCCCTGTCCCGACCGGGCCCACCCCTGCGAGTTCTGCAAGTCCATCCACGAGGGCAGCGCCATCGACGTCCTGGAGATCGACGGGGCGTCCAACCGCCAGGTCGACGATATCGAGCCCATCCGGGAGATGGTCAAGTACAAGCCCGCCTACACCCGGACGAAGATCCTGATCATCGACGAAGTCCACATGCTCTCGACGCACGCCTTCAACGCCCTGCTCAAGACCCTCGAGGAGCCGCCGCCGAACACGGTCTTCATCTTCGCCACGACGGAGTTCGCCAAGGTCCCGGCGACCATCGTCTCGCGCTGCCAGCACTTCGAGTTCCGCAAGATCTCCCACAAGGACATCATCAACCACCTCATGGAGATCGCCCGCAAGGAAGGCCTGACCATCACCCCGGCCGGCTTGGCCCTGATCGCGGAAGCCGCGGACGGCAGCATGCGCGACGCCCAGAGCCTCCTCGACCAGGCCGTGGCTTTCAGCGGCGAGAACATCGGCGACGAGGACCTCAAGACGATCCTGGGCACGATCGGGCCGGAGGTGCTGTTCCGGTTTTCCTCGGCCGTCCTCGACGAGAAGCCGGGCGAGGTCTTCGCTCTCGTCGAGACCGTCCTCGCCTCGGGCTACGACTTGCGCTTCGTCTTTGGCAAGCTCATCGAGCATTTCCGGGCCCTGCTCGTCGTCCGCTCGGTCGAGAAGCCGGGGGACCTCCTCATCGTCAGCCCCGAGGGCCTCGAAGCCCTGCGGGCCGAGGCGGCCAAAGCCTCCGTCGAGGACCTCCTTCGCTACATCCTGGCCCTCCAGGCGGCCGAGCCCGGCCTGAAGTATTCCGCCCTGCCGCGGATCTATTTCGAGGCCTTCCTGGTCAAGCTCTGCCACTTCCGGAAGATCGTTCCCCTGAAGGAGCTCATCCGGGAGTTCGAAGCCCTCAAAAAGGAAGGCCCGCGGGCCCCGGCCCGGCCTTCGGCCCCGGCCTCGCCGGGTGCGGCGCCGTCCGGTCCGGCGCGTCCGGCTCCGGCCTCTTCCGGCACCTCCCAGGCGGCCCCGCCGGCGGCTAAGCCGGCCGCCCCATCCTCCAAGGAGCTCTTCGGCCGCGTCCTCGAGAAGCTGGCCGTCGACCGGGCCCCGCTCGCGGCCCTGCTCGGCCAGTACTCGTCGGTCCTGGTCAAGGACAACGTCCTCGAGGTCCACTTCGGGACGGGCCGGGGCTTCTTCGTCACCAGCATCCAGGACAAGGACCTCCGGGCGGTCGAGCGGGCGGCCTCCGAGGTCCTCGGGCGGGAGACGAAGGTCCGTTTCGCCGAAGAGAGCGGGACCGACGGCGGCCCCATCAAGCCCGTCCGGGAGATCGACGCGGCCCTGAAGGACCCGGCGGTGCAATTCTTCATGAACACTTTCAAGGCCCAGGTCGTCTCGGCCGACCCCATCACCGCCTCGCGTGAGGCGGCCGGGAAGAAAGGCCGCGGGCCCGCGGAGAACGGCGGATGAAGAACGTCCTGGACCTCCAGAAGATGATCAAACAGGCCAAGGAGATGCAGGACCGCCTCCAGAAGGAGCTCGGCGAGATGCGCGTCGAGGGCTCGAGCGGCGGCGGCATGGTCACCCTGGTCCTCGACGGCCACAAAGCCCTGCTCTCGATCCGCATCGAGCCTGAGGTCGCCGGCAAGGACGACGTGGAGATGCTCCAGGACCTTATCGTGGCCGCCTACAACGACGCGGCGGCCAAGGTCGACGAGGGCCTGGCCCAGAAGCTCGGCGGCCTCGGCGGCGGCCTGAAGATCCCGGGACTGTTCTGATGTTCGAGTACGCCCAGCCCCTGCACGACCTCATCGAGGAGCTCCGCCACATCCCCGGCATCGGGGCCAAGACGGCCCAGCGCATGGCCTTCTACATCCTGGGCCTGCCTGCGGAGGACGCCGACCGCCTGGCCGAGGCCATCCGCGAGGCCAAGCGGAAGATCTTCACCTGCAGCCGCTGCAACGCCATCACCCACGTCGACCCGTGCCTCATCTGCGCCGACGGGGAGCGCTCCGACGAGACCCTGTGCATCGTCGAGGAGCCCTTCAATATCTCGTCGATCGAGCGGACGGGCGTCTACCACGGCCGCTACCATGTCCTGCTCGGCGCCCTGTCGCCGCTCAAGGGCCGCGGCCCCGACGAGCTCCGCCTCGGGAAGCTCGTCAAGCGGATCCAGGAAGGCGCGTTCAAGGAGATCATCATCGCCACCAACCCGACGGTCGAGGGGGAGGCCACGGCCCTTTACCTCGTCCGGGTGCTCAAAGACTTCGGGATCAAGACGACCCGGCTGGCCGTCGGCCTGCCGGTCGGCTCCGACCTCGACTTCGCCGACCAGGTGACCATCAAGAAGGCCCTGGAAGGGCGGACGGAGCTCAAGGACTAGCACGCGGCGTCGCGAACGACGTTCACGAGAACAAAGGAGTCATATATGAAAAAGAACATGCAGACGATCGACGGGAACACGGCGGCGGCCCACGTCGCCTACGCGTATTCCGAGGTGGCGGCCATCTATCCCATCACGCCGTCCTCGACGATGGGCGAGCTGGCCGACGAGTGGTCGGCCCACGGCCGGAAGAACATCTTCGGCCAGACGGTTGACGTCATCGAGATGCAGTCGGAGGGCGGCGCGTCCGGCGCGGTCCACGGCGCGCTCTCGGCCGGGGCCCTGACGACGACGTTCACGGCCTCGCAGGGCCTCATGCTCATGCTGCCGAACATGCACAAGATCGCCGGCGAGATGCTGCCGACGCTCTTCCTCGTCTCGGCCCGGTCGCTCGCCTGCCAGGCTCTGTCGATCTTCGGCGACCACAGCGACGTCATGGCCGCCCGCAACACCGGGTTCGCCCTGACCTGCGCCGGATCGGTCCAGGAGGCCCAGGACCTGGCCATCGTCGCCTATCTCGCGGCCCTGCGGAACAAGATCCCCTTCCTCCACTTCTTCGACGGCTTCCGGACTTCCAACGTGGTCGAGAAGGTCGACCTCGTCTCCTACGAGACGCTGAAGGAGCTGTTCGAGCCCCAGTACCTCGAGGAGTTCCGCCGGCGCTCCCTCAATCCCGAGCGGCCGATGCAGAAGGTCGGCCAGCAGAACCCCGACGTCTACTTCCAGGGCCGCGAAACGGTCAACACGTACTATCTCGAGTGCCCCGGCCTTGTCCAGCACTACATGGACAAGGTCGCCGCGGCCATCGGGCGGCAGTATCACCTCTTCGACTACTTTGGCGCCCCAGACGCCGACAAGGTCATCGTCATGATGGGCTCGGGCGCCGAGACGGCCGAGGAGACGATCAACCATCTCAACGGCTGCGGCGCCAAGCTCGGCCTGATCAAGGTCCGCCTCTACCGGCCCTTCGACGCCGCCGCCCTGGCCGCCGCCCTGCCCGCCTCGGCCAAGAAGGTCGCCGTCCTCGACCGGACCAAGGAGCCCGGCTCGATCGGCGAGCCGCTTTACCTCGACGTCGCCGTGGCCCTGGCCGGTCGCCCGGTCAAGATCATCGGCGGCCGCTACGGCCTGTCCTCCAAGGACTTCACCCCGGCCCAGGTCAAGGCCGTCTACGACCACCTCGACGGCGCGGCCTTCTCCGGCTTCACCGTCGGCATCACCGACGACGTCTCCCATACCTCGATCCCGGTCGGCCCCGTCCTCGAGACCGAGCCCGCGGGGACGGTCCGTTGCAAGTTCTACGGCTACGGCTCTGACGGCACCGTCGGGGCCAACAAGAACTCGATCAAGATCATCGCCGACAACACGGAGATGTACGGCCAGGGCTACTTCCAGTACGACTCCAAGAAGTCGGGCGGGGTCACCATCTCCCACCTCCGCTTCGGCAAGCAGCCCATCCAGTCCCAGTACTTTTTGAACACGGTCGACTTCGTGGCGCTGCACAAGCCGTCCTACATCGGCCGACTGGACATCCTGGAGGGCATCCGGCCCGGCGGGACGTTCCTCATCAATTGCGACTGGCGGGCCACCGAGGTCTTCGAACACCTGACCGAGGATATGCAGCGGACGATCATCGACAAGAAGGTCAGGGTTTATGCGATCGACGCGCTGAAGATGGCCGGCGAGCTCGGCCTGGGCCTGCGCATCAACACCATCATGCAGGCCTGCTTCTTCAAGCTCTCGGGCGTCCTGCCCGAGGCCGAGGCCATCGCCCTGATGAAGAAGGCCGTCGAGAAGACCTACGGCCGCAAGGGCAAAGAGGTCGTCGAGATGAACTGGAAGGCCATCGACCGGGCCGCCTCGGGCCTCGAGGCCGTCGCCGTCCCGGCCAGGATCACCAAGTCCGCGCCGGTCACGAAGATCGTCCCCGACGACGCCAGCGCCTACGCCAAGGAGGTCATCGACCCGGTGACCCGGTTCAAGGGCGACCTGCTGCCCGTCTCCAAGATGCCGCTCGACGGCGCCGTGCCCACGGCCACGGCCCACCTCGAGAAGCGCGGCATCGCCGTCGAGTGCCCCAAGTGGATCCCCGAGAACTGCATCCAGTGCAACCAATGCAATTTCGTCTGCCCGCACGCGACTATCCGGGCGAAACAGATCGATCCCAAGGAATTGAAGGGCGCCCCCGAAGGGTTCTTGACCATCAAGTCCAACACCAAGAACGACCGCGGCCTCCTTTACCGCGAGCAGTGCTACATCGAGGACTGCGTCGGCTGCGGCTCCTGCGCCCAGGTCTGCCCGGCCAAGACCAAGGCCCTGGTCATGACCCCCATCGCCGAGCTCCGGGCCGCCGGGGAGGGGAAGAAGGCCGAGTTCTTCGACCGGCTCCCCGACAACGTCCTCGACGGCATCAAGGCCGACACGCTCAAGGGCAGCCAGTTCATCCGGCCGCTCTTCGAGTTCAGCGGCGCCTGCGCCGGCTGCGGCGAGACGCCCTACGTCAAGCTGGCCACCCAGGTCTGCGGCGACCGCATGATCATCGCCAACGCAACCGGCTGCTCCTCGATCTACGGCGGGACCTTCCCGACCTGCCCCTACGCGGTCAACGCGGAAGGCAAGGGGCCGGCCTGGGGCAACTCGCTCTTCGAGGACAACGCCGAGTACGGTTTCGGCATGCGCCTGGCCGTCGACGCCAACCGGCGCCTGCTGGCCACGTCGATCGACGCGGCCCTGGCGGCCGGGACGACCCCGGCCCTGACCGACGCCCTGCAGAAAATGAAGGGGCTCTGGGCCAAGGTCGACGACGAGGCCAAGTCCGCCGCCAAGGCGGTGGTGGCCGCCTTGCCCGCAGCCCTCAAGACGGCCAACGGGGCCAAGCCCCACCTGGCCAAGATCGCCGAGCTCAAGGACTTCCTGACTGAAAAGAGCGTCTGGTGCATCGGCGGCGACGGCTGGGCCTACGACATCGGCTACGGCGGCCTCGACCACGTCCTGGCCATGAACCGCAACGTCAACGTCCTCGTCCTCGACACCGAGGTCTACTCGAACACCGGCGGCCAAGCCTCCAAGGCCACGCCGATCGGCTCCGTGGCCAAATTCGCCTCCTCGGGCAAGAAGACCTCGAAGAAGGACCTCGGCAAGATGGCCATGAGCTACGGCTACGTCTACGTCGCCTCCGTGGCCATGGGCGCCAATATGAACCAATGCCTCAAGGCCTTCATCGAAGCCGAGGCCTACCCTGGACCGTCGATCATCATCGCCTATTCCCCGTGCATCAACCACGGCATCGACATGAGCAAGTCCCAGGCCGAGGAGAAGCTGGCCGTCGACACCGGCTACTGGGTCCTCTACCGCTACAACCCGCTCCTGGCCATGGAGGGCAAGAACCCGTTCCAGCTCGATTCCAAGGAGCCCAAGCTCGAGTACGAGGCCTTCCTCAAGAACGAGATCCGCTACCGCACCCTGACCCAGCAGTTCCCCGAGATCGCCAAGGAGCTCTTCGCCCAGGCCGCGGACGTGGCCAAGAAGCGCTACGAGTCGTACCGGAAGCTCGCGGAATAGCAGGAATACCGACCACGTTCCCTCAGACCCCGGAAGGCCGGCCTTCCGGGGTCTTTCTTTATCTTCTCCATTTCTTGGTGAGGACTTCTCTCCGGCTTAGCTCGGGAATTGCTTCTTGCTCCCCGGACCCCCCGGGAACCAGTCCCGACGGTTCCCCCGTCGGCGGGTCCCCCTCCGCTACGGGGATCTTCGAAGCAACATCCCTCGCCGCCCTTGAGAAGATCCTCGAATAACCGAGATGACCATGTTTTTTGTACCCCGAAATTGACACGGCATAGTCCGGGCGATATAACCGAAGGAGAGAAGAGGAGGCCTGCCATGAATAAACGAGCGAGAATCGTTGTCGCCGTCATTTCCCTCGCGGGCGTGCTGGCCCTGACATCGTGCGCCGCGATCGACCAGATGACCGCGGCCCTGGCCAATCTGCAGCGGCTGAAGTTCAAGCTCTCGGGCGTCCGCGACTTCCGGCTTCTGGGGATCGACCTCGGCGGCAAGACCCGGATCACCGATCTCAGCGCCCTCGACGCCGTCAAACTCGTCCAGTCCTACCAGTCGCGCAAGCTCCCGGTCGACTTCGTCGTCGACGTCCTGGCCGTCAACCCCAATGACGGCACGGGCGGGACGCGCCAGACGACGAGCACGCTGACCGGCCTCGAATGCCGGCTGCTCATCGACGGCCAGCCGACGATCGTCGGCAACATCGACAAGCCCTTCGAGATCCCGGGCACGGGCCAGGAATCGGTCATCCCCCTGCGGCTCTCGCTCGATCTCCTGGAGTTCTTCGCCGGCAAGCCGTACGACGACATCCTGAACCTGGCCCTGGCGATCGGCGGCAAGAACAGGAGCCCGGCCCGGATCGCGCTCGACGCCCAGCCCACGGTCTCGACGCCCGTCGGCCCGATCACGTATCCGGGACGGATCACGATCGTCAGCACCGAGTTCCACTGATAGAAACGGATCTATAGGTTTCCTTTCTCCCACTCCGGGACTTCCTCTCGCGGCGGCGAGGGATGCTGCCTCGAAGATCCCCGTAGCGGAGGGGGACCCGCCGACGGGGGAACCGTCGGGACTGGTTCCCAGGGGTCCGGGGAGCAAGAGGCACATCCCGAGCACAGCCGGAGGGAAGAAGTCCAGGAATCGGGAGAGGATCCTTAGAAGATCCGGTAGCGACCGTCGGTCATGATGACCTCTTCCGCCCCGCCCGGGTAGCGAAAGACGACCGAACAGGCGGCCACCCGCGGCTGGGTCGCGGGGATGTAGATCCGGTCGAGGTGCACGACCTCTTCGGGCCGGGAGAAATCCGCGGGACCGATCCGCCCGCCGAAATGATCGCTCCGGCCGAAAGCGACATGGAGGCCAAGCTTCTCGTCGAGGAGGATCTCGCCGACCGGCCCGATGCCGAAATCACCGAGGACGCCGAAACCGAGCTCGGCCATGTTCCCGTAGGCCGGTTCTCGGCGCAGATGCTCCGCCTCGTCCTTCCAGGCCGGGCCTAGCGTCGCCGCCGGCCGGACGGCCACGGCCTTGTTCCCCTCGACCGCGAACACCAGGACCTCTCCCGAGATCTCGACCGGCAGCTCGCCCCGGGTCCGGCTGGCCGGGCCCTTTTCGCCCTCATAGGGGACGATATAGGCCTCGCCGCTGGGCAGGTTCCCGGCCGCGCCTTTTTTCGGGAAGCGGCCGCTGCTCTCGTGGGCCGACCGGAAGCGGAGGTCGAAGAGCATCTTGTGAGGCTCGAGCCCGTCTTTGACGAACTCGATCTCGGCCTCTTCGGCCCGGTCCAGCCGGTCCTTGAGCGCGGCGACGCGGCGGCCGACCTCCGCGTAATCCACCCGCAGGGCCGGGACCATCTTCTCCGAGAAGCCGGGCATCGTCGCCGCCCGGAATTGATGGCGCGAGGCCGCGTTCTTCAGCGGGGCCGTCGTCGAATATTCGGTGGGAGCGAGGAAGAGCGGCACCTCGCGGAAGATCGTCTCGAAGGGCGTCCGGACCCCGTGGGCCTCCAGCCCCGACGCCTCATCGGGCAATCCGCGCTCGACGACGAAGGCGTCGGCCGGCAGGTCGGCGTTGTTGGACCCGACGTCGGGATAAGCGGCAAGAAGGACCCGGTCGAGCGGGACCGAGGCGGCCGCGCTCATGAGGCGGAGATACCAGTCCTCGGCCAAGCCGCGGCGGACCTTCCAATCGGGATTGTCCCGGACGGCCTGCCGCGGCACGTCGACGAGGATCGCCAGCCGCCGGTCCTCGGGATAGCCCGGGAAGACCGAGCGGACGAGATCGACGAGGTCCTTTTCGCTCAGGCGGCTCATGTTCCTCCTCAGTCGCTGGCGGATTTCGTTGCAGCGGGACCGACCGTCACCTTGAGGGCCTTGGCCGGGTCCAGGACGGTCCGGATGTAGGCGTTCAGTCCGTCGAGCGTGACCGCGTCGACCGTTTCGAACAGCCCGGAGACATGGCCGAAGCCGAGCCCGAGGACCTCGAGCTGGCCGAGAAGGCGCGTCCGCTCGACCTTCGTCTCCGCCGAGCGGAGGAAGAAGGCCTTGGCCATCGTCTTCGTGGCCTCGAGCTCGTCGGCCGAGATGCCTTTTTCCCAGAGCTCCCGGAGGACCCGGTCGAGCGCTTCGGCGGCCCGGCCGGCCTTGGCGTTCTCGGTCTCGAGGTAGGCTTCGAGGATCCCGGCGCTCCGCGTCCAGGTCAGGCGGGATTCGACATTGTAGGCCAGGCGCTCGACCGTCCGAAGGCCCCAGAGACGGGAACCGGGGCCATGCCCGGCCAGAACCTCGACGAGAAATCCCTTGGTGTGGTCCTCCGGGGTCGGCGCGGGCAGGGCCCAGGCGCGGCCGATATAGGTCTGCTTGGTCTCCTTGGCCAGCCGGATCTCGGGGTCGGCCGGCAGCATCGGTGCGGCCGCGGCGACATCGGGGCGCCCGCCCTCAGGGAACTTGGAGAAATATTTCTCGAGGAGGCCCTGGACGGGCCCCTGGTCGAGGTCGGAGACGACCGAGAAGAAGACGTTCTTCGAGGTGAAGAATCGGCGGTAGAAGTCGAGAACGTCCTTCCGCTCGATGGCCTTCCGGCTGGCCGCGGTGCCGTAGCTCGAGGACCCGTAGCCCCGGCCCTGGAAGAACGCGCTCATGGCCGCGTTGCTCGCGGCGGCGACGGCGTCATCGTCCTCGGCCTGGGCGCCGAGTTCCATCATCTCCTTGCCGCGCCCGATGCGCAGGCCGGACATGAGCGGGTCCTGGATGATCTTGCCGGCCACGCGGAGGGCGGCCTCCAGGTTCTCCGACAGGCATTCGATGATAACGGCCGAGAAGTCCTCTTCGCAGAGGAAGGTCATCCGGGTCGACTGGGCCATGAGGTCCCGGACCTTGCTCTCGTCCGGGATCTCGAGCGTCAGCCGGGTCACGAGATAGGCCAGGCCGTCGAGCCCTTCGGGGACGGCCGCCCGGCCCCCGGGGACGATGAGGCCGACGACCGTCATCGGAGAGGCCTTGTCCTGATGGTAAATGAGCGGGACTCCCGTCGTCAGAGCCGTCTTCCGGGGCTGTTCTTTCCAGGTCACGGGCCCTGTCCCCGCCGCCGCGCCGGCCGCGAGCGCAGCCGCGGCGAGCGCGGCGATCATGGCGCGAGTAGCCCGGCGCGTCATTTCTGCCCCTTCTTCGGGACGATCGATACCGCCGCGCAATCGCCTTTGGAGAGATACTTGGAAGCGGCCTTCCGCAGGTCGGACGAGTCGACCCGGCCGATCGCGTCGAGATAGCGGGGCGGCGTCTCCCGGGTGTTGAGCAGGAGGTAGCGGACGAGCGAGGAAGCCAGCTGGAGCCCGGATTCGTCGGCCCGGCCGAAAGCGAAACGGATCTGGTTCTTGGCGCTCTCGAGATAGTCGAAGGCGAAAAGCTCGGCCTGGCCCTGGAAGTCCTGCTTCGAATAGGATTCGCTCTGGGCGGTCTTGAGGCTCGCGACGGCCCTCCGCTCGAGCGTGGGGATGTCTTTGGGGTCGGCCCGGATCGAAACGACGATGGCCCCGGCGTACCGGTTGGCAAGATAGGCCATGTCGACCGTCTGCAGGATGTCCCGTTCGCTCCGGAGCAGGGCGGGGAGGAGGGGATTGACGCCCCGGCCCAGGACCTCGGTGAGGACGTTCACGGCGTACTGATCGCCGCTGTTATAATCGGGGGCGGCGAAGCCGAGATAGAGGTAGCCGTCCTTGACGTCGCGCTCGAGCCGCTGGCTGACGCTTTTCTTGAGCGGCACGGCCGGGGGCAGGGCGTCGGCGGGCGCCTCGGCTTTCGGGAGCGGCCCGAAGATCTCCCGAACCAGCTTCTCCATGTCGGCCCCGGCGAAGTCGCCGACCGCCGCGATGGCGCAGTTCCCGGTGACGAAGTACTTGAGGTAGAAGGCGAGCATATCCTCGGCCTTGGCCGCCGCGACGACCTCCCGGTTCCCGTAGACCGAGCGCCCGTAGGGATGGCCGGGGAAAAGGGCCTGGAGAACGAGGTCGGTGGCCCGGAGGCGCGGGTCGTCCTCCATCTGGTTGAATTCCTCGAGGATGACCTCTTTCTCCCCATCGATCTCGGCCTGGGTGATGTCGAAGCCGAAGAGGATGTCCTTCTGGTTGCGCAGGGCAAAAGCGGCCTCGGCGGCGGGCACGGAGATGTCGAAGACCGAGAGATCTACACCCGTGTGGGCGTTGAAATAGGCCCCATGGCGCCGGACATCGGCGACGACGTCGGCGCCGGACCGGGTGGTCGTGCCCCGGAAGAGGATGCAATGCTCGAGAAGATGGACAAGCCCGGAAGTGGCGTCCGTCTCGTTCTTGGAGCCGACGTCGAAGCCCACGACGACGTGGACAAGCGGCAGGTCCCGTTTCTCGTAGAGGAAAACGCGGATCCCGTTGTCGAGCACGAAGGCCCGTTCCCGGTCGTCCGCCCTAAGGAAAAAGGGGAGGGCCAGGGCCAGAAGGATCATCGCCGCGGCCCCGGCCAGCCGGCCTCGGGGAACCCGGCGAAGGCGTTTCGTAAACATGACGCGCCTCAAGGCCAGTCTATCACAAGGTCGACGGCCGTCAACTCTGCCTGGCGAACGGCACCCGGGCGGGGCCATCTTTTGCCGGGCCGTTTCAAGTGTGCTAGAATCCGCGAGAGAGGTCGGCTCCCATGAAACCCGAGAGAAAGGCCCGGATCCTCGTCATCGACGACGAGGAGGGCATCCGCAAGTCCCTGAAGATGATCCTCGAGTACGAGGGCTACGAGTATTTCGAGGCGGCGACGGGGGAGGACGGCCTCGAGATGCTCCGCGACACGGTCGGCATCGACCTCGTCCTGCTCGACATCCGCATGCCGGGCCGGACGGGCCTCGAGGTCCTGGCCGAGCTCCGGGAAAGGCCCTATGTCCCCGAGGTCATCATGATCTCCGGGCAGGGCACCATCCAGGCGGCGGTCGAGGCGACCAAGCTCGGGGCCTTCGATTTCCTGGAGAAGCCCCTGCACAGGGAACGCGTGCTCATCAGCATCCGCAACGCCCTGCAGAAGACCAAGCTCAGCCGCGAATGCCAGGACCTCAAGAAAAAAGCCGAGAAGCACTATGAGATCGTCGGCCACCATCCCCTCATCCAAAACCTCTGGAAGGAGATCCAGAAGATCGCCCCGACCAACGCCACCGTGCTGATCTACGGCGAGAGCGGCACGGGCAAGGAGCTCGTGGCCAGGTCCATCCACGCCCAGAGCCTCAGGGCCCGCGAGCCGTTCGTCCAGGTCAACTGCGCCGCGATCCCCGAGGAGCTCATCGAGTCGGAGCTCTTCGGCCATGAGAAGGGCTCCTTCACCGGGGCGACGGAGAAGAAGACGGGCAAGTTTGAGCAGGCCGACGGCGGCACGATCTTCCTCGACGAGGTCGGCGACATGAGCCTCCGGACCCAGTCCAAGGTCCTGCGCGTCCTCGAGGAGGGCGAGGTGCAGAAGGTCGGCTCGAGCAAGATCTCCAAGGTCGACGTCCGGGTCATCGCGGCCACGAACAAGGACCTGCGTAAGGAGATCCAGGAGGGCCGATTCCGCGAGGACCTCTACTTCCGGCTCAACGTCGTGCCCCTGTACTCGCCGGCCCTGCGCGAGCGGGCCGAGGACATCCCGCTCCTCGTCGACTATTTCTCGCGGACGTTCGCCGAGGAGAACAACTTCAAGCCGCGCAAGTTCTCGCCGGAGGCCTTGGAGGCCCTGACCTCGTACGCCTGGAAGGGCAACGTCAGGGAACTCAAGAACATCGTCGAGCGTCTGATGATCATGACCGACCGGGAGACGATCCGGCCGGAGGACCTGCCCGAGCCGCTCGGCGAGAAGGCGACGGCCGCTCTGCCGGACGCCTCGGGCGTGAAGACGCTGCGCGAGTTCCGCGACCTGGCCGAGCGGGATTTCCTGCTAGCCAAGCTCGAGGCCAACCATTGGAACATCTCCCAGACGGCCCGGGAGATCGACACGCCGCGGTCGAACCTCTATAAAAAACTCGAGCAATACGGTATAAAGGTAACGGCCGGAGCGGGCGAGACGGTCGCCTCTCCTTCCCGCGAGGGGGGAGAGGAGGAAAGTCCGGACTCCGAAGGGCAGGATGGTCGCTAACCGCGACTCCGGGCGACCGGGGGAGAGTGCCACAGAAAACACACCGCCCTCCGGGGGCGCAAGCCTCCCGGGGAGCAAGGGTGAAATGGCGAGGTAAGAGCTCACCGCCCCGGCGGCGACGCCGGGGGCAGGGCAAACCCCATCCGGAGCAAGGCCAAACGTGCCCCATTTTGGGATGGCCCGTCCCAGGGGGCGGGTCGGCCGCTCGAGGCCCGGGGCAACCCGGGCCCTAGACAAATGACCGTCGCCCGCGCGAGCGGGAACAGGATCCGGCTTATGACCCCGCTCCGGCCGTTCTTTTCTTCTTCGGCGGAGCCTGGCCTACATGAGGTCCAGGCTTGTATGTTATAAGCGATTTAAAGGATCAATAACGTGAGTCAGCGATTCGCCTGGTGGAGGGAAGCGACGCCAGAGGCCCGCCGGGCCCTCGTCGCGGCGGCCTTCGGCTGGATGCTCGATTCGTTCGACGTCATGCTCTGGGCCATGGTGCTTGCGGCCATGATGTCCGACCTGGGCCTGACCAAGGCCACGGCCGGCCTGCTGGGCTCGCTGACTCTCGTCGCGTCCGCGGTCGGGGGCTTCCTTTTTGGGATCGCCGCCGACCGGTTCGGCCGGCGAAAAGCGCTCATGGCCAGCATCCTCATCTATTCCGTTTTCACGGCGGCCTGCGGTCTGGCCACAGGCGTCCTGATGCTGGCCGTCTTCCGGATCTTCCTGGGCCTGGGCATGGGCGGGGAATGGGCCAGCGGAGCCTCGCTCGTCTCCGAGACCTGGCCGGCTCGTCATCGCGGCAAGGCCCTGGGCATCGTCCAGAGCTCCTGGGCCGTCGGCTACGCGGCGGCAGCGGCCGTCGCGGCGGTCGTCCTGCCCGTTTGGGGCTGGCGCGGCGTCTTTTTTATCGGGGTCGTCCCTGCCTTCTTCACGCTCTGGATCCAGAGGAAAGTCAAGGAACCCGAGATCTGGCGAACAGTCCGGGCCGCGGCTCCCGGCGTTAGGGCCGGATTCGGAGAGATCTTCGGGCCGAAGCGCCTCCGCCTGACGCTGTTCGTCACCCTGATGAACGCCTGCACGATGTTCGGCTGGTGGGGCTTCAACCTTTGGCTGCCGGCTTACCTGTCAATGGGCCGCGATCAAGGGGGCATGGGTCTCAGCCCCCGGACGATGTCCGGCCTGGTCATCTTCATGCAGCTCGGCATGTGGCTCGGCTACATCACCTTCGGCTTCATCAGCGACCGGCTCGGACGGAAAAGGTCCTATGTCGGGTTCTTGCTCATCGCCTCGGTCTCCATGGTCCTCTATTCCCAGGCCCGCCAGCCGCTTCTGCTCCTTGTCCTTGGACCCTTCGTGGCTTTCTTCGGCACCGGCTATTTCACCGGCTTCGGCGCTCTGACCGCGGAGATCTACCCGACGGCCGTCCGGGCCACCGCCCAAGGGATCACCTACAATACAGGCCGGATCGTCAGCGCGGCGGCCCCCTTCGTCGTGGGTTCGCTGGCGGAGACCCGCGGCTTCGGCTTTTCGTTCATTTTGATCGCAACGGCGTTCCTTGCGGCGGCGGTCTTCTGGATCGGCATCCCGGAAACCAAGGGAAAAGAACTGGAATAGGGTGATGTTCGGGGACATGTACCTCGGGTACGTGTCCCCTGTCTTTCTTAGAACGGTCCCGGGAAGGCCTGACGGATGAGCGTCAGGAGATTCCCCGGCCAGAGGCCGAGCTCGACGACCCCGAAAAGGCACAGGAAAATGACCAGATAGAGGGCCGGATCCTCGAGCCAGGGCTCGGACTCTGTCTCTCCCTCGCGCATATACATCGCCACGATGACCTTCAAATAGTACGCGACGGAAACGAGGCTGGCCAGGACGGCCGCTATGGTCAGGGCGATATGGCCTTCCCTGACGGCGGCCCCGAAGACATAGAACTTGGCCAGGAACCCTGCCGTCGGCGGAAAGCCGGCGAGCGACAGGAGGAAGACGGCGAGAGGCGCGGCCAGCCAGGGCTTGCGGCGCCCCAGACCGGCGATGTCGTCGAGAGACGCCCTTTCGAGCCCCCGTCCGGAGAGGGCTATGAGGACGGCGAACGCGCCCGCGTTCATGAACAGGTAGACCGCCGCGTAGAAGACCAGGCTGGCGGCGTCACGAGCGACAACGGCGACCAGGAGATAGCCCGAATGGGCGATCGAGGAATAGGCCAGGAGCCTCTTGAGGCTCGTCTGCCGGAGCGCCGCCAAATTGCCGGCGAACATGGTCAGGACGGCCGCCACACTGAGCGCGGGAGAGAGGACCGCCGCCGCGCTCTCCGCGCGGAGGAGCGGGGAGAGAGCCCGGAGAAGGACGGCCAACCCGGCGGCCTTGGGGGCGATGGTGAGAAAGACTGTGACCGGGGTCGGGGCGCCTTCATAAACGTCGGGAGCCCACATGTGGAAGGGTGCCACGGCGATCTTGAAGAAAAGCGCCGAGACGATGAGGCCAAGCCCGGCCAGGGCGGAGGCGCCGGTGACGGCACTCCCGAGCTCGAGCCGGCCGGACGTCCCGAAGACAAGGGCCAGCCCGAAAACGAAGAAGGCCGCGGCGAAGCTGCCCATGAGGAAGTACTTGGCCGCCGCTTCCGACGAGGCCTGGTCGTGAAGCCTCAGCCCGGTCAAAGCATAGGAGGCGACCGAAAGGACCTCGAGGCCCAGGAAGACGATGAGCCAGTCCCTGGTCGAAACCATGATCATCACGCCCGCGACGGCGAGAAGGAGAAGGCCGCAGAGTGGACCGAGGGCGAGGCCCATTCGCACGGCGTATTTCAGGCTCATGAGCACGACGAACAGGCCGAGCACGATGACGATAACGACGAGAAGCCGGGCCAGCGGGTCGAGGACAAGGCGTCCGCCGAATGAGCTGAGGCCCGGCTCGTTCCATGATACGACGCTGAAGAAGCCGGCGGCGAGAAGCGCCGCCACGGCCAGAGCGGCCGGGATCTCGGAGTCCTTCTTCCGCAGGAAGGCCTCGAAGAGCAGGGCGATGAGCGCCCCGGCGGTGACGGCCAGAAGAGGAGCGAGGGCCAGGGGCGAGCCCATCTCAGCGCTCCAACTCCGGGCGGATCTCCGCGGCTTGGCTTTGCTCCGGAGCCGTAATCAGCCCCAGCGAGGTCGCGGACGGGGTCTTAATGGCGTCGAGATACCGGGAGACCGACGCATCCATCTTCCTCAGAAAGACGCCGGGGAAAAGGCCCATGAAGATGATGAGAACGATGATGGGCACGAGATAAGCGAGCTCGCGCTTGTCGAGCTCGCGGAGCCTCGCGTCTCCGGGGTCTCTTATCGGGCCGTGCAAGACCCGGCGGTAGAGCCAGAGGAGATACGCGGCCGACAGGATGACCGTCGTAACGCTCAACGCGGCCAGGACCTTGTTCGCGGCGAAGATGCCGAAGAAGCACAGGATCTCGCCGGCGAAGCCGTTGAGGCCGGGAAGGCCGGCGGAGGAGAGCATGACCACGAGGAAGATCCCGGCGAAGATGGGCATGCGCGCCGCCGCCCCTCCGTAGTCGGCGATCTTCCTCGTGTGCGTCCGTTCATAAAGGACCCCGACGCAGAGGAAGAGGGCTCCGGTGCTCAGGCCGTGGTTGAGCATCTGGTAGATGGCCCCCTCGGTGGCCTCGAAGTTGAGGGAGAAAAGGGCCAGCATGACGAGGCCCATGTGGCTGACGCTCGAATAGGCCACGAGCGACTTCATATCCTTCTGAACGAGGGCCATCAGGCCGCCGTAGATGATCCCGATAACGGCCAGGACCGAAAGCGCGGGAGCGAACGACGCCGCGGCCCGGGGAAAGAGGGGTAGGCCGAGTCGCAGGAAACCGTAAGCGCCCATCTTCAGCAGGACGGCGGCCAGAAGCACCGATCCCGCGGTGGGCGCCTCGACGTGGGCGTCGGGGAGCCATGTGTGAAGCGGGAAGAGCGGCACCTTGATGGCGAAGGCCAGCCCGAAGCCGAGAAAGAGCCAGGTCTGGAGAGAGGGGGAGAGGGAGAGGCCGGCCAAGTCGGCGATCGTCAGCGAGTAGCTTCCGGTCGCCTGGTGATAGGCGGCATGGAGGACGAAGATGCCCACCAGCATGAGCAGGCTGCCGAACATGGTGAACAGGACGAACTTCATCGTGGCGTAGATCCGGCGCGGACCGCCCCAGATGCCGATGAGAAAATACATGGGGATGAGCATCGCCTCCCAAAAGACATAGAAGAGGAAAAGGTTCAGGGAGACGAAGACACCGATCATGCCCGTCTCGAGCAGGAGCATGAAGACCGAGAACTCCTTGACCCGGTCACCGATGGCCCGCCAGGAGGAGAGAAGGGCCAGGGGAGTCAGGAACGCGGCCAGGAGAACGAGAAAGAGGCTGAGCCCGTCGACGCCGACGTGATAGTCGAGCCCCCGTCCCATCCAGGAGGCGCGCTCGACGAACTCGGGCAGGCCCGAGGAACCGTCGAAGCCGAAGAATAGAAGGAGCGACAGCACGAACGTCAGGAGCGAGACGGCCAGCGCCGTCGCCCGGACGGCCTTGAGCGATTCGCCGCGCAGGAAAACGAGCAAGATGGCTCCCGCGAGCGGCAGGAAGGTGATGAGGCTCACGAGCGGGAGGGCCGAAGCGAGGGCGTTCACAGGAGCAGAACCCCCAGGAAGATGATGACGCCGAGCAGGAAAGCCAGCGCGTAATCGCGCAAGAGGCCGCTCTGGAGGATGTTCAAGGCTTTCCCTGCTCCGCGGGCCGCGGCGGCCGAGCCGTTGAGCGCCCCGTCGACGACCTTGAGGTCGAAATGCGTGTAAACCTCTCCGGCTCCCCGGATGAGCGGCCGGACGATCACGGCATTGTAGGCTTCATCCACATAATACTTGCCGACGAGGAGCCTATAGAGGCGGGGGAACCGCGCGGCGGAGCGGGCCGGCAGGCCCGGGGACCTGCGGTAGAAGACGAAGGCCAAATAGATACCGGCCAGGGCCGCCAGGGTGGCCGCCAGGATGAGCAGGGCCTCGGTCGAGGCCGCGAGGTGGTGGACCTCCTGACCGAAGGCGCCCTTGAAAAACCGTTCGAACAGGTTCGCTTTTTCGCCGAGCAGAACGGGCAACCCGACGAACCCGGCCAGGGCCGAAAATACGGCCAGGATGACTAGGGGAACGGTCATTGTCCGCGGCGATTCATGGATGGGGGCGTGCGTCTCGGGCAGCCGGGGATCTCCGTAGAAGGTCAAGTAGACGAGCCGGAACATGTAGAACGCCGTGAGAATAGCCCCGGCGAGGCCGAGGCCGTAGAGAACATAGTGATGGCCGGCGAAGTCCATGGCCAGGATGGTGTCCTTCGAAAAGAATCCGGAGAGGAAGGGCACGCCGGCGATGGCCAGGGCCCCGACAAGGAAGACCGGGAACGTCACCGGCAGGTGCTTCTTGAGGCCGCCCATGCGGCGCATGTCCTGCTCTCCGCCCAGGGCGTGGATGACGCTCCCCGCGGCCAGAAAGAGCAAGCTCTTGAAGAACGCGTGGGTGACCAGGTGGAACATCCCGGCCGCGTAGGCGCCGACGCCGCAGCCGAGGAACATGTAGCCGATCTGGGAGATGGTCGAATAGGCCAAGACCCGTTTGATGTCGGTCTGGACGAGGGCGATCGTGGCCGCGTAAACGGCCGTCAAGCCGCCCGTCCAGGCGACGACAGCCGAGGCCGCCGGCGAGGCGGCGAAGAGCCCGCTCAGCCGCGAGACCATGTAGACGCCCGCCGTGACCATGGTGGCGGCATGGATGAGGGCCGAGACGGGGGTCGGCCCTTCCATGGCGTCCGGCAGCCAGACGTAAAGCGGGATCTGGGCCGATTTCCCGGTCGCCCCGACGAAGAGAAGGATGGCGATGAGGGTGGCCAGGCCCGGACCGATGAGGCCGGCCGCGGGGGCGGCGTTGATCGTGGCGAAGCTCGAGCTCCCGACCGTTACGAGGAGGAAGAGCAGGCCAATGATGAAGGCCGCGTCGCCGACCCGGTTGACGAGGAACGCTTTCATGCCGGCCTTGGCCGCGGCCGGGCGGTCGAACCAGAAGCCGATGAGAAGGTAAGAGCAGAGCCCGACGCCTTCCCAGCCGACGAACATCAGGACGATGTCCGAGGCCATGACCAGGACGAGCATGAAGAACGTGAACAGGTTGAGGAAGGCGAAATAGCGGGCGTAGGCCTTGTCCTCGGCCATGTAGCCGACCGAATAGGCGTGGATGAGGAGGCCGACGCCGGTGACGACGAGGGCCATGACGGCCGAAAGCCGGTCGAAGGCGAAGGCGAAATTGGTGACGAACGAGCCGCTGGCGATCCACGGCAGAAGGGTCTTGGCCAGCCCTGACGCGCCCGGGCCGGCCTGGGCGAGACGTACGAAACCGGCGATCGAAAGGATAAAAGAGGCCAGGACGGCGAGCGGGCCCTGCCACGACACCCCGCGGCGGGACATCCTCGACCCGAAAAGAAGCAGGACGAGCGCGCTGGCGCCGGGGATGAGCGGGATGAGCCAGAACGCGTCGGCCATGTCAGCCCTTCAGGTCCTTGAGCTCGTCGGTCCGGATGGAACGGCGCTGGCGGAAGACGAGGACGATGATGGCCAGGCCGATGACGGCCTCGGCCGCGGCGACGGTGATGACGAAAAGAACGAGAGCCTGGCCCTCGGCCCGGCCGAACGCTTTGGCCAATGCCAGAAAAGCCAGGTTCCCCGCGTTGAGCATGATCTCAACGGCCATGAACTGCGTCAGGAGGTCCTTCTTGACGAAGAAGGCCAGAACGCCGAGACCGAACAGAAGCACGGCCAGAAGAAGGAAGGCGAGGGGCGGGATCACGAGCCCTCTTTCTTGCCGGCCAGGGCCAGGGCGCCGACGAGGGCGGCCAGGATGAGGAGCGAGGTGATCTCGAAGGCGTAGAGATAGTCGGTGAAGAGGAGCCGGCCCAATCCGGCGATCTCGCTGGGAGCGCCAGGGGAGACGCTTCCGGCGAGAGCTCTCTTGGCCGCGAGGGCGAGCTCGGCGAGGAGGACGATCCCCAGGGCCGTCGTGAGGACGGCCCGGAGTGTCCTCTTCTCCCGGGGCGGCGGCTCACGCAGGTTGAACATCATGATGGCGAAAAGGAAGAGGACCATGATGGCCCCGGCATAGACGAGGACCTGGACGGCGGCCGCGAATGGGGCGTCGAGAAGCCCGAAGAGCCCGCCGAGCGAGGCGAAAGCGAGGACCAGGAAGAGCGCATTGTGGGCCTGGTTCCGCGAGATGATCATGGCCGCGACCGAACCGATGCACAGCACGGACACGGTGATGAATACGACCCAAGCCATGATTTTTCGTCCCTATATTTACTTTTCCCGGCGCCCGGCGTCAAGCCGTATCCTGAAGACCCAGGAGTATCCTGCGAGGCGCGTTGACAAGTCAGCGGAATTTGATATAATGACGCTCGTACCGCGGGGTAGAGCAGCCTGGTAGCTCGTCGGGCTCATAACCCGGAGGTCGCTGGTTCAAATCCAGCCCCCGCTACCAAGAGAGCAAAATTCCCTGAAATAGATGAGGCCTCGGCCTCTGTTTACCGACCGGAACTAGTCGGTGCCGACGCCGTCCCAGCAGTAGGTGCAGAGCCTGTCCTTGGGCAGGCCGATGGCCGCGACCAGGTCCTCGAGCCGCTGGTAGCGGAGCGTGGTCAGCCCGAGGGTGTGGGCGATCCAGTCGACCATGGCCTCGTATTTGGCTGTGCCGGCTTGGGTATAGTCCTCGAAATGCTTGAACTCCGGGCCCTCAAGGGCGGCGATGGCCCGCCGGGCGGCCAGATCGAGCTCCGAGCGCGACCGGGAGAAGTTGAGGAACTTGCAGCCATAGGCCAGAGGCGGACAGGCCGGCCGCATGTGGACCTCGCGCGCCCCGGATTCATAGAGGCGCTTGATCGTGTCCTGGAGCTGTGTCCCGCGGACGATCGAGTCCTCGCAGAAAAGGAGCTTGTGCCCCTGGATGATCTCGCGGATGGGGATGAGCTTCATCCGGGCCACCTGGTCCCGAATGGTCTGGTTCTGGGGCATGAAGCTTCGGGCCCAGGTCGGAGTGTACTTGACGAAGGGCCGGCGGAAGGGGATGCCGGCCTCCGCGGCATAGCCCAAGCCGTGGCCGATCCCTGAGTCGGGGATGCCGGCCACGAGGTCGATCTTGACGGTGTCGTTCTTGGCCAGGAACGCACCGCACCGGTTGCGCACGGTCTCGACATTGATGCCCTCGTAGCTCGAGGCCGGGTAGCCGTAATAGACCCAGAGGAACGAACAGATCCTGAGCTTCTTCCCCGGCCCGACCAGGGTCTCGGCGCCTTCCGGGGTGATCCGGACGATCTCGCCGGGGCCGAGATAACGGTCGAGCTCGTAGCCGAGATTGGGGAACGCGCACGTCTCCATGGACACGGCATAGGACCCCGGCTTCCTGCCCAGCGCGAGCGGTGTCCGGCCGAGCTTGTCGCGAGCGGCCAGGATGGCGCCTTCGGTCAGGATGAGGATGGACGACGATCCCTGGATGAACTCCCAGACGGCCCGGATGCCGTCCTCGAAGGTGTCCTCGCGGTTGATCATGGCCGCGATGAGCTCGGTCGGATTGATCTCGCCGCCGCGCATCTCCGAAAAATGCAGGCACTTGCCCCGGAAGGCCCGGTCGACGAGCTCGTCGATGTTCTTGATCACCCCGACCGTGGCGATCGAGTAATTGCCGAGGTGGGAGCGGATGAGGAGCGGCTGGTCCTCGTAGTCGCTGATGACGCCGATGCCGCGGGTGCCGCGGAGCTTGCCGACGTCATCGCCGAACTTCGAGCGGAATTGGGCGTTCTCAATGTTGTGGATGTAGCGGACGATGCCCGCCCCATTGCCGGCGGCCAGGCCGCCGCGCTTCGTCCCGAGGTGAGAGTGGTAGTCCGTCCCGTAATACAGGTCCTCGACGACCTCGCCCTTGCCAACGACGCCAAATAAGCCGCCCATCGCGTCCTCCTCACAAGATATTGGGGCATCATAGCACCGGCCTTTGTCCGTTTCAATCCGGAATCACACTGTGATAGAATCCGAGGGAAATCACCCAAGGAGGCAAAGATGTTCAAAGCGGCGACCTATACCGAACGACGGGATCTCCTGAGGAAATCCGTGGGCTCGGGCCTGATGATCTTCCTGGCCAACGAAGAAGCCCCGATGAACTACCCGGCCAATACCTACCATTACCGGCAGGACAGCTCGTTCCTGTATTTCTTCGGCCTGGCCTCGCCCGGCCTGGCCGCGATCGTCGACGCCGACGGCGGCACGGACACGCTCTACGGCGACGACATCGGCATCGAGGACATCATCTGGGAAGGGGAGCTGCCCACGATCAAGGACCGGGCCATCGAGGTCGGCGTGCGGCTGACCAAGCCGCGCGCGGCCTTCGCCGAGGACGTCCGCAAGGCCCTCGCCGCCGGACGGACCGTCCATTATCTGCCGCCCTACCGCGCGGATAAGAAGATCGTGCTGGGCGAGCTCCTGGGCCTCCCGGTGGGCGAACTGAAGGCCAAGGCCTCGCCGGCCTTCATCAAGGCCTCCGTCGACCAGCGCATCCTCAAGTCCAAGGAGGAGATCCGCGAGATCGAGACGGCCGTGGCCGTCAGCCGCGAGATGTACATGGCCGCCATGAAGCTGGCCAAGCCCGGCCGCTACGAATACCAGGTCTCCGGGGCCATGGAGGGGATCGCCCTGGCCTACGGCTGTCACCTGGCCTTCCCGCCCATCGTCACAGTCAACGGTCAGATCTTCCACATGCATTCACACGACAACGTCCTGGCCCGGGGCCGGATGCTCGTCTGCGACTGCGGCGCGGAGGCCCCGAGCGGCTACGCTTCCGACATCACCCGCAGCGTGCCCGTCGGCGGGAAGTTCAACCGCCGCCAGAAGAGCATTTACGAGATCGTCCTCGCGGGCCAGGAATCGGCCATCAAAGCCATGAAACCCGGCGTCAACTTCAAGGACATCCATCTCCAGACGGCCCGGGTCATCGCCGACGGGCTGAAGGACCTCGGCCTGATGAAGGGCGACACGGGCGAAGCCGTCGCCGCCGGCGCCCATGCCCTGTTCTTCCCCCACGGCCTCGGCCATAACCTCGGCCTCGACGTCCACGACATGGAGGACTACGGCGAGAACTACGTCGGCTACGGCGAGAAGGTCGAGCGAAGCCGGCAGTTCGGACTGGCCTACCTGCGCATGGCCCGGGAGCTCAAACCCGGCCACGTCATGACCGTCGAGCCCGGCGTCTACTTCATCCCCGCTCTTTTCGCCCAGTGGCGGGCGGAGAAGAAGCACGCCGACTTCATCGTCTATGACGCCGTCGAGAAGTTCCTCGGCTTCGGCGGGGTCCGGATCGAGGACGATGTCCTGGTTACCGAAAAGGGCCGCAAGGTCCTCGGGCCGCCCATACCGAAGGCCGTCGCCGACGTCGAAAAGGCCTGCCGCGCTTGAGGATCGCTCTCGTCCAGCAGCGCGCGACGGCCGACCCGGCCGAGAACCGGGAACGGGGGAGGCGCGCCTTCCTCGAAGCCGCTCAGGCGGGGGCGAAGCTCGTTGCCTTCGCCGAGTTGGCCTTTACGCGCTTCTATCCACAGATGCCGGCGACGGCCGCAAGCCCCGGCTTGGCCGAGCCCATCCCGGGGCCGACGACCGATCTCTTCGCGGCCCTGACCCGCGAGACCGGTACGGTCGCTGTTTTGAACCTGTTCGAGCGCGCCGGCGATCTGACCTACGATTCCTCGCCGGTCATCGACGCCGACGGGCGGCTCCTCGGAGTGACCCGCATGGTCCACATCATGGAAGGGCCCGGTTTCCACGAGCGCGGCTATTACGCTCCTGGCGACCGGGAAAGCTATGTTTATGCCACGGCCGCGGGCCGGATCGGCGTCGCCATTTGCTATGACCGCCATTTCCCGGAATACATGAGGGGGCTGCGCCTGGCCGGGGCCGAGCTCGTCGTCGTGCCCCAGGCCGGGACGGCCGGGGAGTGGACCGAAGGCCTCTTCGAGGCCGAGCTCCAGGTGGCGGCCTTCCAGAACGGGTACTATGCGGCCCTGGTCAACCGGGTCGGACGCGAGGACGCGCTCGAGTTCGCCGGCGAATCGTTCGTGGCCGACCCGGACGGCCGGGTCATCGCTCGGGCGCCCCGCGGCGTCGACGAGATCCTCTACGCGGAATGTGACCTGGCCAAGAACGCGTCATCGCCCGCCGCCCGCCATTTCCTTGAGGACCGGCGGCCCGCCGTCTACGGCCGGATGGGCCTCGCCGGCGACGGACGGAAGGCTCGCTGATGCCGCGCTGGTACGTCATCAACACCAAGCCCAAGAAGGAGGGCCAAGTGGAGCGGCTCTTCAAGGAGGGCGGCTTCACGATCTACTGCCCGAAGTACGTCCATGAGCGGCGGGTTGGGCCGTTCTTTCCGGGTTACGCGTTTCTCCTGTTCGAGTTCCCGGATCAGTACCAGCTGGTCAAGTACACGCGCGGCGTCAAGCGCATCGTCGGCAACGACGCCGGGCCGACGCCCATCCCGGAAGAGGTCGTCTCGGGGATCAAGGCCCGCGAAAGGGACGGCGTCATCGTTTTCGAGAGGTACGGCGAGGAGCCGGTAGCCGGCGACGAGATCGAGGTCGTCGAAGGGCCGCTCAAAGGCCTCAAGGGCATCTTCCGCAAGGAGATCGGGGCGAGCGAGCGAGTCATGATCCTCCTGAACTACGTCTCCTACCAGGGCCTCCTGCTCATCGAGAAAGACAAGCTCAAAAAGGTTTAGCCCTTCTACCGATATTCGGCCCTACAACGGGTTCACTTCTCGAGGCGGCGAAAGGATCTGCCTCGAAGATCCCCGTAGCGGAGGGGGACCCGCTCGGCGGGGGAACCGTCGGGACTGGTTCCCAGGGGGTCCGGGGAGCAAGAGGTAGATCCCGAGCGAAGCCGGAGAGAAGTGAACCCTCTCCGGCCGGATACGGCTATTTCGAGGCTTTAAGGGCGTCGAGGAACGGCTGGTTCAGGCTGCTCGACGAGAAATAGACGACGCCGTCGGCCTTGAGGCCCTTGGCGATGCGCATCTCCTCGATCATCCCTTCGGGCGTGTTCTGGTTGTGCGACGTGCCGATGCCGATCCCCGGGCAGACGAGCGTCCGGCCCTTGCCGATGGCCACGGCTTCGGCCGTCAGTGTCTTGAACATGGCGGTGTCGTTCGAATACAGCATGGGGTTCAGCATGTCGACCAGGCCTTCGCGGGCCCAGGCCGCCCAATCCTGACCGATCATGACCCGGGCGTTGACGGAATCGGGGAAGACCGCGGCGCTGATCTTGATCGTCTTCCCGGTCTCCTTGAGCGCGGCCTTGAGCTCACGGACGAACACGGTCACCCGGTCGGTGTTCCAGCGCAGCCAGGCGTTCCAGGCCATGTTGCCGGTGTCCCGGGCCTTGACCGCGGCCATGTCGATGCCGGTGTCCTCTTTGAACAGCCTGAGGGTCTCCCGGTCGAAGCTGAAAAAGGGCTCGGTCGGCTCGCAGGGGAAGCGGATGTAGTCAAGGTGGACCCAGCCGACGTCGTATTTCTTGACCAGCTCGAGCATAAGGCTGATCTCGTACGCCCGGGCAGCGGGGAGCGCCGGGTTGACCGCCGCGACCATCTCCCGCTTCGGGCTGGTGATCAGCCACTCGGGATGCTGGCGGACCTCCCCGAGGATGGCCGATTCAGGGAAGACGCAGAACCAGGGGTGGACCGTCATCTTCCGCTTTTTGGCCTCTTCGAGGAAGGTCGCGAAGAAATCCCAGTTGTAGCTCCCGTCGGGGACCCCGATTTCGCTCGTGTAATAGATGTGCCCGGACGTGTTCTTGACCAGCATGATCAGGGTGTCGATGCCGGCCCGGGCGTATTCGTCGAGCGTCGTCCGCATCTTTTCGACGGCTTTAGCCTTGTCCGGGCCGAAGAAGCCCGGGTGCATCCAGACACCACGGACGGGCATCCGCAGCGAGGTTTCGCCGGCGCCCGCGGCGCAGGCCGGAACGGCCAGGGCCGCCAGAGCGACAGCCGCGACAAACAGGGTGAAGAGAGAGCGGGATCTCATGGTCTCCTCCTTTGCCGGCGGCCCGGCCTACCGAAACCGCCTCCGCCGGGCGTTTCGATCCTCAAGATGTCGCCCGGACGAAGCTTGATGTTCACCTTGGAGCCGAGCGCACGCTGGCCCCCGGCCGTGATGAGCGTGTTCTTGCCCTTCGCCCCCGGCGCGCCGCCATGGACGCCGTAGGGAGCGAAGCGCCGCCGCTCCGACATGATGGTCAAGGCGGTCGGGACGCCGAACTCATATTCCCGGACGATGCCCTGGCCGCCGCGATGGAGCCCGCGGCCGCCCGAGCCCTTTCTGAGGCCGTAGCGGCGGATGCGCAAGGGCAGGTAGTTCTCGAGAGCCTCGACCGGGGTGTTGAGGGAGTTCGTCATATGAGTGTGGACGCCGCTGAGGCCGTCGGCCGCAGTCCCGGCGCCCATGCCGCCGCCGATCGTCTCATAGTAGGCGAAATGACGGCCCGTCCCGGGGTCCGAGCCGCCGAACGCGACATTGTTCATGGTCCCCTGGCTCGCGGCCGGGATGCGGCCGGGCAGGGCCTTGGCCAGAGCGCCGAGCAGCACGTCGACGATGCGCTGGGACGTCTCCACGTTGCCGCCGGCGCAGGCGGCCGGGAAGTTGGCGTTGACGATCGAGCCCGGCGGGGCGACGATCTCGAGGGGCCGCATCAGCCCCGTGTTGAAGGGGATGTCCTCCTCGACGAGCGACCGAAAGACATAAAGGACCGCCGACGAGGTGATGGCGAAGTTGGCGTTGACCCCGCCCTCGGTCTGCGGCGAAGAGGAACTGAAATCGACGACGGCCCGGTCGCCGCGGATGGTCAGGCGGACGCCGATCGTGATGGGCCGCGCCGAGATGCCGTCGTCGTCGAGGCGGTCCTCGAACGCGTAAGCGCCGTCGGGGATGGCCTTGATCGTGGCCCTGAGGAAGCCCTCCGTATAATCCTGGATGAGCGAGGAATAGCGCCGGACCTTGGCCGCGCCGAAGCGGCGGACGGCCTCCTCGAGGCGGGCCCGGCCGATCTCGTTGGCCGCGATCTGGGCCAGGAGGTCGCCGCGACGCTCGTCAGGCGTCCGGACGTTGGCGAGGATGAGGTCGAATACAGCCTTGTCCATCCGGCCGCGGGCATAGAGCTTGAGCGGCGGGATGATCAGCCCCTCCTGAAAGAGCTCCGTGGCTAGGGGCATGGAGCCGGGGGTCATGCCGCCGACATCGGAATGGTGGGCCCGGTTGGCCACGAAAAAGCCGAGCTCGCGGCCGAGGAAGACCGGGGAGATGCAGGTGATGTCGGGCAGGTGCGTCCCGCCACGGTAGGGGTCGTTGAGGATGACCAGGTCGCCCTTCTCGAAGGCCATGGCCTTGATCGCGGCCTGGACGGAAAGAGGCATGGCCCCGAGGTGGACCGGGATGTGCGAGCCCTGGGCCAGCGTCTCGCCCTTGGCGTTGAAGAGCGAGCAGGAGTAGTCCTTGCGCTCCTTGATGTTGGGCGAGAGGGCGGTCCGGCCGAGGACGGCGCCCATCTCCTCGGAGACGGCGATGAACACGTTCTTGAAAAGCTCGAGCTCGATCGGGTCGAAGGCTCTCATCGGGACACCGCTTGGCGGATGACAATATTGCCGTAGCCATCGATACGGGCCGCGGACCCGGGCGGGAGGAAGGTCGTCGATTCGGGGTCGATGACGAGGGCCGGGCCGGCGAGGCGGTTCCCGGGGCGCAGCCGGGACCGGTCGAGGACCGCGCCGTCGAAGGTCCGCCGGCCGTAACAGATGGGCTGTCTCCTGACGACTGCCTTCAGGTCCAGGGCGGCGGAAAGGCGCTCCCGGACAAGCGGCACCTTAGGGGTCACCGCCACGGCCTTGACCCGGAGGTTGACGATCTCGACGGGCCGGCCGTCGTGGCGGTAGGAATAGAGCTTCTCGTGGCGGCGGTGGAAAGCCTCGAGGAAGGCCTCGCGGGCTGTGCGGGCCCGCCGGAAGGGCACATCGATCTCGTAGGACTGGCCGAGATAGCGGCAGTCGAGCGAGCGCTCCAGGACGACATCGGCGGCGGCGAAGCCGTCGGCGGCCATGTCGCGCCGGCCGGCCGCCTCGAGCTTGCGGAACTCGGTTTCGAGGCGGGCCAGGCTGACCGCGGCGTCCGGCTTCATGACCGACCGGGTGTAGTCCTTGACCGGATCGGCGCAGAGCAGCCCGAAGGCCGAGAGCACGCCGGCGTTGCGGGGCACGACCACCGTGGGCATGCCCAGGTGGCCGGCCATCTCGACCGCGTGCATGCCGCCCGCCCCACCGAAGGGGAAGAGGGCGAAGGCCCGGGGATCGTGGCCCCGCTCGACGGAGATGACCCGGATAGCCTTCTCCATATTGGCGTTGGCGATGGCCACGATGCCCATGGCCGCCTCCCGCTCGGACTTGCCGATGCGCCGGGCCAATGCTCCTACGGCGGCCCGGCTCCGCCCGGGGTAGATATGCATCTTGCCGCCGAGAAAGAACTCCGGATCGAGCCGGCCAAGGCAGAGGTTGGCGTCGGTCACGGTGGGCATGTCGCCCTTGCCGTAGCAGGCCGGCCCCGGATCCGCCCCGGCACTCTGGGGACCGACGTGGAGGGATCCGCCCCTGTCGACGGCCGCGATGGAGCCGCCGCCGGCGCCGACGGAGTGAATGTCGATGATGGGCAGGCGGATGGGGAACTCGCCGACCCGGCTTTCGTGGGTCCGGCGGATCGCGCCTTCAATGAGCGATACGTCCGTCGAGGTCCCGCCCATGTCGAAGCTGACGATGTTCGGGAAGCCGGCCGCGCGGGCCAGGATGCGGGCGCCGACGACCCCTCCGGCCGGCCCGGAAAGGGCGGTTTTGATCGGCTCGAGCCGGGCCCGGCTCGGAGCGATGTAGCCCTCGTTCGATTGCATGATCCGCAGCTCGGCCCGGCCGATGCCGCGGTCGAGCTCGCCGAGATACCGGTCCATGACCGGCATGAGGTAGGCGTTGATGGCCGTCGTCGACGTGCGCTCGAACTCGCGATGCTCGGGGAGAAGGCGGCTGGAGATCGAGGCCAGCAGGCCGGCTCTCTCGAGCTCGGCGGCCACGGCCTCCTCGTTCTTGGGATCCACGTAGGAATGGAGCAGGCAGACGGCGATGGCCTCGGCGCCGGACCGGCGAATGCGCCGGACGAGCCGGGCGAGCTCGGCCGGGCCGACGGGACGCTCGATCCGGCCCGAGGCCAGGGTGCGCTCGCGGAGGCCGAACCTGAGTCCGGCCGGGACGATCTCGAAGCGCGACTCGGGCTGAAGCGAATAGAGGCCGCGGCGGGTCTGGCGGCCGATGGCCAGGACGTCCTCGAATCCGGCCGTGGTGATGAGGGCGATCCGGCCGCCTTTCCTCTGGAGAAGGGCGTTGGTCGCGACCGTCGTGCCGTGAACGATGAACACGGCCTCCGGCTCCTTCAAAATGTCGCCGAGGCCGGCGAAGATGGCCCGGGAGGGGTCGGCCGGCGTCGAGAGAACTTTGCGATTGAAAAGGCGGCCCTCCCGGAAGATGACGAAATCGGTGAACGTGCCGCCGGTGTCCACACCGACGCGGACGCTTGCGGATCGATCGCGGCCTCGCATGGACGGGGCCTATTAAATCGTCAACGAGGTGACCGTGTCAATAGACGGCTCGTCCGCATGGTCGCAGGGAAGAAAGGTCGAGGCAGATATGCCGACCGGGGCCGGGGATAGCCTAGTGGCAGGTGCTGCAGGACTTCGACGAGCAGCTCGAGCAGCTTGAGGCGGAGGCCTTGATCTTGTTCGAGCCGCCGCCGATGCCGAAACAGGAGATCATCTTTTGGACTTCGCCCGACCCGCACCCGTCGCAGACGACGTCCTTCTCTTTACCGGCGGCCACGAGGCGCTCGAACCTCTTGCCGCACTTCTGACACACGAATTCATATAACGGCATAACAGCTATATTTTACCGGAACCGCTGGCTTTGTGCCATTCCGACTCCCGGGTGCCCTTTCGAGGCGGTGAGGAGGGCCGTCGAGTCCGATTTGGAAAAGTTTAGGCGGAGCGCGTGCCGAACGAGGGCAGTTTCCCTGGAAACCGGCAAAACGTGTTTGAGCGAGGCATAGCGCAAGCCGAGCGAGTTGTTTTGACGCCGAGTTCCGGCGCACGCGACGGCGTCTTCAAACTTTTCCCATGAGGGCGAGATGGCTCTCCGAGACGCCTAAGGGCCGGGAGACGCTTACTTGACGAGCGCGATGGCCTCGATCTCCACCTTGACGTCGCGCGGCAGCCTCGCGACCTGGACGGCGGCCCGGGCCGGGTTGGGGGCCTTGAAGAACTCGGCGTAGACCGCGTTCATCTTGGCAAAATCGTTCATGTCCTGGAGGAAGACCGTGGTCTTGACCACGTCATCGTAGGAGGACCCGGCCGCCTCGAGGACGGCGCCGACGTTCTTGAGGACCTGCCGGGTCTGGTCCTCGATCGATCCCATATTGAGCTCTCCGGTAGCCGGGTCGATCGGGATCTGCCCGGAACAGAACACGAAGCCGTTGGCGATGATGCCCTGGGAATAGGGGCCGATCGCCTTGGGCGCTTTCTCGGTTTGGACCTGTTTCTTGTTCATCGCGATTCTCCTTCTCGTAGCGCCGAAGCCTCTGGCCACGGCCGCGGCCGCGAGGCCCGCGGCGGCCAGGAACTTCCGTCTCTTCATCCCCGTTCGTCAGGAGGATAGGCCGGCCAGGGCCGCCGTGAGGAACGTCCAGAACTTCTCCACGGAGCCGATGTGGACGTGCTCCTCGGGCGAATGGGGGTTCTTCATGGTCGGGCCGAACGAGATCATGTCCATGCCCGGGAACTTCTCGCCGATGATGCCGCATTCGAGGCCGGCGTGGATGGCCACGACCTCGGCCTCCTTCCCGAAGGACGAGAGGTAGATCTCCTTGAGCTTCTTGAGGAGCGGGGAGTCGAGGTTCGGCATCCACCCGGGGTAGCCGTTCTCGAATTCGGCCTTGGCCCCGGCCAGTGCGCAGACCGACTTGATGATGCCGCGCGCGGCCTCGAGGGCCGAGGCGACCGAGCTCCGGGTGCTGCAGAGGACCTGGAACTCCTTCTTCCCCGTCTTGACGATGGCCAGGTTGGTCGAGGTCTCGACCAGGCCGGCGATCTCGGGGTGCATGGAGATGACGCCGTGGGGGAGGGCGAGGAGGAGGTCGACCAGGGCCCGCTGGCAGTCCTGGGCCAGGGCGAAGTCCTTGCCGGGCAGGGGCTCGAGGGCATAGGCCGCGCCGGGTTCGACGGCTTTGTACTCGATCTGGATCTTCTCGAAGGCCTTCTTGAGGGCGTTCGTCAGGGCCCGCACCTGGATCGGAGGGCAGGCCAGGACGGCCACGGCCTCGCGGGGGATGGCGTTGTGCTTGCTGCCGCCCTCGACGCTGACGATCTCGAACTTGGCCGCGGCCTGGGCCTGGCTGAGCATGCGGGCCAGGAGCTTGATGGCGTTCCCCCGGCCTTGATTGATGTCGATGCCCGAATGCCCGCCCCGGAAACCGCGAACGTGGAGCCGATAGAGGTTCTTCGAGGCCGTCTTCTTCCGTTCGAGGGGCAGGGCCAGCTTCGAATCGGCCCCGCCGGCGCAGCCGATGGTAAAGATGCCCTCGTCCTCGCTGTCGAGGTTGAGCAGCATCTTGCCGGTGAGGAAGCCCTTCTGGATCTTGTTGGCGCCGGTGAGCCCCGTCTCCTCGTCGACCGTGAAGAGGAACTCGAGCGGGCCGTGGACGAGAGACCGGTCCTCCATGACGGCCAGGGCCGCGGCCAGCCCGATGCCGTTGTCCGCGCCGAGGGTCGTGCCCTTGGCGTAGACCCAGTCGCCCTTGATCTCGGCCTGGATGGGGTCCTTCGAGAAATCGTGGACCTTGTCCGAGTTCTTCTCGCAGACCATGTCGAGGTGGCCCTGGAGGATGGAGCCGACCGCGCCCTCCCGCCCGGCCGTGGCCGGCTTGCTGATAACGACGTTGCCGACCTTGTCCCGCTTGCCGGGCAGGCCGAGCGACTGGGCCACGCCGAGAACGTAATCGCCCAGGGCCTTTTCATGGCCCGAGCAGTGGGGGATGGTCAGGATCTTGGAGAAATGCTTCCAGAGAAGCGGAGGCTTGAGATCGTTGAGAGAAGCTGGCATCGGATTCTCCTTGAAAGAGTTGGGGTGGTGAACCGCCATGATGACACAAATTTACGGTGGATTCAAGCCGCCACGGCGGGTATAATCCAAGGGTGATGAAGACGCTGGCCCGGCTGTTCGTCATCCCGCTTCTCCTGGCCTCCGCCTGGCCGGCCGAGGCCCCGCCGGCCAAGCTGCGGGTCCTGGCGACGGTCCTCCCGCTGCGGGAGTTCGCCGCCGCCGTAGCCGGGGACAGGGGCGATGTCCGGCTCCTGCTTCCGCCCGGGGCGGGGGTCCACAACTGGCAGCCGAGGCCGGGCGACATCAGCCGGCTGGCCGAATGCGAACTCCTCATCTTTATCGGCTCCGGGCTCGAGCCTTGGCTGCCGAGCCTGCTCAAGGCCCTGCCTCCGGGCCGGGTCAAGACGTTGGAGGCGGCGGCCGCCCTGACCCTGCGCCAGTCCGACGAGGAAGAGAGCGGGGAGGACGCCCATGACCATGGGGCGTTCGACCCCCACGTCTGGCTCGATTTCGGGCTCGACGTCAAGATCGCCGGCAGGATCGCGGAGGAGCTTTCCCGCCTCGATCCCGCCGGCGCCCCCGTTTTCGCCGCGAACGCCGCCGAGCTCGCGGCCCGCTTGACCGCCCTCGATCAAAGCTTCCGCGACGGCCTGGCCGGCTGCCGGGGCAAGGCCCTCGTTCTGGCCGGGCACAGCGCCTTCGGCTATCTCGCCCGCCGCTACGGGCTCGTCCAACGGGCGCTTTACGGCCTCAGCCCCGACGCCCAACCCAAGCCGAAGGACATCATGGCCGCCGTCGACTATTGCCGCAAGAACGGCGTCCAGGCCGTTTTCGCCGAAAGCTCCGACCCGCCCGACGTGGCCAGGACTTTGGCCCGGGAGATCGGCGGCCGCGTCCTCGTCCTCCACGCCGGCCACAATCTGACCCGCGAGGACCAGGCGCGCGGCGTCGGCTTTTTCGACCTCATGAAGGAGGACCTGGCCAAGCTCCGGGACGGACTGGGGTGCCGGTGAGCCCCATGGACCTCGTCGTTCTCCGCGGCGTCTCCTTCAGCTACGACGGCTTCCCCGTGCTCACCGGCATCGATCTCGTCATCAAGGAAGGCGATTTCCTGGCCATCATCGGGCCGAACGGTTCCGGCAAGACGACGCTGGTCAAGATCATCCTGGGGCTCCTCACGCCCACGGCCGGACAGGTCGAACTCCTCGGCGCGCCGCCGGCGGATCTCGCCGAAAGGAGCCGGATCGGCTACGTCCCCCAAAAGGCGACGCACATCGACCC
>Ga0136653_10000085_pt1 | contig 42553 bp, 41 predicted proteins | sample LakKivw275mmetaG_FD_94866 | JGI IMG/M metagenome (GOLD analysis project Ga0136653, IMG submission 94866) | Anoxic lake water microbial communities from Lake Kivu, Rwanda to study Microbial Dark Matter (Phase II) - Lake Kivu water 275m metaG... | ecosystem: Environmental > Aquatic > Freshwater >...
CGGTGTAGCTGTGGCGGTGGTAGAGGGCGAAGAGGAGGGCCAGCTTGCCGGCGATGTCGGCTTCACCCGCCAGGAACACGCGTTCCCACGGGATGAAACAGTTGTCGAACACCGTGATGGAGTGGCTCATGCCGATCTCATTGAACGGCGCCTGGAGCTTCTTCCGCTTCGTCGGCGCATACGCGGCATTGATGAGAGTGACGCCTTCCCAGTCAGCCGGCACGGCAAACGCGACCGCCCAGTCGTTCTCCTCCGCGGTCATGTTCCGCGTGGGAATGGCGATTATCTCGTCGACATAGATGGAGCAGGAGTTGTGCGCCTTGGCGCCGTTCACCACGATGCCGTCAGGTCGCTTCTCCACGATCCGAACGTACAGGTCGGGGTCCTTCTGCTCGTGAGGCCGCCAGATGCGGTTGCCCTTGACGTCTGTCTGAGCGCACACGGCCGACAGGTCGTCCCGTTGCACCCGCTTCATGAAGTTGATGAAGTTCTGGTTGTACTTCGTGCCATACTTCTGGTCGGCATCGTACGTGGCAACGGAGACCGCGTTCATCGAGTCGATGCCCATGCACCGCTGGATGCAGCCGCCAACCTCCTGGCAGTACAGGCGGGTCATCTTCTGCTTGTTGAAGAGATCCTCAGCGCTCTGATGGATGTGGGTGAACCGGTTTATCTTCTCACCCGTCAGGTGCGACGTCGCTGTTCCAACGCCCCCGAACTCGGGGTCGAATGCGAAGTCGTAGGTCCGGGCCATCACGTTCATGCCGCCCACAACCTTCGGGTCGAAGCGGTCAAGCATCTTGCCGCCCATGTAGACATTGGGCTTCAGCTTGGCCATCCGCTCCTTGAACTGGTCGCCTTTGATCATCTCCTGTCCTCCTAAAGACGTGAACAGTCGTACGCGAGAAGGGGGGAGTGCACTGGCCGGAACGATAGCATAAACGTAGGGGGGTGTAAAACACGCCTGACTGGCGGCGGAAGGCGAGCCGTGATACGTTTCTGTACTGCGGCGGGGGAGAGTCCCGCGTGGACCGTGCCGGCCCGCTGCATGAGGTGACAGCGCATGAACACACGGGTAGAACACCTGCGACAGCGGATGCTGAACGAAAGACCGTCGGTCGACATAACCCGCGCCCGTATCGTCACGCAGGTGCATCGGGAGCACCAGGGCGAGCCGCTCGTCTCTGTCTGGGGACAGGCGATGCATCGCCTCTTCACCGAGTTGCCTATCGATATCGCTCCCGGAGAGCTCATCGTCGGCGGCCCGACGCTGCGGCCTCGAGCGGCGCAACTCTTCCCGGAGGTGCAATCAGGCTGGCTCGGCGCGGAGTTGGATAGCGTCAGCACCCGGGCGTGGGACCCTCTGCTCATGTCCGACGCGGACCGCGCCGAGGTGCGCGACGGCATTCTTCCGTTCTGGAAGGGCAAGACCATCGCCGAGCGTCTCTTCACGCAGTGTCCGCCGGAGACTGCGCCCCTTATCTACCTTGAACCGGGGGGGTGGCCCACGCGTTCAACCGGCATCATCGACAACTACTCCCTCATTCAAAAGGGCATCGGCACGGTGGTGCCGAACTACCGCAAGGTGCTCGAGAGGGGAGTGAGCGGCATCATACGGGAGATAGACGAACGGCTGGCATCGCTCGACCTGACCGACCCCACCACCCCGCAACGCGTCATCTTCCTGAAGTCGGCACAGATGGCGCTGACGGGACTCGTCGAGTTCGCGCGCCGCTACGCGCGGCGGGCGCTCGAGCTCGCCGCTGCGGAGACGGACGAGACGCGGCGGGCCGAACTGCTGCGCATCCACGAGGTCTGCTCGCACGTCCCTGAGTTCCCGGCACGCGATTTCCACGAGGCCGTGCAGTCGTTCTGGTTTGCGCACGTCGCCATCCGCATCGAGGAGAGCGGGCATTCGCTCTCGCCCGGCAGGTTCGACCAGTACATGTTCCCGTTCCTCGGCTCGATGGACCGCGATGCCGCGCTTGAGTTGATCGAGTGCCTCTTCATCAAGTTCTCGGAGTTGATGCTCTTCGTGAACATGGACACCTCCAAGTTCTACACCGGCGTGCCGCAGTGGCAGAACCTCAACGTCGGGGGACGCAAGCCGGACGGCCAGGATGCGACCAACGAAGTGTCTCACCTGTGTCTGGATGCCATGATCGAGCTCAGAGTCGTCCAGCCCGACATCTCCGTGCGCATCCACGATGACACGCCCGAGGACTTCGTTCTGCACGCGTGCGAGCTCTCACGGCTGGGAACGGGTCACCCCAAGTTCTACAACGAAGACCTCATCTCGTACTCGATGGCATGCAAGGGGCTCAGCCTGACCGAGTCGCGCGACTTCGCCATCATGGGCTGCGTCGAGCCGCGGGTTCAGGCAAAGGAGGGCATCCACCTCACCGGCGGCTTCATCAACCTGCCGGTGGCGCTCGAGCTCGCACTGAACGACGGCATCTGGCGGCGCACAGGGACCAGGGTCGGACTTCCCACGGGAGATGCGCGCATCTTCCGGACATTCGAGGAGGTCAGGGGGGCCTTCGAGGCTCAGCTCGCCCACCTCATTCGCCACATGTTCGTGGTGAACGCCATCGCCGAGACAGCCTACAGCGAGTTGCTCTGCTCTCCGTTCCTGTCAGCCCTCACCGAGGGTTGCATCGAGTCCGGCCGGCCGCTGCAACAGGGTGGGGCTGTCTACAACTTCGGTCCGGCGGTCAACGAGATCGGCGTCGCGGACACGGGCGACTCCCTTGCCGCCATCAAGAAGCTGGTGTTCGACGAGAAGCGTCTCACCATGGACCGGCTGCTCTCGGCGCTCGAGCACGACTTCGATGGCTACGATGACGTCCGCGCGATGCTGCTGCACGAGGCACCCAAGTTCGGCAACGACGATGACTACGTCGACACCATCACTCGCGAGGCGGTGCAGTTCGGCAACGCGCAGGTGATGCGCTACCGCAACATCTTCGGCGGGCAGGCACAGTCAGGCATCATCGCGGTGACGGCCGGCATTCCGTTCGGCGGCGTCGTCGGCGCACTTCCGAGCGGACGGAAGGCCGGCCAGCCGCTCGCCGATAACTCGTCGCCGTACCCCGGCAACGACCGGTTCGGCCCCACGGCCATCGCACGCTCGGTCGGGAAGCTCGATACGGCCGCCCTCCGCAACGGGACACTGCTCAACCTGCGGCTGAGCCCGCAATCGGCCGCCGGCCCGGACGGGTTGCGGAAGATGGCGGCGCTCGTTCGGGGGCTGTGCGACGTCGGTTGCTGGCACGCGCAATTCAATGTCGTGAACACGAAGACGTTGCGTGCGGCCCAGGAGCATCCCGAGGAGTACACGGACCTGCTCGTGCGGGTGGCGGGGTATAGTGCCTACTTCACCCAGCTTCATCGAGACGTCCAGGAGGACATCATTCGGCGGACGGAGCACGGCCTCTAGATGTCGACGAGCGGCGTCGTCTTCGATATCCAGAGGTACTCTCTGCAGGATGGTCCCGGACTCCGCACCCTGGTGTTCCTGAAGGGGTGCCCGTTGCGGTGCCTCTGGTGCTCGAATCCCGAGTCCCAGCGCCTGGAACCGCAACTGCTGTACGACGGCGACCGGTGTACGCTGTGTCTCAGGTGTGTGCCCGTGTGTCCGTCAGGTGCTCTCACCAGCGCCGGGGAAGGAGCACTCTCGTACGACCTGACTCGCTGCACCTGCTGCGGGGCGTGCGTACACGCCTGCCCGAACGGGGCGCGGAGAGTCTGCGGAGAGACAATGACGGTCGAGCACGTGCTCGGCCTTGTGCTGAGGGATGCACCCTTCTACCGCCGGTCAGCCGGTGGTGTGACGCTTGGAGGCGGGGAGCCAACCGGGCAACCTCAGTTCGCGCGGGCGCTGCTGGAGGCATGCAGGAGCCACGGTCTCGATGCCGCGATCGAGACGTGCGGCTACGCCGACACAAGAGCGCTCCTCTCTGTGGCGATGCTCGCCGACCACGTCTTCTTCGACGTCAAGCACGCCGACAGCGCACGGCACCGTGAACTCACGGGGGTTCCGAACGAGCTCATCCTGGACAACCTCCGGGCGCTGCTGTACGTACACAACGACGTCACCGTGCGGTACCCGCTCGTGCCGGGCTGCAACGACAGTGGCGACGACCTTCGAGCCCTGGCGCATCGTCTGCTTCACTTGCCCCGCATCCCGCTGGTCGAGATGGTGCCCTACCACCGTTTCGGGGAGCACAAGTACCGCCTTCTTGGCAGACCATACACGCTGGAGGGCACACCTGTCTGCGACAAGCAGAACTCGGAGCAGGCCTGCGCCATCCTCAAGCAGCACGGCATCCGATGCGCGGCGCTGGTCCACTAGCGACGCGGTCGCGCCAGACGTGGTTGTCAGGCTCGGCAGCCACACCGGCACTACTGCTGCGAGCGGACGTCCAGACCGACGCCCTTCGAGATGACCTTCCGCCAGGCGGCCTTGATGCCCGCACCATCGGTAGCGGCCAGCAGCAGCGCCGAGTGCTCCGCTTCCTCGTCTGAGAACGCGTCGATGTGACGGCAGACATCGGCCAGGCGTTCAGCCGGGAACTTGCAGGCTCCATTCTCGTCCATGTGCACGATGTCGCCGGGAACCACCTGCATGCCCGCGACTTCTACCGGCACGTTGAAGGCTCGCAGCGCCAGGCTGCCGTGACCGGATGTGACGCCGCGCGCGATGTGCTGGATGCCAAGCTTGCGTATCTCGTCCACATCACGTACCGGGCTATTGGTCAGAAGCCCGACCGCCCCGCATGACTTGTAGAGCGAGCCGGACTGCCCACCGAAGATGCCTGCCTTGCACATCACCTCAGGCGGGAACTGCGCCTCGCAGACCACGATGCAGGGCTTTGGCGCCGACAGCAGGAAATCCACGAAGTCGAGATACGACACAGCAGGCCGAGAAGGATCGTCGAGGCCGAAGACCACGTTGACGGCGTGGCCGACGGCAGGCCCAAGCTCCGGGAGCAGGCACGTGAGCGAATCGTCCGTGTACCACTTGCCATACCAGGGGTCATAGAGGCCGAGACAGTGTGGATGCTGAGGATACGATGCGACCACGTTGCCCACGCTGGGCGTGTTGAATCCACGCAGCTTCTCAAACATGGACTGTTCCAACTCGGGTTTCCTCATGTCGACGCGGCACCTCCTTGACGGCCGTCTGGCAAGTAGCGGCCGCGCGATTATACGCCGAAGGCGACTTGTGGTGCACACGTCACCCGTACTACAATCCGCTGTCGCGACTCGCGGCGCTCGCGAGCGCGGACGACAGCACGCTCAATGAAGACCCTTCCCTCGGGTGCACCGACCCCGCTTCGCCACGCAACATCTGACTCACGCAGTACGCAACCGGCAATGGCGGCGCCGCCGCGCCAGGCCGCCGGTGTCAAGACCCAGGCTCGGCCTCGCACATCCTTCTGCAATGGAGTCCATGGAAAGGAGTCTCGATGATAGATGAAATGCTGCCGGGAGTGCTCCGCATGCAGGTGCCGCTGCCCAGGAGTCCCCTCAAGGCGACGAACTGCTACGCGGTGCTGGACCGGGACAGGCCCCTCATCATCGATACCGCCTTCAACCGTCCCGAGTGCCGCGATTCCCTCCTCGGGCTGCTCGGCGAGGCGGGGCTGAGCCCTGACTCAGTCGACTTCTTTGTGACGCACCTCCATGCCGACCACCTCGGCCTCGCCGCGACTTTCGCGCGGAACGGCACCGTCATCTACTTCAACGAGCAGGACCTCCCTCTCGCCAGGCCCACCGACGCCTACTGGGAGTGGATGGGCGGGATATACAAGTCCCACGGTCTGCCCCTGAAGGTCTCCCACGAGGCGATGAAGAAGCATCCCGGGCGCATCTACGGGCCTGAGAGGGATTTCCCCTACACAGTCGTGCAAGATGGGCAGCGGTTCACAAAGGGGCCATACACCCTGCGCTGCGTGCAGACGCCGGGGCACACCCCTGGTCACATGTGTCTTCTCATCGAGGAGGCAAACGTGCTCTTCTGCGGCGACCACATCCTGGGCGATATCACGCCGAACATCACGATGTGGACCGGCATGAGGGATTCGCTCGGCTGCTACCTCTCGAGCCTTGAGCTCACCGCTCGCCTCGGACTCAAGTGTGCTCTCACCGGCCACCGCTCGGCGGTCAACGATGTGGCCAAACGGATACGCGAGCTCAAAGAGCATCACGAGCGGCGGCTGCAGGAGGTCACGGCGGCCCTGAGGGAGGGGGAGAAGGACGCCGCCACGGTCACGCCGCGCATCGCGTGGGACCTGCGCTACGAGGCATGGGACGACGTCCACCCGGTGCAGAAGCTCTTCGCCACGGGAGAAGCCATCGCGCACCTGCAGTATCTCGAGGAGCGCGGTTCCGTCGTCAGCAGGAACGAGAACGGCCGAATCCTGTACCGGCTTCCCTGAGCCTACTTGAAGGCACAGGTGCAGGTCTCGACTGTCATGCTCACGATGCCGCTGGCAACACTGCCATGGACGTCGGTGACGTCAACGATGATCGCAGCTTCGCCACGTCCGTCAAAGGCGTCCCACCTCGCGATGGCGCCGTCGGCCGTCAGCGTGCCCTTGTTGGCGCTCCAACTGTAGGTGAACGGCCCGTCACCATCGACGACCACGCACTCGATGGTGCACGAGCGGCCGCGGAAGATCTTCCAGCCGCTCTCGGACTGCTTCACCAGGTCGGTGTCGACGCCCTTGATCACGAACTGGCCGATGGTGGGCGGCTCGGAGAGGGTGACGCTGATGGGTACGCCTCTTCTCGACTCGCCGCCGTAGGCATCCCGGGCAAACACGGTTATCCAGTATGAGCCGGCCTCGGCAGGGGCCAACCAGACGATTGCGCGCCCCTGACCGAACGTCTCGCCTCCGGTGGTAACCCACTCATATGCGATGTCGTCGCCGTCGGCATCCGTTGCAGCACACGACACGTAGGTTGATGCCCCGGGTACTATCCAGCCGGAGACCGCAGAGAGCGACGCAATCTGAGGAGCATAGTTCGTCTTCACACGCAGGGAGGCCGAGGTCTCGGCGGAACCGCCGCGACCGTCATCGACGACCACCGTCAACTTGAACAGCCCCTCTTCCGCCGGAGAGCCCCACTCGATCGTCGCACCGTCACCGTACAGGTCCCCCTGGCTGACCGTCCACGTGTAGGTGAGAGGGTCGCCATCGTCGTCAACCGCGTCGCAGACGACCTCGCACATATCGAAAGGCTCAATGCGGTCGGTGGCCGGCGTCACACTGCGGATGACAGGCGCCCTGTTCGGACCGGTCGATACCCCGGCCTGCAGTCCAGTCGGCTCCGAGACGTCCGAGTGGACGGACAGGTTGCCGGAGTTCATCGCGACGACGGCCGCGACTACGCCAACGCACACCAGTCCGACGACAACCGCTGCCTTTCTCTGCCCTCCGCCCGAGTCCTTCTTCAGGGGTGCTCCGCTTGATCCCTCAGCAGCATCAGTCAACGTGGCGTCCTCCGAAGCGCGTGCCTTGTGCGCAGAAGTCTAGCACCATCGGCACAGACGCGCTAACGTAGTCGCCCGATTCGGCGGGCGCAGCCGTCCTCAGGTCCGCCGCAGGCGGACGCCGCACGAAGGGCGGCGCCTCGCCCGGATGTGGTACAGTAGCTGGCAGGCGCGCGGCAGATGCAGGCCTACCGCCGCGGCCGGAAGACGCATAGACGCCTGACATCGGAGGAGGAGAGCATGGCGCTCAAGACACCCGAGCAGTTCGAGCAGAGCCTCAGGTCACTCAAGCCGCGCGTATTCATGAACGGCAAGCGCATCGAGAGCGTACTCGAAAACCCGAATACGCGGACCGTCATCGAAGCCAACAAGGCAAGCTACGCCTGGGCGCTGGACCCCGCCAGCCGGGACATCATGACGGCGTACTCCCCGCTCATCAACGACACCGTCAATCGTTACACGTACGTGTGCCGCAGCCAGGAGGACCTCATCCGGAAGGCTCAGGCCGGGACATTCACCTCCGAGAACCTCGGCACCTGCATCTACCGCTGTGTGGGGCTGGACTGCTTCCACGCCCTGTGGAGCACAACCTGGGAGATGGATCGGGACCTCGGCACGTCGTACCACCCGCGTTTCCTGGAGTACCTCAAGAGGGTGCAGACCGAGGACCTCTCGGTCGCCGGCGCGCTCACCGAACCGCGCGGTCAGCGCAACGCCCGCGCCCTCAAGTGGCCGGACCCGTATCTGTCGGTGAAAGTCGTGGACAAGAACGACAAGGGCATCGTGGTGCGCGGAGCGAAAATCAACATCAGTGGAGGCTTCGCGAGCAACGAGATCGTTGTGCTGCCTCAGTCGGCTCATTCGGCCGGTGAGACGGACTACGCTGTCGCCTTTGCGACGCCCCCGGACGCACCGGGCATAACCTTCATATGTCAGTACACGCCGTACTCCGCTGAGCGGGAGCAGGCGGACAGCATCGAGGAGCTTGGCAACCCCCTCTTCGGCCAGCGGGAAACCTCGATGATAGTGTTCGAGGACGTCTTCGTTCCGTGGGAACGGGTCTTCCACTGCGGCGAGTATCCCTACTCGGTCAAATTCGTCACGCGCTTCGCGCGAATGCATCGCATGACCTGCGGCGGGACCTGCAAGGTGGGCTTCATGAACCAGATAATCGGAAGCGCGAAGCTCATCCAGGAGTACAAGGGACTGCAGAACGTGCCCCACATCAACGAGCAACTGGCCGAGATGGTCTCTCTGCGCGAGACGTGCCGGGCGTGCGGCGTGGCTGCAGCATACCAGGGTTCCGAGGAGCCCGAGGGGTCAGGAGTGTTCCTGCCGGACGAGCTCATGGGGAATGTAGCGAAGCTCAACGTCTGCAACGCCTTCTGGCGGGTGATGGCGCTGGCCGGCGACATCGGCGGCGGGCTGATAGTGACGCTGCCGTCGCTGAAGGAACTCGAGAATCCGGAGACGAAGGCATACGTGGAGGAGTTCTACAGCTTCGGGGGCGATGAGCCGGCCGAGAACGTGATGAAGGTGCACAAGCACCTCCAGAACTGGACTGCCGGCATGCATGGCGTCGGCACGTGGCACGGCGCCGGTCCGGTCCAGGCGCAGAAAATCATGCTGCAGCGCGTTATCGACTACACCCGCGAGAAGGACCTGGTGAAGAAGACGCTCAGGCTCAAGCCGAAACCCGCGGGATCTGAGGGAGAGAGCGGTGCGTCCGAAACGGGCGGAGGCGACTCATAGTTGAGGCGGGGCCTGGCTGTGCAGTCGGAGGTAGACAATGGACCAGGGATTCGACGAGCGTGCTCAGACACCGGGAGCAGCCACCTACGACCTGACGCTGCCGGCGCTGCAGGCGATGGCGGGCACGACCCGCCTGCTCACGCGGAACGGCAAGAAGCTCGAGGTGAAGATCCCCTCCGGCACGCACGACGGACAGACCGTGCGGCTGGCCAACGCTCTCAGGATAACCGACGCAACTGACGGCGACATCCTCATCCGTGTGCATGTCGAGCCGTCCCCGGAGTCGGCCGTCGTCAAGGTGGTCTCCGACGCCACGTTCGAAGAAGAGGTGCTCAAGTCCCCTCTGCCGGTGTTCGTCGACTTCTGGGCGCCATGGTGCGGCCCGTGCCGTGCGCTGGCGCCGGTGACGGAGCAACTCGCACAGGAATACGCCGGACGCATGAGGTTCTGCAAGCTGAACGTTGATGAGAACCCGCTTGCCTCCCGGAAGTACCAGGTGGCCAGCATCCCGACGGTCATCTTGTTCAGGCAGGGACAGATTGCCGACGTGAGCATCGGTGCGGCGCCGGCCCAGGAGATGCGCCAGCGCATCGACGCGGTGCTTGCCCGCCACTGACCATCCGGCACACAAACTCGGGACCGGCTGCTCGCGCACCAACGATGCTCTGTCCGAGGTAAGAAAGATGACGAAGAAGAAGTACGACGCCGTGGTAATCGGTTCAGGTTCCGGGATGTTCGTCGTGTACGAGTCCGTGTTTCGCGGCCTGTCCACGGCGCTGATCGACAAAGGTCCTCTCGGAGGCACGTGTCCCAACCTTGGCTGCATCCCCTCGAAGATGCTGATGTTCCCGGCTGACAGGGTCGTCGAAGTGCAGGAGGCCGAGAAGCTTGGCATCCAGGCTCGGGTAACCGGCATCGATTTCGCCCTGATCATGGAGCGCATGCGGCGCAGCATTGAGGAAGCACAGCGACAGATGAAGGAATCGTTCTCCAAGCTGCGCGGCCTCGACTTCTACGAGGTTGAGGGGAGATTCGTGGGCGACCACGAGATGGAGGCGGCCGGCAGCCGCATCCAGGGGGAGAAGCTCTTCATCGCCACCGGCTCTCGTCCCCACATCCCGTCGATTCCCGGGTTGGAGACGGTAGACTACCTCACCACAGAGACCCTGCTGCAGCTCACAAGCTGTCCGCGCAGCATAGCCATCATCGGCGGCGGATACATCGGGGTGGAGTACGCGCATTTCTTTGCCGCGATGGGGACGTCAGTCACATTGATCGAGGCGGCGGAGCGTCTCGTGCCCGGCGAGGAGCCCGAGATCGCGGCGCTGTTGAAGCACGCCTTGCGCAAGCGTATGCAGGTACTCACCGATATCGCCGTAGAGCAGATTGTCCGGGGACCGCGGGACATCAGGTTGCTGGTGAAGGAGCGCCGTTCAGGAGCGCGCTTCGCCGTGACGGTGGACACCCTCATGATGGCGACAGGACGCAGGTCGAACGCCGACCTGCTGCAGGTCGACCGGACCGGAGTGGCAACAGACGAACGCGGCTTCGTCACAGTGAACGATGCCATGGAGACGAATGTGCCCGGCATCTATGCCGTGGGCGACGCCAACGGCCGTCACATGTTCCGTCACATCGCCAACCTTGAGGCCTCGCTTGCGGCACGGAACGCCTTCAGTGGCAGACACGATGCGATGGACTACAGCGCCGCCCCGCACGCGGTGTACTCCTACCCGCAGATCGCCGCCGTGGGGCTCACGACCGAAGAGGCCCGCCAGTCACACCACATCCTGGTCGGCAGGGCACGCTACATGGAGACGGCCACGGGCGAAGCGATGATGGAGTTCGACGGCTTCGCCAAGGCCATCGTCGACCGCGACACGCGTCACATCCTCGGCTTCCACGTCATCGGGCCGCACGCTCCATCGATCGTGCAGGAGGTCATCAACGCGATGGCGTCCGGCGGTCACATCAGCGAGATAGAGAAGGGCATCCACATCCATCCGGCTCTACCCGAGCTCGTCCAGGCAGCGTTCCGCAATCTGGTTCCCGAGTAGAGCGAACTTCGCGCACGACGGGCGGGACGAAGGTTGGCCGCTGCTGATGACGGGTTCCTAGCCGGCGTACAGGCGTGAGGCGACACGCCGAATCCTGTCCAGCGCCTCACAGATCTGCTCGGCGGAGGTGGAGAAGCAGAGGCGGATGTAGCCTTCGCCCTCGGGGCCAAATGCAGTGCCGGGCAGCACGGCCACACCGCCCTCCTCGAGGAGCAGGTTAGCCAGCGCAGCGGAGGACAGCCCCAGCGCAGTCACGTTGGGGAACGCGTAGAACGCGCCGCGAGGCACGCGACAGCTCATGCCGGGGATGCCGTTGAGCCCCTGCACCATCAGGTCCCGCCGCTCTTTCAGTGTTCGCATCATCGACATACTGTCCGCCTGCGGACCGGACAGCGCCTCGAGTCCCGCCATCTGCACGAACTGGGGCGTGCACGAGACGCTGCTGTTGATGAGCCGCACGATGGGGCCGACCAGCCACTCGGGAACAACGGCGTAGCCGAGACGCCATCCCGTCATGGCGTACGTCTTCGAGAAGCCCGTCACGAGCACAGTTCGCTCGTCCATGCCATCAACTGACATAATGCTTGCCGGCGGTTCCTCGTAGTACATGTGATCGTAGATCTCGTCCGACAGCACCAGGATGTCCTGCTCAGCAGCCAGGCGGGCGACCTGCTCAACATCGTCGGTGCTCAGCACGCCGCCGGTCGGATTGTGCGGGGAGTTGAGCACGATGAGCCGGGTCTGCGGTGTGATGCGGGCCCGCAGCTCGTCCAGGTCGAAGCGGAAATCCAGTGACTCCTGCAGCCTGACCGGCACGGCCCGGGCACCGACAAAACCGATGGCCGATTGGAACACAGGGAAGAGGGGAGCAGGATAGAGAGCGTCATCACCCTCGTCAAGCAGCGCAAGAAGGGCGAAGAAGATGAGCGGTTTGGCTCCCGAGCCGACGATGATCCTCTCCGGCGAGACATCCACCCCCCTGGTGCGATACACCTCGCGGGCAATCTCTTCGCGAAGCGATAGGAGGCCCTGGGAGTTGCAGTACCGCGTCATGCCGTCGGCAATCGCCTGGCGACCGGCGTCGCGGATGTTCAGCGGGGTGTCAAAGCACGGTTCACCTATCTCAAGATGCACGACGTTCATGCCGCGCGCCTCGAGCGCCTGAGCCCGCGCCAGGACCACGAACGCAGAGTCGGCGGACAGCCGTTCGATCTTACTGGAGACCCGCAGAGATGTAGATGCTCTTCTCACCGATTGCTTGCCCGTGCTACGGATGTCGGCCGCCGAACCAGGCGCAGGTGCGTCGCGGACCGCGATAAGTGACCATTGTAGCAGGACAGGAAGCGTGCGGGCAACGATGAGCTGAGCCGGTGGCAGGATGCAGTGTGCGCCTGTACAATGGCGTGCGTCCGGCGGAGTGAACTGATTGCGCCGGGCGTTGCACCGGAGAGGAGGCTACGATGAGTGTTCGAGTGCTGCAGCTCAACGGTACGCCGAGGGAGATAGGACGCCAGCATGGCGAGCAGGCGCGAGCCCTCGTGAAGGACAACCTGCGCTTCTACATGCACCTGTGGCAGAACATGGGTGGAGTCGGCAGAGAGAAGATACTGTCCGACGTCGAGCCATTCGTGCCTTTCATCGAGCGATACGATGCGGACCTCGTCGAAGAGATGCGCGGGGTGGCCGAAGGCGCGGGGGTGGAGTTCCGGGAGATTGCCGCTCTGAACGCTCGGACCGAGCTGACCTTCGCCTGCCTGCCCAACACTCTGAAGGAGTCTTCGTCCGGGGGCTGCACATCGTTCGGGCTCCTGCCGGAAGTCACGGAGCAGGGGCATCTCATCATCGGTCAGAACTGGGACTGGCGCGCGGAGGCCCGCGATGCGTGCGTCGTCCTGCAGATATCTCAGCAGGGAAAGCCGAACATCGTGATGCACGCTGAGGCAGGCACCATCGGCCACCGCGGCATCAACTCGGCGGGGATGGGCGTCTGCATCAACTATATCCGCTCCGAGATCGACGCCTTCCGGCCGGGGCTCCCGTTCCTCATCAAGCTGCGCGGCATCCTCAACTCGACGCGCATGTCAGACGCACTCAAGATGCTGATGACCTACGTTGGACCCAACAGCATGAACATGATTCTCGCCCAGCAGGGAGGCGAAATCGTGGACGTCGAGAATCTTCCCAACGACCTGCTGTTCCTCTACCCGCAGGACGGCATCCTGACGCACTCGAACCACTTCGAGTCGCCGATGCTCCGCGTCCGCGACACAGGCAAGAGCACGCTTCCCGACACCATCTATCGAAGCAGGCGACTGCGGAGACTGCTCGAGGCAAGGCGGGGCCGCCTCAACGTGGATACGATACGCGAGGCACTCACCGACCACTTCAGCGCTCCCGACTCCATCTGCCGGCATCCGGACGAGCAGTTCGCTCCGATGGATCAGTGGATGACCGTCTCCTCCATCATCCTGGACCTCACGGAGCTGACGCTGCGCTATTCGGAAGGACCGGCGTGCCAGGGACCGTACCACGTCGTCGGGCTGCCCTAGACATCTCTCAGGCAAGCTTGGAGGCGCCGCGGCGTAACTCGACCCGCGGCGCCTCTCTTTTGCCGCCGGCATAACATAAGAGCGGGAACAGCAACGATGACGTTGTGCTACAATCCCCGTTCGGACACATGGCCTACTACCTTGGAATCGACGTCGGTTCGGTCAGCGCTAAGCTGTGCCTCATAGATGAAAGTGGTCATCCGGTACGTCGCGACACAGAGAAGATAGGTACCGGACCGCGGGCGGCAGTCAGCGCGCTCATCCAGCGCGCCACGCTTGATATCCCGGCGGACGATATCGCGGCTGCGGGGGTATCCGGGTCAGGCAGCGCTGCGATCCCGCCGGAGCTGGGGTGGTCCACCTTCAGCAGCTCCCTCGCCATCGCCTCGGGTGTGCTCTACGCCAGACCCGACGCGCGGACCATCATCCAGATCGGCGGGCAGTCGTCCCTCATTATCGAGCTGGAAGACGGTCTGCGAAAGCCCTGGAGGGTGGAATCGAATCCTCTCTGCGCCGCAGGCACCGGCCGCTTCCTCGAGCAACAGGCGTACCGGCTGGGCATCAGCATGGACGATTTCGCGTCGCTCGCCCTGCAGTGCGAGGGCGTGGCACCGCGAATCGCTGCGCGATGCAGCGTGTTCGCCAAGACGGACCTCATACACTTGCAGCAGAAGGGCGTCACGGTGGAGCCGATGCTCTACGCGCTCTGCGAGAGCGTCGCCCGGATGGTCGGTTCGTTCAAGAAGGGACCGTTTGCTGCGCCCATCTACGTTGTGGGCGGTGTGGCGGCCAACGCGGCCATCGTGAAGGCCCTCGAGGAGGTCGTCTCGGTCCGGAACGGCAACCCGACGCCGGTCAGCGTTCTTGACGGCTTCCTGCATGCACAGGCCCATGGGACCGCGCTGCTCGCCATCGGCAAGCGGTCCAGCAGCATCATGCTCGACGTCCAGGACGAGGCCGCACGGTACTTCCAGATGCCGCCGCTCGAGAAGGTGGCCACGGACGTCTCGGCAGCGGCACCGGTCATGACGGAGGCGTGTGAGGCCTACCTCGGCATCGATATCGGCTCTACCAGCACGAAGGCGGTGCTGGTAGACAGCGACGGTAGAGTGCTGACCAAGCATTACCTCATGACGGCGGGGCGACCTGTGACCGCGGTCAAGGAGCTCTTCGCCAGGATGCTGGAGAAGGGCGCAGGCAACGCTCACGTGGCCGGCGTCGGAATCACCGGGTCAGGCCGCTATCTCGTGGGTAGCCTTGTCGGGGCCGACCTCATCAAGAACGAGATCACGGCGCAGACGCGCGCCGCGGCCGAACTCGACGCTGCGGCGGACATCATCGAGATCGGCGGTCAGGACTCCAAGCTGGTCATCAAGCGGAACGGCGTCGTGGTCGACTACCAGATGAACAAGGCCTGCGCCGCCGGTACCGGCAGCTTCATCGACGAGCTTGCCGAGATGCTCGGCATACGGGTAACCGACGGCCAGTTCGCCAGGCTCGCCTTCGATGCTCCCTATACCATCGACCTCGGCACTCGTTGTGCCTCCTTCATGGCCCAGTCGGTCGCCCGAGCCCAGCTCGAGGGCATGCCGCTCGAGATCATCACCGCCAGCCTGGCCATCGGCATCGCCAAGAACTACCTCTCGAAGGTGGTCGAGAACAGACGGCTCGGCAACAAGGTGATACTCACTGGCGCCGTGTTCTACAACGAGGCGGTCGTCTCCGCTTTCCAGCGCGAACTGCCTGACCGGCAGCTCATCGTGCCGCGACACAAGGAAATCACCGGCGCCATCGGCGCAGCGCTGCTGGCGAAGGAGGCGATGGAGGGCCGGCCTTCGTCCTTCAAGGGCTTCCAGAACGTCATCGACGCGGACGTCACCCTCTCAACCTTCACCTGCAAGGGCTGCGACAACAACTGCACCATCACGAAGATGCAGGTCCCGGGAGAGAGCCCCACGTTCTACGGCAGCCGGTGTGACCGGTACGACGCCGCGGCAGGGCACGCCCGGCAACGGACGGCGTTCGATGACAGAGAGGACATGCTGTTTGCACACACGGATGCCGGAAGCGGCGCCGGACCGACCGTGGGTATTCCGAGAGCACTGCTGGTCTACGACTTCGCGCCCCTCCTCATCGGTTTCGTCAACGGGCTCGGGGCACGCCCGGTCCTCACGAGCAAGTCAACCGCCGACATCATCCACAAGTCGACGGAGCTTGCCTACACCGACAGCTGCTTTCCGGTCAAGATACTGCATGGGCACGCCGCCGCACTCGAGGACGTCGATTACATCCTGTATCCATCCGCCATACGTCTTGGACGCATGGAGGGGCCCGAGAACCAGAAGTACGCGTGTCCCCTGGTCCAGGCATCGCCGTACATCATCCGGCAGGCGGTTGAGTTGGGCGACCGGCTTATCATCCCCACGCTGGACTTCAGCCAGGGAGACGACGACGTCATCCTGAATCTCACCGAGGCGGCGGAGAAGATGGGTTTCAGCCGGGAGCAGGGCAAGAGCGCCGCTCAGGCTGGACTCAGAGCGCTGGAGGAGTTCCGCGCACTGCAGGCAGAGGCGGGGAAGCGCGTGCTCGCCGAGCTGCGAGAGAGCGGAAAGCTCGGGGTGGTTCTCTTCGCCCGGTCGTACATGGGGCAGGATTCGGGCGCCAACCTCGGTATCGCCGAGAAGCTGGCGCAGTTGGGTGTCGTCCCCATACCTCTGGACTATCTGCCGCTTGAGACGGTCAACCCGAAGGAGTACCAGGACCGCCCGTACTGGGCGTACGAAGGGAAGTTCATCGCCGCCGCCCGCCTCGTGAGCGAGAACCCGCGGCTCTACGGCCTCGCTCTGACGAACTTCGGCTGCGGCCCGAACTCGTTCATGCTGCGCATGGTGCATGACATCATGGGCGGCAAGCCGATGGGGCAACTCGAGATTGACGAGCATGCCGCCGAGGCGGGCATCGTCACCAGGCTCGAGGCATACGTCGATACTATTGTCGGACACGCCAAGACCGGCCAGGTGGTTCTGGTTGACCCCGCCAGCATCCATCGGGGTATCGGCGTGCTCTCGCGTTCCGACCAGCAGCTCCTCATCCCCTACATGTCGCCGCACGCCGAGATTATCGGGTCGACGATGCGCGGATTCGGCATCAACGCGGTGGTTCTACCGGAGCCGGACTCCCGCGTGCTGCACTACGCTGACAAGGTGACCTCCGGCGTGGAGTGCCTCCCGTTCCGCGTGACGCTCGGCGGCTTCCTGCAGCACTACTACGAGAACGGGCACGACGAAAGCAAAGTAGCAGCGTTCATGGCGAGTGCGTACGGACCGTGCAGGCTCGGCCACTACGCCGGGGAGCAGCTTCGCATCTTCCGTGACCTGGGCATCGACATGCCCATGCTGGCGAGCGTCTCGAACAACGGCTACCGGGACATGCAGGTAGGCTCCAGGTGGGACCTGCTCATGTTCGTGCAGCGCACGTGGAAAGCGTGCGTGTCCGTCGACCTGCTCCAGAAGATGGTCTGGCGCTCCCGGCCGTACGAGACCGAGCCGGGCAGCGCGGACCGCATCTTCCGCCGATGCGTGGACGAGATCAGGGTGCGACTCGAGAACAACCGCCCGTACCGGGACGTCCTGCGTCAGGCAGCGAGCGATTTCAGGAGCATTATCGACCCGTCTCTTGCTCGCAGGCCGCTCGTCGGCATCAACGGAGAGATATTCCTGCGCTCGAACGACTTCTCGAATGCGAACCTTGTGCGGTGCTGCGAGGCTGCCGGCCTCGAAGTGATCGTCTCGCCCATGGCCGAGTGGATGAAGTACGTCGCGAGAAGGAACGTCGAGGACTCCATCCGCGACCGGAACGTCCGCCGGCTGGTCGTCAACTACACGATGGAGAGGTTCCAGGAGCAGACGGAACGTTCCATCGAGCGGCTCTGCGGTGGCTTTGTGGAAGAGGACCCGCCGACGAAGCATCTGCTGCACTACTCGCGCCAGTGGCTTTCTTCGAAGTGCGGCAGTGAGGCGGTCCTCAGCATCGGCAGCGGCGTGGAGTGGATGGAGAACCCGCACTTCGCCGGCGTCATCTCGGTCATGCCGCACGGCTGCATGCCGGGAGGCATCGTGGCAGCCATGTCCGAGAAGTTCAGCGCAACATACCAGAAGCCGTGGATCAACGTGACGTTCGACGGCATCATGGAGAACGCGAACCTGACTCGCATCCAGAACTTCGCCGAGATCATCCGCTTCTGCCGGCAGGGTGGCGGCGCCGTCCAGCCGCAAGACCTCCGCTCGCCCACCCCCGTTGCGTAGCCTGCCGTTTCAGTGCATCCGTCCGCCGTCAAGCGCGGCGTCAGGATAGCCCCCGAGAGGCTTCCAGAGTAGAGAGGGGCAGGGAGTCACAGGAGATGCGAGCCGAAATAGTCTGTATCGGCAGCGAACTGCTGCTCGGCGACATCGTGGACACGAACACCCAGTACCTGGCGCGGCGCCTCTCCGGTATCGGCATCGACCTTCACCACAGCACGGCCGTGGGTGACAACCTCGGTCGCATCGTCGAGTGCCTCAGACTCGGCACCGAGCGCTCCGACATCGTGCTCACCACGGGGGGACTCGGACCGACGGATGATGACCTGACGCGGGAGTCGATAGCTGCGCTCTTTGGAGAGACGCCGTCCGTCGACCCCGTTCTGGCCGACTCCCTTCGCACCTTCTTCGAACTCCGGAAGATGCCGATGACGACCAACAACCTTAAACAGGCATGGCTCATCCCCTCGGCGCGAGCCATTCCCAACGAGCGCGGCACAGCGCCGGGCTGGTGGGTCACGAAACACGGCAAGACCGTCATCGCGATGCCGGGACCGCCCGGTGAGATGCACCACATGTGGGAGCACGAGGTCGAGCCCAACCTGAAGACCGGCGAGGCCGTCATACGGTCGCGGACGCTGAAGCTGTTCAACATCTCCGAGTCGCGCGTTGACGAGATGTTGAAGTCGCTCACGCCGGCCGCCAATCCCACGGTGGCCATCTACGCGAAGCAGGACGGCATCCACGTGCGCATCACCGCCAAGGCCAGGGACGACATCTCAGCACTGCGCGCAATCGCCGGCACGGAGCGTGAGGCCCGCGGCATCCTGGGCGACGTGGTGTGGGGTGCAGACGACGACACACTGGATTCCGTGGTCGCGACACTCCTCGACGGGCGAAGCCTCAGTCTCGCAGTCGGGGAGTCCGTCACCGCGGGACAGCTCTCGGCAATGCTTGCCGGAAACGACAGGGGCGCGGCTCACTTCCGCGGTGGAATCATCGTATCCGGAAGCCTCGCGGACGTGAATGCAGTCGCTCTCGGCCGGCGCGCCCTTCAGCAGTTCCCGGCCGACATCGGGCTCGGAGTCGCCGGGCGCCCCATTCCAGGCTCGGACCCGGAGATGCACGAGCTCGACATCGCCATCCTCTGGCCGGCCCGAGGCGTGGAGACGGTAACGACCCAGAGGTCACGTCACTTCAGGCGGCGCGCCATGGGCGCCTTGCATGCGCTTGACGAGCTTCGGAAGCTTCTAGCCCAGGCGTGACGCTGCGCTTTCGCGCATGCCGCCGGGCACGGGGAGCGTACAGAGCGGTCGAGCCTCACAGGGTCAAGGTCGAGACCGCGTGAAGCCGTGCGGCGCCGTCGTGGCACTATCAGCGGGAGGCAGCAGGGAGGCGACATAATCCTTCGGTTGCGGCGCGTGCCGGTGGGGGTTCCTGTTGCGCCTCGCTTCGCGGCCGGTGTATCATACGATTCGCCAATCCCTTCCACGTTCGACCCGCGGGGGCCCGTAGCTCAGCGGTTAGAGCGACCGGCTCATAACCGGTTGGTCGCAGGTTCGAACCCTGCCGGGCCCATCGAGAGAACAGCCTCGTCGTCCTGCCGGACACACCCATGAGCTTCCGCATCCGCTCCTATGGCTTCGCACGGGGGTGATACTTCCGGTGCGTCTCCTCCGCATAGCGGTCGGAGGCATGCACGTAGCGCGTCGTCGTGTCGAGCGACTCGTGGCCGAGCAGTATCTGCAGCGCGGCCGGGTTCGCTCCTTCCTCCGCCAGGTAGGTCGCGAACCCGTGACGCAGTGAGTGTGCCGATGTTGGCACGTTGATGCGCAGCCTCTCCCTGTAGTGCTTGATGCGCTCCTGGACGTAGTTCGTCGAGATCCGGCGGCGAGGGTCGTTGACGTTCCGGCCGGCATACGGCACGAACAGAGCCGGCGCGTTGTCGGTCCGCGTCGCGATGTACGCGTCGAGGTGCGTCTGCGCGCGCTCCGTCAGGTACACGAACCGCTGCTTCCGCCCCTTGCCTGTGATGAAGATGCGTCCGGAGCCGTCTATCTGTGAGCGCCTGAGGTTGCACAGCTCTGAGATGCGCATACCCGTGGCCAGGAGCACCTCGAGCATGGCCCGGTTCCGCAACGCGATGCGTGCATCTCCTTCAAACTGGGTGGGGGACTCGACCAGAGACGTCAGCGCATCCAGCTCGGCCACCTGCGGGTGCTTCCGTATCGTCTTGGCCATCTGCACCGCATCGGGAGCCAGCGGACAGGGCAGGTCGGTATCGACCCGGTACTTGAGGTACGACCGGAGCGCGGACAGCATCCGGTTGATGGAACGCGAATCGAGCTGTGTCGCCGCGGCATCAGCGCCGGCGGCGGTCTCACGGTCCCGCGAGGACAGGTACGCCTTGTAGTAGGTGATGTCCCGTTTGGTAAGTGTCGCGAACTGGAGCTTGCTTTCCGTCATGAATCGGTCGAAGACCCGCAGGTCTCGCTCGTAGTTGTACACCGTGCGCGGGGAGTAGCTGTTCGCCTGAAGGTGCAAAAGGAAGTCGTCCAGTTCGGGCAGCATTGGTGAACCTCCTTGCCGGATATTCCGGTCGTTACTGAGTATAACGGTGATTATACGCAGTCGTCAAGGGATAGCTCCATACCTACAACCACCTCCCATATGGTTCCCACTTGGCCCGACGCGCTCTTGGCCGACAACGGACACTGGTCCAAGCCTCCGCAGTCTCACGATGTGGTCCTCCTGCCGCTCAGCACGCTCCTGCTCAACGGCAGATGCCAGGTCCGGCCTCCAGCATGTCTCGCATCGATTCTCCCGCCGTCCAACGTGCTGCTCATCGACCGCATCGTTCCAGTGCCGCCACTTCGCCGGGCGCCGCGTCGCTAGGCTGCGAGCACCTCCCGCCGCCGCAGTCGACTCCCGTGGCCCGCGGGCTCCCGCCGGGCATCGGCGCCGCTTCGCCCGGAACCGCCGGCCGCCGTCCCAGCCCGCCACCGCAGCCCGGACACTCCAGGCAACCCTCAGGCCCTCTGCCGACGCCCGCCGGCATCATCGACAGTTCTCCCAGGTTGCTCCATGTGTCCTCAGCGACCACCCGGAGAGTGCAGAGAAATGCGCTGATGCGACCAAAGAGCCGGGTCATCCCGAAAACGGGCCGATTTCGCGCGATTTCGAGGGGGTGTCTCGACGCCGGCTGCCACCGGCAGGCTCCGGGATGCCGGCGGCGTCCGGACCGGCACGGAAGATCCGGACTCCGTTGTCCTTCCCGGGGCCACACATCCATGTGCAACGCCTTGTCGCGGTCCGGCAAGGTCGACCTTCGACCTTCGAAAGCGTCCGCACCGTGGTCGACACGGAGTCCCACGTCCCTCTGCGGCAAGCGCATTCCCGGGGACGCCCGGTCCGCACGGGACTGCACACGGATCGGGATACGAGACTGGCTGCCGACCGGCAGGTACGGTAGAATAGCCACGGGGAGGTAACGTACATGGCCGAACCTGAGGTGAAGAAGTACCTGGCGGAGCGACGCCGCTTCATGTCCGCATGGCAGCGCAGCAGCGACCGGAACGCATATAGCCGGCTGCTCAACGCCTGGGCAAGGGTCAAGGACGCATGGGACGCGCTGACGCCCGAGGAACAGAAGAAGGAACCTGCTCTGCCACGGGAACCCGTCTAGCCCCCTATGCCTGCTTCCGCACGCCCCTGCCCGGCCGAGTGTTATGTCGCTACCCGCATCCTCTGGTGCGGTTCGTCTCTCCTGAGAACACCTTCGCACGATTACACGCGGTCAGTTGCCACCCGGCCACTCCGAAGGTACAATCTCTCGTTTGCAGCGAGAGGAGACCACAGTGGAGACGCGAAGGCTAACCGTTCGACAGGTCATCAGCCCGGGCAGCATCGTTGCGAACGATGGCCAGACATACGTCCTTCGAGGCATTCCGGACACCGAAGAGGACTTCCACCGCTTCCCGGCCGCCAGGGAACTCGTTGAGCGCGAGTTGCTCAATCGTGACGTGCTCGTGGCGGATGCGACCGCGCGCGAACTGCCCGACCTTCCCGGCCTTGAGGTGGAAGCCTTCGATGCGAGCGGCGCGCCTCTCGCGCCCTATCTGGCCCCCCGAGTGGCGGGCGTCCTCACGGGCCATCCAATGAAATAGCCGGCCCTTTCGGGCCGGCCGGCGAGTACTGTACAAGTGGGAAGCGGGGACTCAGAATCCCCCGCGCATCCGCATGGTGCTCGTGATATTGACCTCAAGCTGCTGCGAGCACTTCGGGCACGTGAGTTCGATGGTGAGAGGTTTCTCCATCACCCGCTGCACCAGCGAGGTGACGATGGAGTCAAGGTTGTCCAGCCGCTCGTCGAGCATCTTCACGCGACGTACCAACTGCTCGACATCATCGTGCCCCTGAGGCGCCGCTCCCGAAGTCCGATCCCTGTCGTGCTTGGGCGCCAAGTCAGAGACCCCTCTCGATGACCCCGAGCGACTCGAGTTCAGCCTTGTCCTGTTCGATCAGGCCCGCGACCTTCTCGGACACGGTCTTCTCGAGGTACTTCCGGAAGGACTCCTTCGCAGCGGGAGACGACCGCACCGCTCTCTTCACTTCCTCCCACTCGTCCTTGATGACCTGGTTGATCTGCTCGGGAGTGACGGGTTCACTCCCTTCGCACATGGCCTCGACGCTCTCAAGCACGCGGCCCACCATCGTCCGCCTCAAACGGTCAAACGAGAAGACTTCTTCCCAACTGTAAGGCTTCTCCTGTCTCTTCTGTACCATCGCTGCTGACCTCCAGTCGCTACGTTGCCGCGCCCTTATGATAGGTACCAACCTGTGGACTGTCAAGGCATCAGGCGCATCCGTTGAAGGAGCCAGCCACTGGTGCTACATTATGTCGCACGTACCGGATGGAAAGGAGGCAGCCCATGGAGGAGATAGAGGTCGGGAGAGTCACCGATTTCTTCGCGAAGCCGGTGGTAGCGGGCATCGACGTGCAGGGGGCGCTGAAGAAGGGGGACCTCGTCCGCATCAAGGGAGCCACCACCGACCTGGAGTTCGTGCTTGCCTCGATGCAGATCGAGCACATCAGCGTGCTCGAGGCCAAGCCGGGCGACCTCATCGGCATCAAGGTCCCCGACAGAGTCCGCCCCGGCGACCGGGTCTACAAGGTTATCGAATAGCACGCATCAGGTTGGCCATCTCGATGGCGCTGAGCGCTGCCGCGAAACCCCGGTTGCCTTCTTTCGCGCCGGCGCGCTGGATAGCCTGTTCCAGCGTATCCGCAGTGATGATGCCCTGAATGACGGGAAGGCCGAAATCGAGGGCCACCTTGGCGACTCCCTTGTTGACCTCTGACGCCACGTAGTCGAAATGCGGCGTACCTCCCCGAATCACTGCGCCCAGGCAGATGATGGCATCATAGTCGCCGGTCTCCGCAAGCACCTTGGCCACAAGCGGAATCTCGAAACTGCCGGGGCACCAGGCCACGTCCACAAGCTCGTCAGACACGCCGTGGCGCTTGAGAGCGTCTTTGGCTCCCTCCAGTAGTCGCAGTGTGATCAACTCGTTGAACCGGGCAACCACGATAGCGAAGTGCAGCCCCTCGCCGGTGAGCATCCCTTCAAACGACTTGGCCATGCTTCTCCTCCTCAATGCCGAGACGATGCCCTAGCTTCTCCTGCTTCGTCTTGAGATACCGCGCGTTGTGGGGATTCGCCGGCACTATGACCGGCACCGTCTCCACAATCTCGATACCATAGCTCTCGAGGCCGATAACCTTCCGCGGATTGTTGGTCAACAAGCGGATCTTGTGCAGCCCGAGGTCCGCCAGTATCTGGGCCCCCACGCCGTAGTCTCGCAGGTCCGGCGGAAACCCGAGGGCCAGATTGGCCTCAACCGTGTCCATCCCCCTGTCCTGGAGCTCGTAGGCGCGCAGCTTGTTGTGGAAGCCGATGCCGCGGCCTTCCTGACGCATGTACAACAGGACTCCCCTGCCCTCCTGGCTGATCAGGTTCATGGCCAGGCCAACCTGGTCGCCACAGTCGCAGCGGCAGCTGCCAAACACATCGCCGGTGAGGCACTCGCTGTGGACCCGCACGAGCACGGGACCGCCATTCGTGACATCGCCCTTGACGAGCGCCACGTGCTCGTTCGTATCAACGCTGCTCTTGTACGCGATGGCGAGGAACTCGCCGTATCTCGTCGGTAACCTGGCCTCGGCCACTCGCTTGACCAGTCGCTCGTGCCGGCAGCGATAGGAGATGAGGTCGCGTATCGCGATTATCCTGATGCCGCGCTTCTCGGCGATCTCCTCCAGTTGCGGCAGGCGCGCCATCGTGCCGTCCTCATTCATGATCTCGCAGATGACACCCGCGGGGTAGAGACCGGCAAGGCGCGAGAGGTCCACGATCGCCTCAGTGTGGCCGGCACGGGCAAGTACGCCACCTTCGCGGGCGCGAATCGGAAACATATGCCCCGGTCTCGCCAGATCGGAGGTCGTCGACTTCGGGTCAAGCATGACGGCCACGGTTCTCGCCCTGTCCGCTGCCGAGATGCCGGTCGTTGTGCCCGTCTTGGCCTCAACCGGCACGGTGAAGGCAGTGCCGTTCTTGGAGGTGTTGTCCTGCACAGCCAGCGGGATGCCAAGCTGGTCGAGCCGTTCTCCGATGATGGGCAGACAGATGAGACCTCTGCCCTCGCGGGCCATGAAGTTGATGACCTCGGGCGTCACCTTCTCTGCCGCTATGGCGAAGTCTCCTTCGTTCTCCCGGTTCTCATCATCAACGATGATGATGAAGCGCCCCTGTCGGATGTCCTCAATCGCGTCTTCGATGCGTCCAAGCATGGTTGTCACCTCATACGTAGCCGTGTTCCTGCAGCAGTTCCCACGTGACGCCATCGCCTTCCGTACGCTGCCCGTAGAGGCGCTCGAGATATCGTGCGATGACATCCGCCTCCAGGTTGACGATGCGTCCCGGTCGGGCCGCGCCAAGCGTGGTCTGGGACGTAGTATAGGACACAAGCGAGACAGCAAACGAATCAGGCATCACCCTCGCCACAGTGAGGCTCACGCCGTCCACCGCGACCGAGCCCTTGAACGCCACGTAGCGCATGACACCGGTCGGAGCCTGCACCGTCATGATTGTCGCCGACTCCTCAGCTACGATCGAAAGGACGCGTCCCACGTCGTCCACGTGCCCGAGCACGATGTGGCCGCCGAGCCGTGTGGAGGGCGTGACGGCGCGTTCAAGGTTGACCATGTCGCCGGGCGTGAGGCTGCCCAGGTTGGTCCGCCGCAACGTCTCGGGCATGACTTCAGCGGAAAACGATTCCCCGTCCACGCGCGTGACCGTGAGACACACGCCGCTGACGGAGATGCTGTCGCTTACCTTCGTGTCTGCGAGAACGGCGTGAGCTTCGACCGAGATGTGGTGGCTGCCGAGTTCACGTACGCGGCCAACCTCTTCGACTATGCCGCTGAACATACACCGGCCGATGCTTTCCTGACGTACCCGCTGACAAGCACGTTGTCGGCGAAGCTCTTCACTTCAACGCGGTCCAGGGAGAGGGCTTCCGGAATCGTCAGAGCTCCAAGGCCTCCGACGGCCGTGCGGCCCTCGGTGCCTCCGATAATCATCGGAGCGATGAAAGCCAGTACCTTGTCGACCAGCCCGTGGTCGAAGGCATATCCAAGTAGCTCGCTTCCACCCTCGAGCAACACCGTGGATACCTGCCGCTGGCCTACGCAGCGAAGCAGCGCCTCCAGGTCGACGAGCCCGCCACTGCCGGGCAGGATGGCTACCTCGACACCGTGTTCCTGAAGCTGCCGCTTCTTATCCTCGTCGAGAGGTTCGACGCACGCCACGAGCGTCTTCCCCGGCTGAGTCAGCACCCTGGCATCGACAGGCGTGCGGCCCGTGCCGTCGACAACGATACGCAGCGGCTGCCGGGTCGTGCAGCCGCTCTTCCCACAGCAACCGCGGGCGGTCAGCCGGGGGTCATCGGTGATGATCGTATTCACACCGATCATGATCGCGTCGACGGTGTGGCGAATGCTGTGAACAAAGCAGCGGGACTGCTCGTTGCTGATCCAGTGCGAGTGGCCGGTGCGAGTGGCAATCTTGCCGTCAAGGCTCATCGCGAACTTTGCCACCACGAAGGGCAGTCCGGTCGTGATGTACTTGACGTAGGCCTCATTGATCTCGCGCGCCTCCGCCTCGCGACCACCCACGAACGTCTTGATGCCTGCCGCGTTCAGCTCCTGGATGCCCTTGCCTGCGACAAGCGGATTCGGGTCCAGCATCGCCACATGCACTTCGGACAGTCCCGCCTCGATAACGGCCCGGGTGCACGGAGGAGTACGGCCGAAGTGGCAGCACGGTTCGAGCGTGACGTACATCGCGGCGCCGCGCGCCCGGTCGGCAGCCTGCCGCAGCGCCACGACTTCGGCGTGCGGTCCTCCGACGGGTTGCGTGTAGCCCATGCCGACAACCTGACCGTCACGGACAACGACGGCGCCTACCGCGGGATTCGGGCTGGAGTAACCGGACGCGAGTCTCGCAAGAGACAGCGCGCACTCCATGTAGTCGGACGATGGCATGACTTCTCTCGTGCTTTCCGTCAGGCGTGCGACATGCTCACCGGGACAGGGACATGGTGGTTGAACAAACGATATACGGCGGCAACGGCAAAGTCAAACTCCGCGCAACGTACGGCACGAACAGCGGAACAGCAATCATGCTCGAAGCTTCGCCTCCACGGATTCCATCTTGCCCTGCATCGTGAGCTTCTTGTCACGTCGTTCGTCTATCTTCACCAGAGTCAGCACCCTCACGACTCTGTCGTCGAACGTGCTTTCATGCACGTCGCGGACGGCCGCAAGGATGGCGTCAAGGTCTCCCTCCAGTATCGTGCTCATGGGCGTCAGCATGCACTTCACATCTGGGTGCCGCGCAAGGACGCGCTGCGCCCGCGCGACGTATTCGCTCACCGACGGACCGACTCCCGACGGCACCACAGTAATCTCAGCCACAGCCATGCTACCTCCCACGTGCCCCACGGACTCACCGGGGGCCAAGACCCCGGTACCGGTTGAGCGTCTCAAGCATCGCCTTGTAGTCCTTCCCATCGGCCACGGCAGGAGCCGTGTCGCGGCGAGCCCCTCCCGCAGCACCGTTGGGAGGCACACCGCCGCCCTCGAGCCACCGGTTGAGCGCCTCAACCACGATATCGCGCACCGTCCGTCCCTGCTGAACGGCGGCAATCTTCAGGGCCTTCGCCAGCTCCTCGCTGCCGAGATCAACGGTTATGCGTGTGCCCTTGCCTGACACGGCATCCTTCCTCCCCGCGTCTGCGACTCGACCCCACAGGCGCTACCTGAAACACTTCCAATAGTCTTTCAGGTATCCACGTACGCGCTGGACCACCTTCGCGGTGTCGTCGGCAACAAGATCCTGCACGAACTGCTGCGGCACCGGGACCGGCTCCTCCACCTCGACGCCGAAGCCGGCCAGACCCGACACCAGAGCCAGCCATGCCGATGGCAGCACCTCGATGTTGTAGCCCGAGCCTATTATGTCAATCTCGGCGCAACCACATTCCGCAACGAGGGACCGCATCCGTTCGCCAATCATCTTGAAGCCTTCGATGGGCAGCCCGAGATTCGTGAGTCCATCGGCAAAGTGCGGATCCGACCCACCATTCCTGATGATGACTTCCGGCTTGAACTCCCTGGCGACAGGCTCCACGACCTGCTCGAACGCAAGCCTGTACGAGTCGAGCCCGGCATACACAGGCATCGGTACGTTGATGGTGAACCCCTTCCCTTCACCCTGGCCGATGTCGTTTGCGAACCCGATGCCGGGGTAGAGGGTCGAGGGGTCCTGGTGCAAGTCGACGAACAGGACCCGGGGATCGGTGTAGAAGTACTCACACGTCCCATTCCCGTGATGCGCATCGGTATCCAGGACCATGACGCGTTTGAGGCCATAGTGCTCCAGCAGGTACTTGGCCGCGAACGCATTGTCGTTGTAGATGCAGAATCCCTCTCCATAGTTCGGCTTGGCATGGTGAAGGTTGCCGCCAATGCAGATGACGATTTCCTCCCGGTCCTCAACGACAAGGGCGGTCGCCTTCTTGGCCTGACCGATGGCGATCCTGGCGGCTTCCTCCAGTTTGCCCGGCCTCCCGCGCGGCAGGTTGTCAAGCGACTGATACCTTGGGAAGTCCATGCTGCCGGCAAAGACCTCACCACGATTGGCCGCACGGAAGTACCCGGTGCAGAAGTCGATGTACTCCTGGCTGCAGATCAGCCGAAGGTCATCCTCCGTGCAGGTATCGGCGGCAACAATCCGGTAGTTCCCGTCCTCGCGAACATGCTTCCGGAGCATCTTCGGGAATATCTCGTACCGGTCTCCCCTGAACGGGTGCCCCGGCCCGAAGTCGTATTCCTTCAACTCTTCCCTGTACAGGATGCTGACCGTCATGCTGCCTCCTTTCCACCTCCGCTGAGGAAGCGCGTCAGCACTTCCACCAGCTGATCGAGGTCGGTGACACAGACATGTTCATCCACACCGTGGATGTTGCTCTCAGGTCGGATGAGCCCCACGCCGAAGGACTGTCCTCCCCAGGGACCACAGGCGGCACCAGGGAGTTCCCCGGACATCATGGCTCCGAAAAGGCCGGTCGCACCCGTCACATCGCGGATGACATCAGCCATGGCAAGCGCAGCCGGGTCGTCACAGGGAGGAACCGGCGGAATCGCATACTCCCTCACCACATCCCACTTCACACCCGGGACACTCCGGAGAACCTCGAGCAACTCATCCCGGGCAGCCGCTACGCGCTCTTCGGGCAGAAGACGACGATCGATGCTGAAGGTGCAAAGGTCCGGCACGACGTTGCGCGCCAGCCCACCACCCACGAGGTTCACATTCAGGCAAGGCTGTATCAGAGAGAGACCGGTATCGGGGTGAGTCGGCACTCGGGAGCGCCGTCCCAGTACCTGTCCCTTCAGCGCCAACACGGCGGCCATCAGGCGAGCGCCGTCCTCCACAGCGTTGCGGCCAAGATGAGCAAGGCCGGAGTGCACCGACACCCCATGCACGGCGATATCGAGCTGCAGCAGACCGAGATTCGCGATGGTGACATACCCGAACGCGTTGTCCAGACTCAACACGTGCGGCCGCGCGCCGGCATCGAGGTACGGAGTCAGGTACTCCAGTTGTGACATCTGGTGCGTCTCCTCATCCATCGTCACCAGCACCGACACATCGTACCGGAGCTCCCGGTCACGCAGCCTGTCGAGCGCTCCAAGGACCGCAGCAAGCGAGCCTTTCATGTCGGCGGCCCCACGCCCGTACACACGTCCATCGCCGACGCGAGGAAGGAAGGCATCCCAGCCCTGCGCCGGAACGACGTCGATGTGGGAGTAGACGAGCAACCGCTCGGCTCCAGAGCGCCGACGGTGACACACGAGGGCCGTTCGGCCTTCGAGCCCGTCGGCTGCTTCCCGCGGGATGTCGATGCGCACGCTCGAGCACCCGACGCCGTCGAACAAAGGAGCGAGATACGCAATGGCGGCACGGCACCCCGTCCCATCTGCCGCACTCGTGTCGAACTCGATGAGCCGGCAAAGTACGTCTACGTAGTCCATGTACGGGCACGCTATTGTAGCCGATTTGCCCGGCAATGCCCATGTGCCGGCCTCTGCGTGGGCGCAAAGGAGCGGGCTCAGCCGGCGGGCGCCGGCGCGACCAGCGTGACAGTCGCCGCCACGCGCTCCATGAGCTCAGGAACGTTCCACCCCGTGGCTGCGGAAACGGGTACGAAGTCCGGCCGTGACAGCTCGAGCCGCTCCCGCACGGCGGCGAGGTCCTCCCCACCACCTCCTCCCTGCACCAGGTCTACTTTGTTCAGGGCGGTGACGATGGGACGCTGGCCAAGCCCCATCTCACCCAGGATGCGTTCAACTGTCGCATGCTGACGTGCGGCATCACGATGAGAGATATCCACGACGTGCAACAGCACGTCCGCTTCGCCGATCTCCTCCAGAGTGGTACGAAAGGCCGCCACGATGGAGTGCGGAAGCTTGTGAATGAACCCCACAGTGTCGGTCACCAGCACCGGGACATCTCCCGGCAGGCAGATCCTCCGTGTCACCGGGTCGAGCGTCGAGAAGAGCTTGTCCTCGACCCTGACGCCGGCGCGACTGAGCATATTGAAGAGCGTGCTCTTGCCCGCGTTCGTGTAGCCCACCAGGGCAACCAGCGGGATGCCTTCGGAACGCCGCCGACGCCGGTACACGTCCCGGTGCTGTCGGACATGCTCCAGCTCCTCCTCCAGACGCCTGATCCGCTGCCGTATGAGCCGGCGGTCCGTCTCGAGCTGAGACTCCCCCGGTCCGCGCGTGCCGATTCCACCCCCCAGCCGTTCGAGATGCTGCCAGCGCCCCACCAGGCGCGGCAGGAGATACCGGTGCTGCGCCAGTTCCACCTGCAGCTTGCCCTCTCTTGTGCGCGCCTGCCGAGCGAAGATGTCGAGTATGAGTGCGGTACGATCGATCACGCGTACGTCCAGCGCCTCCTCCAGCGCGAGCTGCTGACGCGCCGACAGCTCGTCGTCGCAGATGAGCAGGTCGTAGCTCAGCCGCGCCTTGAGTTCAAGGACCTCCTGGAGCTTTCCTTTGCCAACGTACTGTTGCCGGGAGGGCACGCCCATGTGCTGAGAGACGGAACCGACGACGTCAGCACCCGCGCTGTCCGCAAGTCGGCCCAACTCCAGAAGGGAATCGGCTGCCGTCCAGCCTTCGGTCCCTTCGGTAGACTCAACTGCCAGCAGCAGCGCCCGCTCGTGCTTCGGCGCAGTGTTGTAGAGCTGACCCTTTATCGACTGCCTCCCCGCCACGCGGCAAGACGGCGGATGCCTTCCTCGAGTCTGTCATCCGGGAGCGTAATCGAGAAGCGGATGTAGTGCTCGCCTTCAGCCCCGTAGCCGATACCCGGCGTGACGGCCACGTGGACCTGCTCCAGCAACTCTCGCGTCAACTCGACTCCGGTGTAGCCCTCCGGAACCTTTGCCCACACGTAGAATGTGCCGTCGGGCGTGCGTGTGTGGAGCCCGATCCGCTGCAGTACCTCCACCAGCCTGTCCCGGCGCTGCTGCAAGACCTGATTGTGGTGTGAGACGACGCCCTGCGGGCCACGCAGCGCTTCGACCGCCGCAAGCTGAATCGCCTGTGGGATGCCTGAGTCAAGATTCGACTTGACGGTGAACAGGGCCCGCACCATGTCCTTGTTGCCGACGACCATGCCGATGCGCCAGCCGGTCATGTGATACGTCTTCGACAGCGAGTGGAACTCAACGCCGACGTCCCTGGCACCGGCCGCCTGCATGAAGCTCGGCGGCTTCTTACCTTCGAAGTAGACCTCGGTGTAAGGCGCATCGTGACAGATGGCCACGTCGTTCTTCCGGGCGAACGCGACGGCACGCTCAAAGAACTCGAGCGACGCCCCGGCGCCAGTCGGGTTGTTCGGATAGTTGAGCCACATCAGCGTGGCCTTTCCAGCTACGGATTCCGGTATCGCATCCAGGTCGGGAAGGAAGCCGCGCTCCTCGGTCAGGGGCATGTAGTGCGGCTGTCCGCCTGCAATCATCGTGCTCATCGAGTACACCGGGTACCCCGGGTCCGGCACGAGCACGACGCTGCCCGATTCCACGAAGCACAGAGCAATGTGACCGATGCCCTCTTTCGAACCGATGAGCGGCAGCACCTCAGTATTCGGGTCCAGCTTGACGCCGAAACGGGACTCGTACCATTCGGCAATCGCGTCGTGCAACTCGGGCAGCCCGTCACTCTCCGGATACCGGTGGTTCGCCGGCACATGTGCCTCCCAGCACAGCCGCTCGATTATGTGCGATGGCGTGGGCATATCCGGGTCGCCGATGGCAAAGGTGACGATGTCCACGCCCTTTGCACGAAGATCCGCAATGCGCCTGTTGATGTCGACGAAGAGGTACGGAGGCAGGCGGTCAAGTCGCTTCGCGAACTGCATTCTGATGTCTCCTTTGGTCTCAGTCAGGCCATTCACCAACGAACACCTGCTCGGCGGGTCCCCGCAGGACGACCTCTTCGCCTCGCGCCGACCACGCGACGGAAAGCACCCCTCCCGGCAGGTGAACACGCACTGGACTGTCACAGAGGCCGAGCAACCCCGCGACCACCGCCACGGCGCAGGCCCCCGAGCCGCACGCAAGCGTCTCGCCCGCGCCGCGCTCCCAAACGCGCGCCTCGACATCCCGTCGCCCCGTGACTCGCGCAACCTCGAAGTTCACGCGTGCGGGGAAAAGGCTGTGGCGCTCCACAAGCGGCCCCGTGACGGCGAGCGGGTACGATGCCACTGCTTCGGCCACGAATGTCACGGCGTGGGGATTGCCCATCGACACGAGGCTCACAGGAATCCACCTGTCACCGACGGCAAGCTCATGGTTCAGGATTGGTCCCGGTCGACCCGCGACGTGAGCAGGGATCTCCCCGGGTTCGAACCGCGGCACGCCCATCGAGACCTCGGCTTCCCTCACGACTCCGTCCTTCCCCCTCAGCACCTTCACGCGGCGCGTGCCGCCGAGAGTCTCGACTTCAAACGAGTCGCTGCTCGCGATGCCGTGGTCAACGACATACTTCGCAAAGCAGCGAAGGCCGTTGCCGCACGCTTCCGCTTCGGACCCGTCCGGATTGAACATGCGCATGGCCAGCGTGGAGTCCGCGCCTGTGACCACAAGGATGATGCCGTCGGACCCCACGCCGAAATGGCGGTCGCACATCTTCCTCGCGCGCTCGGCCCACGGGATATTCAGTCGGCGGGCATCGATGACGACGAAGTCGTTGCCAGCGCCGTGGCACTTCGTGAACTCCATCTACTGTGTACTCCTCTCAATCTGACGGAGGGCCTGCAGCACTGCCCCCTCGAGGTCCGCGCCATCCAACCATGCTATGCGAGTATCGGAAGGACCGAACCAGGCATGCTGGCGACGGATGAGGCGTCTCGTCTCCTGCTTCACCTGCGCGACTGCCGTCTCGAGGTCGACCTCGCCAAGCACGTACCGCGCCATCTGGCGGTATCCGATGCTCGACATTGCAGGCAGGGAGGGATCGTATCCTCTCTCCAGCAGCGACCTTACCTCATCAGCGAACCCTTGCCTTACCATTCTATCAACTCGCGCTTCCGCCCGGACAATCAGTGCCGCACGGTCCATCGTCAGGCCGAGCACGAGACCGCCGGGAGGCAGGCCGCGCTTGCGCCAGAGAAGCTCCGACGGCCGTGTGCCGGTCGCACGATACACCTCCAGTGCCCGGATGACCCGGCGCACGTTGGTCGCCTGGATCCGTTCAGCCGCCGCAGGATCGATGCGCGCAAGCTCGGCGTGCATCGCCGCGCAACCCTCCACCGCCGCACGCTGCTCCGCCATGCGACGGAAGTCGTGGTCAGGCGCCACCTCAGGCACCGTCCACGACTCCATCAGCGACCAGACGTACTGACCCGTACCCCCGACGACGAGGGGCACCGCTCCACGCTCGGCAATCGACTCGACAGCCGCCCGCGCCGTGCGCAGGTACTGTGCGAGCGAGAACTCCTCATCGGGGCAGACAGCGTCAAGCAGGTGGTGAGGCACCTGCGCCCGTTCCTCGTGTGTCGGTTTGGCGGTGCCGATATCCATGTACCGGTACACCTGCCGGCTGTCGGCATTGACGACCTCGACCGGGAGCCGTCGTGCCAGCCGCAGCGCGAACTCGGTCTTCCCCACCGCGGTCGGGCCAACGAGCGCAACCGGCCCTCGATTCCAGTTGAAGCCGTCAGTCGTTTCCACGCGTGCGCCGGCTTTGCGGACGAGCCGAGAACTAGCGGGTGGAAGCTGCGCGAAACACCATCTCGCAGAACTCCGCGGCGCGAAGGCTCGCTCCCCCCACCAGTGTGCCATCAATCTCGCTCTGGCGGATGTATCCGGCGATGTTGTCGATGGTGACACTCCCTCCGTAGAGGATGCGAACGCCGGCCGCAACTCCGGAGTCCCAGATATGAGCCAGCACCTCTCTGATGCCACTGACGGTGAGATTCACCGACTCCGGCTCGGCGGACCGGCCCGTGCCTATCGCCCAGACGGGTTCATACGCAACCACGAATTCATCCAGCGGTGGAGTGCACTGAAGCGCCCCTCTGAGCTGTCGTTCGAGCGTCACCTCGGTCTCGCCGGCATCGAACTGCTGCAGCGTCTCCCCGACGCAGAGTATCGGTGTGAGCCCGTGTCGCCGCAGGGCGGCGACCTTCTTCGCCACCGTCTCATCACTCTCCCCGAACCACCGGCGACGCTCCGAATGGCCGACGATGACATAGCGGCAGAGGCCGGCCAACATCCGGGGAGACACCGCGCCGGTGTACGCCCCCGCGTCCTCGTAGAAGGCGTCCTGCGCGCCGAGTTGAACGCCTGAGTCCTTGAGTATCTGGCTCACGCTCTGCAGGGCCACGTGGGGAGGACAGACCGCCACCTCGACGTCCACTACCGTCCCAAGACCTTCCCGCAGAGACGAGGCGAGTTGAACCGCCTCGGGAATGGTGCAGTTCATTTTCCAGTTACCGGCGACCAGGAGTCTTCTCACGCTACCCTCACCTTCGTCGGCGACAGCGCTACAGGCTACGCATCGTTCAGCGCCTCGACGCCAGGCAACGTACCCTTCTCGAGCAACTCAAGCGTTGCGCCCCCGCCGGTCGAGACGTGCGTCACAAGCTCCGCCAGCCCCATGTCCTGGACGGCATCGACGCTGGAACCTCCCCCGACAACCGTCACCGCGTTCAGACCGGCAAGGTAGTTGATGAGGCACTTCGTTCCCAGAGCGAACTGCGGTATCTCGTAGATCCCCATCGGCCCGTTCCACATCACGGTCCGGCATGCCTCGAGCCGGCCAAAGAAGTGCTCGATGGTCCTGGGTCCGATATCCACAATGCTGGCATCCGGCGGAACGCCGGTAGTCTGAACTACCGCCGTCCTGACGCCGGCTTTCACCTCGCGGGCAACGAGCACATCGAGCGGCAGCACCACCGGGACACTCGCTCGTGTGGACTCCCTCATTATGTCCAGTGCCTCGGAAAGCATCTCGTCTTCCACGAGTGACTTGCCGACATCAAGCCCCCGCGCCTTGAGGAACGTGGCGGCAAGGCCGCCGCCGACCAGAACGACGTCGACACGCGCCAGCATGTTCTTGATCATGCCGACCTTATCACTCACCTTGGCTCCACCGAAGACGCAGGCAAAGGGACGCGCCGGAGACGCCAGGAGCCCGCCAAGAGCGGAAAGCTCCTTTTCCATGAGCAGGCCGGCAACAGAAGGCAGGTAGTGAGTGATGCCTTCCGTTGACGCGTGGGCCCGGTGAGCGGTGCCGAAGGCATCGTTCACATAGAGGTCCGCGAGCGCTGCCAGCTTCCGGGCAAATCCGGGGTCGTTCTTCTCCTCCTCGGCATGGAACCTCAGGTTCTCGAGCACCAGCACGTCGCCGTCACGCATCCGCCCGACGGCCGCCTCAGCCTCCGGCCCGACACAGTCGCCCACATACGCCACCGTCAGGCCAAGCAAGGCCGAGAGGCGTTCGACAACCGGCTTGAGCCGCGCGTCCTCGGACACCTTGCCCCTGGGGCGACCGAGGTGCGAAGCCAGAATCACACGCCCGCCTCTCTCGATCAGATAGCGAATCGTGGGCAGCGAGGCCCGAATCCGCGTGTCATCGCTTATCCGGCCGGTCTCACTCTCGAGCGGCACATTGAAGTCCACCCGGACGAATACCCGTTTGCCTCTGACATCGATGTCTCTGATCGTCTTCTTCATCAATGACCTGGCTCCTTCCCGACACCCGGCTTGCGGCCCGGAATCGACAACCGTTGATGGCGACACGGGCAAAGGCAAGGTCGCGATACGCGACGTCCCTGAGGGGACTCACACACTGCCCGCACGCGGTCATCGCCCTTCTGGAGACGAAGCGTGAACACGGAATGGTAGTGGCGGCATCGTTGCGGTGTCAACTCAGGCCACTGCCGGCAAACTTGCTTCGACTCCTTCGGTCCAATATAATTAGCAGTTTGAAAGACAGAGTGCTAATCACGGGAGGCAATGAATGAACTGCTCGGTATGCGGCGGCCCTCTTCTGTTCGACAGGGTCGTGTTCCGATGCTCGTGTGGCACATACGTCCACGCGTACTGCGCCGATAGGCACATACTTCAGGCGCACAGGCCTGAGTTCGTCGAAGGTCGTGTCGATCTCAACGGTGAGTTCCATCTGAAGAACGAGCCGGTCGAAGCACCGGTGCCCACCCTCAAGATGCCCGCTGAGATCGGTCCCGAGGCAGAGGAGGCCGTTCTGGCAAACAGCCCCCTGCCGGAAGAGGAAGAGCTGCAAGGCGAGGAGGAAGAGGAGGGAGAGGAGGATCTCGAACCGGACGAAGAGGAACTCGCGAGGGAAGCGAGGTCAGAGGACGACCCCGGACAGGACCGCTAGGTGGTCGGGGGAGGACAGCGTTTGCCGCGTGCAGGAGGATGACAGGTGCCCACCTATACATACAAGTGCGACAGCTGCGAACGCGAATTCGACGTGAGGCAGAGTTTCAAGGACAAGCCCGTCGCGACATGCCCCGGATGCGGCCGCGATGCGCGGCGTGTCTTCTGCCCGGTGCCGATTGTGTTCAAGGGGCCGGGCTTCTATACGACGGACTCCCGCGGCGCCTCAGCGACAGCCTCCAAAGACAGCGACTGATGCCTCCCTGCGGCAATCCGACCGCAGGAGCCCTTTCATGCTAGACTGTTGACACGTCCCTGTAGCTCAGCCGGATAGAGCGGCTGCCTTCTAAGCAGCGGGTCGTGGGTTCGAATCCCACCAGGGATGCTTGTCCACCGAACCAGCCGCACGACGTCCGGCGGCATCTTTTAGCCCCGTCATGGCAGGCCCGGGAGGGTGGTGCTCAGTGAGGAGGGCCCCGCGTGCAAGTCCCTCCGCCTTGCACGCCACGTACGGACTGTGATACATTAGCGGAGTTTGGCTCTACGGCGAAATCATCCCACAGGATAAGGCGAGGCATGGAGAATCCATCAGTAAAAGGGCTACTTGAGGCTGGCGCGCACTTCGGTCATCACACAAGCTACTGGCATCCAAAGATGAAGCGATACATCTTTGCCCAGCGCAACGGCATCCACATCATCGACCTGGAACAGACGGTGCAGATGCTGCAGGATGCGTGCGCGTTCGTTCGCGATGTCGCGGCGCGCGGACAATCGGTGCTGTTCGTCGGCACGAAGCGCCAGGCTCAGCAGGTCATCGAGGAAGAGGCCAAGCGGTGCGGCATGTTCTACGTCAGTCAGCGATGGCTCGGCGGCATGCTCACCAACTTCGGCAACATTCAGTCGAGGATTGACTACCTCGTTCGACTTGAGGACCGGAGAGACAAGGGCGAACTGGATCTCCTCTCGAAGAAGGAGCGCTCACGCCTCGAGAAGAAGCTGACTCATCTGAACAACCAGTTGGGCGGCTTCAAGGAGATGACCTCGTTCCCCGGCACTCTCTTCATCTCCGACCCGCTGAAGGACAAGATCGCCCTGGCCGAGGCGCGCAGGATGGGCATTCCCGTTGTCGCCATATCCGACACCAACTGCAACCCGGACCTCATAGACCACCCGATTCCGGCCAACGACGACGCCATCAAGGCGATTCGGCTCATTGCCAGCAAGATCGCGGATGCAGTCATCGAAGGACGCGGGATGTACGCGAGCGAGCAGGTCGATGAGGCTACCGCCGCAGTGGGCGATCACCCCGAGGAACCCATCGAGATACTGCGCTCGTACACATTCAACCCCGACGAAGGATAGTGAGATAGACAGATGGAAGTCACCGTAGAGGCAGTCAAAGAAGTACGCACGAAGACCAGCGCCGGCATGCTCGACTGCAAGAAGGCGCTCGAGCAGTGCAGCGGCGACATCGCCGGCGCCATCGAGGCGCTCAGGCAGAAGGGCTTCGCCATGGCGGAGAAGCGCGCCGAGCGCGTCGCCGGTGAAGGCATCGTGGCATCGTACGTACACCACAACAGTCGCGTGGGCGCCCTGGTCGAGCTGAACTGCGAGACCGATTTCGTGGCGCGCACCGACGACTTCCGGCGGCTGGCGTACGATATTGCCATGCACGTCGTTGGCGCCAGCCCGCTCTACCTCGCGCCGGAGGACATGCCCGCCGACTGCCAGACGCCCGCGGAGGAGTCCTGCCTGCTCTCACAGCCCTTCATCAAGGATCCCTCCAGGACCATTGCCGACCTCATCACGGAAGCAATCGCCCGCACGGGCGAGAACATCAAGATCGGCAAGTTCGCTCGCGTCCAGCTGGGCTGCTAGCAACGCGGGCGGATCGTTCGCCGGAATGGAGGCGGTGCCATGGTGAACGAACTGCTCAAGAACGTGACCGCCGACATGCAGAAATGCGTGGACGGTCTCTCGCATGAGCTGGCGTCGGTCAGAACCGGACGGGCAAGCCCTGCACTGGTCGAAGGCGTAGTGGTCGAGTACCACGGCGCGGCGCTGCCGATCAAGCAACTCGCGAACATCGCCGTGCCCGAGCCGGCCCTCATCACCATACAGGCCTGGGACAAGACGGCGCTCCGCTCCATCGAGAAGGCGATTCTGAAGGCCAATCTTGGGCTAAATCCCTCGAACGACGGCAACCTCATTCGCCTCGCCATACCCCCGCTCAACGAAGAGCGCCGCGTCGAGCTTGCCAAGTTGACCGGCAAACGCGTCGAGGAGCGGAAGGTCGCCCTCCGCAATATCAGGCGCGACCACGTCGCCCACCTGAAGCAGATGGAGAAGGACAAGCTCATCTCGGAGGATGAGATGGCGTCAACACTCAAGAAGATCGATGAGATGAGCGACGCCTTCATCGAGAAGGCCGCCGAGATTGGGCGCGCCAAGGAGAAGGAGATCCGCGAGCTGTAGCCCGACGTCCCGCTCGCGAACTACTCCACTCGTCGCCTTCGTCTGCTACAATTCTCCCGTGTTGCGCCTCAGGCTGCTCACGGCCTCCATCGGACTGCCTCTCATCCTCGTGGCCATCGCTATCGGAGCACCCGCCTTCGCAACACTCCTCGCCGTCGTTGCAGCCGTGTCCGCCTTCGAACTGTGTCATCTCGCACCCGGCCTGCGGCGGGGAGACCCGCTCGTGGTCCTCGGAATCGCGTGGGCAGCCATCCTGGCGCTGCGCTACTTCGTCAACTCCGCGGACCTGCTCGCTGCGGGGATGGCGCTGCCGCTCGTGCTCTCCCTCGTGCTGATGCTCCCGAAGGGCGACAGGCGGCCCGGGTTCACCGCATGGTCATGGACCGTCGCCGCAGCTCTCTACGTCGGCTGGCTGCTCGGCCACTGGGGCGGCCTCTACCGCATGCACGACGGCGTCGCCCTCGTGCTCTTCGGCATGCTCGTGACTTTCGCGTATGACACGGGTGCGTTCTTCACCGGACGTCGCTTCGGGCGCCACAAGCTCTCCCCTGGCATCAGCGCCGGCAAGACGTGGGAAGGCGTCGCGGGCGGGGTCGCACTGGCGCTGTGCGTCGGACTCCTCGTGAGGCTCGTCACCCTGCACCTGGGGCACGGGTTTCCCCTGTCCGCCGGCCTCACGCCTGCTACCGCCGTGCTTCTCGCGGTAGTGGCCCAACTCGGCGACCTTGTCGAGTCTGCACTCAAGCGCAGCGCCAGTATCAAGGACGCGGGTGTCATCCTTCCGGGCCACGGAGGTATGCTCGACCGGTTCGACAGCCTGCTCTTCACAGGTACGATGCTATACTTTGTCTCGCTGTGGACAGGCATGTGAACAGGGTCGCGTTGCTCGGCAGCACGGGTTCTGTCGGCACTCAGACCCTCGACGTAGCGAGACACCTCGGCAACCGGGTCCGCATCGTCGCGCTTGCCGCGGGTCACAACGCCGGACTGCTGTCCAGGCAGATGGCGGAGTTCCGTCCGAGGCTGTACTGCTCTCTGTCTCTCTCCGGCCCGGACACCTCCGGTGCACGCGCCGCGACGCTTGAGGAAATCGCCTCGGACGAGGGCGTCGACACCGTCGTCATCGCGACGAGCGGCATCGTCGGCCTTGGCCCGGCACTGGCAGCCCTCCGTCGTGGCAAGACCGTGGCTCTGGCAAACAAGGAACCGCTGGTGATGGCCGGTGGCATCGTCATGGAGACGGCGCGCCGTTTCGGTGGTCGTGTCATACCGGTTGACAGCGAACACAGCGCCATCTTCCAGTGCCTGCTGGGAGAGCAGAGCCCCGTGCGTCGACTTCTGCTCACGGCATCGGGAGGCCCGTTCCGGGACTACTCGACGGAGAGTCTGGCTGCCGTCAGCGTCGAGGAGACCCTGGCTCATCCGGTCTGGTCGATGGGCCGGAAGATAACGGTCGACTCGGCAACCCTGATGAACAAAGGACTCGAAGTCATCGAGGCACACTGGCTCTTCAACGTGCCCCTGGACCGCATCGAGGTAGTCGTCCATCCGCAATGCCTCATCCACTCGATGGTCGAGTTCGACGATGGTTCGGTGAAAGCCCAGATGAGCGAGCCAAGCATGACTCTGCCCATACAGTACGCTCTGACCCATCCTGTCAGGGTCGCTTCGCTGACCCGGCCTCTCGGGTGGTCGCAGCCGGTCTCTCTTTCCTTCGAGCCGGCGGATGCGACCAGGTTCCCCTGCCTGCGGCTGGCGCGCGAAGCGGGTGCGGCGGGCCGCACCTACCCGGCGGCGCTGTGCGGCGCGGACGAGGCGGCCGTCGCCCTGTTCCTGCAGCAACGTATCTCTTTCACCGGCATCGCTGACCTCGTGGAGCAGGCAGTCGGCGCCCATTGCCCCGGCGATGGAGCGTCGCTCGACGCGGTGTTGGACGCGGCCGGATGGGGATACTCGTTTGTGATGGCGCGCGCTGCCATCGTTGACACGGAGGACGCGGCACAGCCACGTGCGCGTCTTTGAATGACAATGATTGAGACACTTCTTCTATTCGTCGCTTCCATGCTTATCGTGGTCGTTGCCCACGAGTTCGGCCACTTCCTCGTGGCGAAACGCGCGGGCGTCGTCGTTGAGGAGTTCGGCATCGGCTTCCCGCCGCGGCTGTTCGGCTTCATGTGGCGCGGAACTCTGTACTCAGTCAACGCGCTTCCCGTTGGCGCCTTCGTCAAGAGCCGGAGCGAGAACGATGCCGGCGTGGAAGGCAGTCTCGCCAGCAAGGGGCCCTGGAAACGCTTCGCCGTCTACGCTGCCGGACCGTTCGTCAACATCCTCCTTGCCTTCGTACTGTTCACCACCTACTTCGGGCTGCCTCAGGCCACCGTCGTGAGTGACGGCGTCCTGGTATACCAGGTGCAGTCCGATTCACCCGCCGGGGCCGCCGGTCTGAAACCGGGTGACGTCATCGTGCGGGTTGACGGTGAGATGATGGATACGTGGTCCAGGCTGCACCGCACACTCGCGGGGGCCACGCCGGGCGACCTTCTCCGCCTGGAGGTGCTGCGCAACGGTTCGACCATCTCGGTCGACGTATCGCCGACCTTCTCTGAGGAACTGGGAAGAAACGTCATCGGCATCGTAATCAGCCAGAACCTGGTGCAAGCAGTCGAACCGGGCTCGCCCGCCGCGGAAGCAGGCATCCTGGTCGGAGATGCACTTCTTGGCGTGAACGGCCGGGGGCTCATCAACCAGACGGCGCTGGAGGAAGCTCTCGCCGCACTTGACGACTCGTCGGGGGCGGTCTTCACTCTGCTGCGAGATACGAAGTCGTTCACGGTCGAGTTCACTGCTGCGCAGATCAACGAGGGCAAGCTTGGCCTCGGGCTGCTGTGGGCGCCCGGCGCAAGGCTGGAGCACCGTGCGACGCCGCTGACGTCAGCCGCTCTTGCCGGCGCGCAGCTCATGCTCAGCATGCCCTCACTTATCGTCGACTCGATCCCGATGATGCAGGAGGACCCGTCGCTGGCGTTCGTCGGCCCGATCGGAGCCGGACAGCTCTCCGTTGAGGCGGTGCGCGTCTTCGGTGTGTCGAACCTCATCTTCATCGCCGGTCTCATCAGCCTCGGTATCGCGCTGTTCAACCTCCTGCCCGTGCCGCCGCTTGACGGCGGTGGAATGCTCGTGGCGCTCATCGAAGCGGCCCGCCGTGGCCGGCGTCTCTCCGAGCGGGCCGTACGCCTGGCCTACGCTTTCGGCACGGCATTGCTCATCACGCTGGTCGTCTTCGCCACGACGAGCGACATCCTGCGGCTCGTTCAGGGCAGGGACTTCGGCCTATGAACGCACGCCGGCGCTCGGTCGCCGTCCGGATCGGAGCCGTCA
>Ga0136653_10000087_pt1 | contig 41968 bp, 45 predicted proteins | sample LakKivw275mmetaG_FD_94866 | JGI IMG/M metagenome (GOLD analysis project Ga0136653, IMG submission 94866) | Anoxic lake water microbial communities from Lake Kivu, Rwanda to study Microbial Dark Matter (Phase II) - Lake Kivu water 275m metaG... | ecosystem: Environmental > Aquatic > Freshwater >...
CCCTAAAAGGAACGCGGTTTGTAAAGCAAGGCAAAATTGGAACCAGTCATTTTACCACACGCTCCTAAACATTATTGGCGACGTTTACATCGAAGCACGGGGAGAACGCTCCTTCCCAGCTTTCAGCAAGTACCTGAGTCTAGTAATATCACGCTTACAGGTACTGTCAATTCATGGAGATAGCCGGAGCAAATCTTCTGCTGCACTTACCAAGACGATGGATGCCCTCTTCGAAGCCGTTAGATTTGGCGAAGTGACGAAGAGCCGGCTGGACAAAGACGTGGAAGAAGACCTTGCGTACATAGTGATACGCATCTTCGCGGCCAGACGGGGAAAAAGCATTGACGCTGTAATCCGAGCATCCGACGAGATTTACCACTACCTCGCGAAGAAATACGGCATCCCCCCTGGACTTTACGTTGAAACAAAAATCGTCGCTTTCCCATGTGTACCCAGAACCGATGACAAGAAGGATAGGCTCCCCATTCTACCATGGAAGAACAGGGAACAAGTTGAACACGCCGTACAAGCTGCGTTGAAGGCAACAGCACACAGAATTGAAGAATTGAAACGTGAAGGGTCAATGGGCGGCCTACTGGGCGACCCAGACCACGCAAAGCTTACCCCACCAACACTCAGAGACGCAGAGTTCTATCTATCCGCAATCCAGAAGCACGCGGACACAATCAGGCGCCTACAAGCACTGTTCAAACGACTCGCCGGAAAACGCGGCTTCGCCCCTGCAAGAGAAGGTGAACTAAACCTGAAACCTTCGATTCTTCAACAAGCCTACGTGGACTCGTTCAAGTCCGGAGAAGACGAACGAGACTACTATCTTGTGATGCGACATGTCATACCAGATATCGACTTAGTCATTGCCAGCGACCAAAGTGGCAGTACCAGCGGCGCCGCGTGGCTCTTCTCTGAGACAACTGTGTGCGTTCTCGAAGCTGCAAAGCGAGTTGGCAAGATACGCACGGCGGTAGCAAGTTTCGGTGACGGCATACGTGTCTTGAAAGATTTCTTCGAACCCGTTGAAGCAGGACGCTTCTATCCACAGAGTTCAGGAGGAACACCAATGGCTGAGGCATTACAGCAGGCACTACAGTTCAGATGGCACCGAGGCTCAAGCATCAGAAAAGTTCTAGTTCTAGCAACAGACGGATATCCTGACTCTTGGGAGAAGGTCGTCAACCCTCTTGCTGAACTGAAACAACTTCACGTTGTCCCCATCGCGCTGTGCGTTGGCACCGAGGCAAGTGACGATTACAGAAAACACTTCGAGCAGGTCTATCAGGTTGCTAACGCTGAAGACCTGACTGAAGCTTTTGTTAGGACATTCATCGAAAACGCCCTCCTTGTGAGACAGGGACAACGCCAATGATGCGTTTGGCAGTAGACGAAGTCTTACTCCCGCTTGCCCTGTGCAACAACATCGACGACATCATGTCGACGCTAGACAAACTGTTCGTACAACACAGCGAACGATATCAGCCAAAACAGTACTGCATCAACATCAAGGTCTACAGTCTAGCATTGACGCGTAATCAGGAGATGAAAGCGCTTGCAAAACTTGAACAGATTTGGGATGAATTTATCAACCCTTGGATCGCAGACTTCAGAGCGGATACTGGCTACCAGATATACTCACAAGGACGCTCCGGCGGTTATCTTTACGTCGACCAAGTGAGCCAAGTCCTTGATGGTGATGAAGAGCTTGCGGATCTCCAGGGAAAGATCGAAAACCTTCTGAAATTCCACACGGATTGGCAGACACTGCTCAAAGACATAAAGGCCGCCCTCAATAGGATGCGAATGCCAAAAGAGGGTGCATCCTAGGGGGCGAACAGAATGAGTGAACATGCAACGATACAATCGACACATGTTGACCGTATAGACACCACGAGGATTCGATACTGTGGTCATGCTCAGCCAGTGACCTCGATAGAGAAACTGGGGGTCCCAATATTCTGTCATCCCGACGGCGAACCATGCAAACTGTTGAACAGCTTATGTCTCAATGGCGACATGATCAATCGAGAAGACCCGTTTCTTTCTCACGCCATGGCCCAAGCGGAAAGAATTGTTGACAAGATAGATGACCCTGTAGTTTACTCACGTCTCGCAACTGATAAGACAGTCATCAAGCGACTTGCCAGAGAGCTAGACCGAGAAACAGACAAGAAACGCTTTCAAGAAGCACTCATCAAGATAGGGCACTGCGAACACGCCGTCCAGATTTTCAGAGCAGTAGCGGATGTCTTAAGACCAGAGACGAAACAGATCCTGCTCGACAACGTTGCAGCCATCTTTACCATGCAATACCGCGATGGAAGCGCGAAGGGCCTTGAACACCTGCATCCGTTGATTATTGAAACACAACAATTGAATGCGCTGAAGCGAAATGAAAAGAGCAACACGTGAGGAGATGAAAGAATGCAAAAAATCAGGATAGCACTAATTAGAGAAACCGAAACTGCCGCCATCGTTCTGATAGGCAGTGTGGTCAAGATCTTCTCAAAGCGCAGCCAAATCTACAACCAGCTGATTCGACGACGACTAACCTCCGAATGAGCGCATTTACCCAAGAGGAGAGTTGCTCAGTATGGCAACAAATCAGCTAGCCGTCACCATGCATCCTTGGCAGCTTGATAGAATCCGAATGAAAGTCGAAATGATGAGGGGAGATCTCACCATTCGAATCTACGCGCCAAATGCAGTGTACAAGACTTGGTACAACCCCAAACACAACGTTGCCCTCTACGGCCGAGAAGAATGGAGCGAAGCGGACCAGAGAATCCGGCTGAAACCGGCGTGGCGTGACGAGATACTTCGCGTCATATGTTCAAACAAAGCAAGGATCCATGTGCTCTACAAGGATGGCGTAGCAGCAGAGGAATGGTTTGGCCCCGAATCAGATATGAAACCTCTCAAAGATGCCTACGACTACATTATGACCGTCGAGAAGCAAGCGAAAGATGCCATTGAATCACTACTTGCTTCTGCTGGCCAAGAAGAAGACTGATGGAGGTCAACCTTCGCGAAAAACCTCTCCAATGGAGAGGTTCACAAGCTGAGAACTGCCCGATCTGAAACTGCACGCAGCAGCTTGGAAACTATCACAATTATCTTCTGAAGAAACAGGACGGAGACGCGTGTGAGTAGTACTCCACTATCGGAGATACGGGACCGTGCAGTCAATGCATTCCAGGAATGGCTACAGCACCACGAACATTTGTTCAGAGATAGCGACAGACGACGAAATGAGAGAAGACAACGTGAGTTCAAGAAACTAATGAAAGAGGCTGAACAAGCCAGAACGAACACAACTGTTTCCCACGTACTCGGCTTCGCATTGTGGGCGCAGAATTACCTTACAATCTTCGGCGTGAACTTCGGAATTGGCATCATTGGCGAACACGTCAAGTCACTTTACATTACGAACGATGAAGTTGACAGAGATTGCTCAGAGAGACTTGCACATACTCTAGCAGACGTTCTGCTACTACAGTTCATCGATCCGAGTTGAATGGGTGGAAAACGCATAGGAGGCGATGAAATGATGATGAAAGAGGGTGCCGGACGCGCCTTGGTTTTGACCGAAAAACGTCTACACGAGGAGCTGGAAAAGGGCAACTCTGAAGTTCTTCTCGTTGTAGCGGCTGCCTTGAATCCGACAATGTTTGGTGAAAAAGTAGATTTCTTGTCGCCAGACAACTCGACAGACCAAGAAGACTACGCAGTCATTCGTATTCCAGAAACCGGGAATGCCTACGCAATTCATTTCGAGACTGTTGCAAAACTTGCACTCATTATCTGCGCTAAGACGGGAAAAAGAAGCGAGGTGCTAGACAGCATGCAGCATGCCTCCGCCCCCACCAGCCAATCGCTGAAGTATTCCCAGTAGGAGGAAATGCGCTTGACGAGAAACAGAAAGACCACACAAACGCCGATAACTACCAGCCAGACTACTAACCATCTTCACAGACCACGGAAGAAAGAACCCATTCTTCCTGCTGAACGACGATTCGTTAATGAACCCACTGCTGGACTGGAACGCGGCGAACCTTTGGACTCCAAAATGATCTGTTCTCTTATTCATTCTGAAACAGTTGGAGATGATCTGTCATGATAGATGTCAGTGACGAAACTACCCGTGCGCTTGGCCAAGTTTTCGCCGACGCAGTTGCCAAAGTCAAAGCACTAAGCTACACAGATAGACGACGACTTGCCGTTACCAGTGATGATGAAACGATTCTGATTGTACTTAGCGAAGCGACCTCCGATGATTCTGACGCCACACGATTACTCCTCGAAAACCCTCACACTCCGCCAACCGCCTTGAAGAAAATCGTGGAACACTGCACTGCAGAAACGAATACTTCAGAAACGACAAGGTATGAGGATGAGGATCTGACAGTAACGAAGGACGAGAACACTGTTCTCGCAGCGATGAAACATCAGAAAGCGGATGTTGGCCTCTTGACGACGCTGTCCAAGAACTTCAGCTGGCACATACGCTATGGAGTCGCCATGCACCCACAGGTCCCCCAAGAAATCTTGAAAGAACTTGCAGGAGACGCAAACCTTGCAATTAGGGCGATGGCTTCAAAGCGCCTCGGACTACCCGCGGTAGATGAACATCTCGAAGTCAAAATCACCTGCTCAGAACTGAACCAGACCTTTGAAAAGATTTGCAAGAACCTCTCATCCTCTAAGAAACTCGCGGATGCACTGGCGAAAAAGTTCAGAATGACTGATGATGAAAAATACGACTACTCCGGCTCTGACGCGTTCTACCGAAACTGCGTTGAAGCCATAGAAGAACTGAGATCGCGCGTGGCCCATCGGTACATGGCCATCGTACGGGCGAAATATCTTCCCAACCTTGACCTATCATCATGCGAAGAGAAGATCCCGAAACTCATGGAAGCATTTGGCCCCATACACTTCGACGCATACATCATGGCAACAAAGCTGAAGGAACTGATCGACCAGCGCTCAACACTTTCATTATCAGAACTTCTGGAACAATCGCAGAAATTGCTCCCCTACGTGCATGACGGTAGTTCAAGCTATTCTTCTAAACGTGCAGACAAACCTGAGCACATCCTCGATGGAAAACGATTGAAACTGAGGGCCTACTTCAGCCTCATAGGAGCAGAATACTCCTCAATCGACTACAAGGTAGTACAGCAGGTAGAGTCGTTGGATCAGTTCAGCACAGTCATTCTGACACAAGCAGATCCGGCAACCGTCAGAAGCAACGTCTCAAGAATCTTAGCTAACCGAACAGGTTCAAGACAAATCTTCCAGAAAATCGTAATCGACAACGGCGCCACTGGACTTCTTGCAGTCAGATTCTACAAGAACGGCAATTTCATTGCAGAATACGGAAGCGCTGGAGAAGCTGAGAAAGTTGCGAAGGCATTGGTCGCCACGCCGCCTAGTGCTCGCTGATGCTTCAAGTGGAGGAGGGAGCGATAGTGAAAGACGATGGCTGTTCCTACTGTAAGAACGGTTGGCGCATCATCCACAACCACTATGATTATCCGTTCGTGCCGAAACTGCGCGAATGACTTGACCCTCTAGTTAATCCGCAGAGGTGATTTCTTGTGAGCGAACAGACGCCGCAGAGCACATTCTACTTGCCCTCAGTGAAGAAAGAAGAACCACTGAAACTTGATTCCAATTTGCTCGCCTGCTCGAGCAAGCTTCCTGATGTCATCAAGGTTCGCTTGAAAGAATCCACAGTAGCCCACCAGATTGCTACGGGTCTTTACAAGTCTCCTCAAGCAGGCTTTAGAGAAACGTACTCGAATGAACGACGGGCAGCCCGCGCCGCACATCAGAAGTTCGCCGCAGAACCAAGAATCGAAATCATACTCGACATAGAACAGCGACAGCTAACTATCCAAGGCCACGACAGCCTAGGAATCACAGCCCAGGTGTTCGCTGATGTTCTAAGATGGATGGGCCGCACAACCAACAATGATGAAACCGAGGTGGGACAATTTGGCTGGGGATTCTTTGCCATATGGACTCTGGCTGACTCGATGAGACTGGAGACGTACGCTCGAGAGACAGGTGAACGCTACGGAGTCACCGCAAAAGACGCAGGATCATTCAGCCTGTTACCTGACTCAGAAGTAACCATACAAGAACCCGGCACCAGAATTCAGCTTGACCTAAAGAAAGACATCCATTTACCCACCCTCGTAGAGTGGGTTGAGAGGAATAGCAAGTATTCAGACGTCGAAACATACCTCACAATCACAAACGACCTAATCGAGGTAACTAACCCCACTTGGAACTTCAAACACACCGTTCTGGAGAAAGGGCGAAGGCGTCTAGACGGCACGATCAAGGAACGACTAAGACAAGCCGCAGCAGAAGCCTGCAACAGTGGCGACCGCATACTCTACGCCGTTGAGTTTGATAATCCGGACTATTACTTCTACGGGGCGATAGGAGGAGACGATCAGCATGCGCACCTGTTTGGAAACGAAGAAGATAGGGAAGTCCTTCTCCTTGACGTGCCTATCGAAGCGCCAGAAGCCACCTCTCTTGAACTGCCGTTCACTTCTTGGGTGCTCAACATCAAGACAGAACGGAAATATCATCCAGCACCAGACCGCGACAGATTCCTTGAAAACGCCCTGAAGCCCATCATTGATGAACTACAACCTCTCATAGAGAAGCGCCTTGCAGAACTAAACATAACCTCACTTGATGACTATCGTCGTGCACGTTGGAAGGGCATCTATGCCGACACCCAAAAATCAGATAAATGGTTAGATGAGCGGACACGTGAATTAGTATGTCTTCTATCACTCGAAGTCATCTCACCCCACGAGAAACAAGAAGCAACAGAAAAAGAACAGAGCGGACAGAGCTGGCCCCGACGCCGCCGCAAAAGTACACTGCACACGCAAGTCCGGCTGCGATATCTAGTTGCTAAGAGCAAGCACCTGTTCTATTACCAAATGCCCCAACGCAAAGACGGACGTGAAATCATCCTCGCCAAAAGGATGGGTGTAGTCAAGGCCATACTACGAACGCAACACAAGGACGCCGAAGTCTTCACATATGTTCCGCCACAGCGAAATAGCTGGCACAACGAAAGGGAATTCTCTGCAACAAAAGTTGTTCTTCTACGCATGTTGAAGGAAGCAGGGGGAAACGTCAACCTCGATGCTCCAGGCGAAGCTGAGAAACTGAAGCGCAAGCTCGGCCGGAACTGGCGCACGATTTGTGGTCTTCCCGAGATGACGAAGGCCAAAGCACGACCAACCGATTGGCCTGTTCACAAGCGATTCGAACGTGGAAGAATAGAGCCAAAGCGGTTCAAGACGAATAACATTCCGGCTGATGTAATACGCATACCAAGCGACCTGAAGAAGTACATCGCAGCCTTAGAGCTTGCTGAATCAAAGTATGGTGTCACCAAGGACCACAAATGCCTACGAGGTGGACAGTCACTAGCCGCATTCCTCGAATCCGTGAAAGACAAGACCGTACCCACAAGGCACGACCAGATCACATTTGACCAGATTATGCGCAGCCGAGGCAAAGTCATTATCTACATTACAGATAAGCCTGAGATACTCCAGTTCTACAGCGCGCCTGAAGCCGGAGTCATGGTGGCCGCCTACGGAGACGAAGCTTTCGAACTAATGACTTATCTCATAACCAAAGGGCGACAATATACAATCATCAGACATCCTGACGCGAAAAACTTCCATGAAAGAACCGGGCTTGAGCTGAAGGAAATCACAGAAACCTATCCAAGCGTATCTGACTCTGAGAGAGCCACAATCGCATACATCGGCTCATCCACCATTAAGACACCACAAGTTCGCCTGTTGCTCCTACACGCCATCAAGAGTACCTACAGCACAGAGGAAGCACAAGCGTATCTGGACAGAGCACTCGCACTTGACTCTGCACTCACAAGCAAGAATCAAAATCAATGCATTGAGACCGAATCGACAACAAGGACACCCCTCAACAGGGATGGTAAGTTCCATGCTGAAGCTTGAGATTCCATCAAAAGACGAACGAATCCCTCTGAATGCAAGAATTAATCCCCAAGCACCACATCCAGCGGCTCACGCAAGATTGGAGGTCCTTGTGCCCAGAATCCCGGAACTCGACGTATTGAACAGATCCGGATCGGCTGCACGAGTCGAACGAAAAATATCAACAGGTCACGAAGTAGAATGGTTTGACACCACTTCAGACCCAGGAGCACTCCGAAGGATGTGCGCACAACTCACCCGCTGCTAAGCAGACGGATGTGTCAAGAACAAGACCACCAGAGCAGAAGGCGTTTGCACGAATGATTCGTCTTCACTTTTCGAGAAACGCGCTCTCGTTTCTTGCTCTTCCTGAGGGCACCTACAAGCTCTTCCAAAAACGGCTCAGACTTACGTGGCCAGAACATATAAAGCGGAAATTCGTCTGCCCAAAGTGCGGTTCAATCGATGTTGTTGAATTGAAAGAGACCCGCGTATACAGCCAAGAAGTCACCCACGTGTTCACCTTCAAGGAGGGCAGATATGTGCGGACTGAACAGCGGTCTATGTCACTTGACGCAGTCGATGATGATGCTGACGAAAGCCACTTGGACTCATTCGTTTGCCCAAACTGCGGCAAGACTCTTGCGGTGGACGGCCAGCTTGTAGCATAAGCTGTAGCGGAGGTGAACTATTTTGGAGAATGTATTGGTTCAGCGGCAGCCATCTGCCAACATCGACCTAGTGGACACACTTGGTAGCGTCCGCCAAAAAATCGAGAAATTCCTGTCCAAGCAAACACAGCCGATGACCCCACGACAGATTGCAAGAGCAATTGGGCTCAACGAGAACACGGTACGAAGAGAACTCCAAACGATGCTAAAAGCCGGGGTCGTGAAGAAAGACATGAACCACGCCTACAGCTTCACAAATGGAAACCACAATACACCTGCTGTTATTCAACCAGAGAATGCTCCGAAAGCCATGCCGTCAACTTCAGACGCGCCAACGCAATCAACACCCTTGACGACCGATGCAAATGCTTCTCCCGCCGATGAGTCAGCCATATCTAAGCTGACCGCGAAGCTTCCAAAGATCAAGATCGATGAAATCCTGTTTGTTGCTTACACTAACCCTGCACCAATGACGCGATCAGCGCCACTTGACGAGAGGGAGACAGTCATTTATCGAGTCTTGCCTGAAGAGCTTGCCGACAAACTCGCAGAACTTCAGGGCGAATTTGACCGTGAAATATCAAAGCACTTGAGAACTGTTGTACGAGGGCGACTGTACTTCACTCGATATCCTCTAGAACTCCACAAAGCGAGTTTGGAAAAACTCGTTGAGGAATGGAACGGGAAATATGCAGAATTTGCTGAACGCCTCTTCACTCAACGGGAAGAACTTGAGAAAGCTATCACTGGCTTCTATGGCCGACACAACGTGACGCGAAAGGCGCCCGAATTGGACCACGAGTACCTGCTGAAGAGATTCTGCGTGAACATGTTCATGATACCTTTCTCTTTACGCAGCAGCATAGTCAGCGATGTCGTCTCAAATGATGAGTGGCGCCGGATAACCGCACAAGCCAAAAATACGGTTCTGCGAACATACCGCGAGGAGATGAACAACCAGCTTAGCGAATTCTTTGCATCCATGAAAGCTTTGATGCAGCGATTACACGATGGGAAAATGGTCACTGCAAGCAACCTGAAGAGACTGCACCGTCTTTACAACGAAGCTCTTGAAGGATTGGCAGTAACGCAAGACGAAAGATATGATTCTACCTTCGATCTCATGGGTAACCTCATCAACACTCTTTCCAACAAACATGACAAGCACCAGTCGCTCAAACGCAACAAGGACCTAGCGGCAGGCATAGTAGCTGAAACCCTTCACGCCACGAAAGCAATAGGCGCCAAAGCGAAGCCAATCCTAGAAGAGTTCGAGACAATCCTTGCAGTAGAAAAACAGCCGGCAAAGAAACCTCGTGAAGGAATCCGCGAAGTCCTAGAGGGCCTAACGCTACCGAGCTAACTAATCGAATAGGAGGCGTGATATTTGAAAGAGGAAGAAAAGAGGACCAGCATTGACACTGCTCTTCAGCAGAAGTACCGTGAAACTGTGAACTCAATCTTCGGAATCGACCACGCAGGCCAAGGCTACTTCGTCTCACCTTCTGACGAGTTTGTAACGGACATGGGCACAGCATTTCTCCTCAAGAACTCCAGCGTCATCCTCAGTGGAGCGCCTGGCGTTGGGAAAACGAGTGTGCTCCGCATCCTCTCATATCATCTGACTGGCGATAAGGACTCTTTGGCAGTTGTCAATTGTACGCAGGACCTACGCGCAGAGGACTTTCTGTATGAAGTACTGATTCAGTACCGTGAATATCTGGAAAAGAAGGGGGAAGAACATGAAGCGGAAAAGGTCACGGCAATCGTGTTTGAACCAAAGCCTCGACCCGCCCTTACTCGAAAATTCTCTCTCATGAATGAGGTCAATAGGCTCTGTTCCAGATCCCTCAATGCCTTGTTGAGCGTCCTAGCTGAACGCTCAATAGTTGTCCACGGAAAAACGCTCTCTCGTTCAACGGGTATAATTCTCATGGACCTCAATCCGCATGTCTCGGGACCTCTCGAATGGGGCTTCGTTGACCGAATCCGGGCGAACATCCAAGTACCTGCACTCGACATGGGTGCTCAGTTGAAGCTACTGAAGCTCAAGCATGGTGAAGGAAAGCACCTCGAAGACCTAGTTGAGTATGCGCTACAGGCACCACCGCTGATGACCGCAGAAGAACTGACAAAAGCCTGGGAAGACGTAGACCACGTCGTACTTGATGAGGAAAACTTCTCCAGCCTAGTGCTCTTCACCAATGTGTTCTGCTCATGCAAGTACGACCTAAGCACAAAATGGATGACCTTTGAACTCCCATGTCAAGAGTGCGAATTCAAGGAGACATGCATCGTCAAACAATTAGAGCACCCCATCTTTACACGTAGCCTTGATCATATCGTAAAGATGCTCAAAGCTGAGGCCTATTTCCAAGGCAGGACCCGCGTTGATCTCAAAGAGGACATTCTCCCTGCCCTTCGTCGCGTGATGATGCACCGCTTACAGGTGAAACCTGAGTATGCTTCGCGTTATGTCAACGCCCAGCTATGGTACGACATCGAGGTAGAACAGCGCATCCTTGAACTGCAAAAGAACTGGATCGATGCTAAGGCTTTCTACGATAAGATCACTAAGGCGCTGAAAGAGAAGAGAGAAACTGAAGCAGCAAAACTCTACAATACGTTCCGAAAGCATACCAAAGATCCTGTTAGCCTCAAAGTTGTCGAGATGCTTGAACCAACCATCGAGGCAGCAGCTGAGACGCGTTTCAGCAAGATGTACGCAAAGTGTCTTGCATATGAGAAGACCGGCTACTCAAGAAAAGACATGGATGAGTTCCGCTCCGTGGAGGAGGAGCTGCCACCTAAACTTGCTGAACAACTCACAAAGCTACGCGACAAGCTTCTGGCACGACTAGATGGAATAGTTGAAGTGAAGATGGATGAGTACAAGGACTTCATCGTAGCTTTAGCCAAGGCTGAACCAAGCGCTGCTGATATGGCCACTAATCCACCACGTTCTTGGGGCAAGGCGGACTATACTCTATCTGATGGAAGCCGAATTGAAGTCAGAACAGAACGAGAAAGGCACATAATCACATTCAATGCAGAGACAAGTGCAGTCGCGGATGCCATACGACAGTTCTCCGCCACCACGACTTAGAGCAGACCAAACTGTCACTTGAGAAAAATTCGGGGGTGAAAGGATGAGAGGTGGTCTCTCCAGAATTCCAACACGCACTTCTCCCGATACCTTGCTGAGCATCGTCCAGCGGTTAGGTGCTTTCTACAAACTACCGCTTGTCTGTCACTTGGACGAGAACGCAAAGACTGCGGCAATAGACTTGACGCAAAACACAATCATTCTACCGGCATATTTGACTAAATGCCACCTCCCAAAGGTGGTTTTCTACAGCCTACATGAAATGCTCCACGCGAAAGTGATGCCATGTACATCACACATGCAAGCTTACTACGTGGCACTGGCAGCAGAACGGGGAGTAAAAGCGCCTGAAGTACTCTCGAACTTGGTCTTCGACCAAATTGTCAATGACCACGGAATGGTCGAGTCACCATTCGGAGAAGAGTTCCGCAAGGGTTGTGCCGCATTCTATCGCGACCGAGCATTGAAAGTCAGAAAACAGAAGGATGCAGCACTCTGGGCTCACTGGCACTTTGGAAACATGAATCAACGCTGCAGCGTAATCCAAGGCAAGAAAATCAAGATAGCGAAAGATGTGCCCTCCCCGGAAATACTGGTCAAACTGTACGCCCTTGTCTTTCAAGACCCTCGTCCATTCGAAGCGCGTTACCGTGAAATCTGCACAATCACGAAGGACTGGTTTGCCGTCGATGAGAACATGGGCGATTATAGTGCAGCATGGCCATGTGGTGGACGAGAACCGCTTCCACCGATTGCGGATCCCAAGGAGCTTGAAGAATGGATAGCGAAAATGCGTTCACTGAGCAGAAAGAACGGCTTACGCGGTGCACGTGCCTCTGGAAGCAAACGGGTCCTTCTCGATTACGCAGAGTTGTCGAGCCTCGAAGAGTACATCATTGCACAGTCTAATCAAGCGCGGAGGGCAAAAGCAGTTGGTGGCTCTGAATCTCCTGATGAGATCTGGAGCCCAGCAGACCGTGTCGATGAACTGGACCTACAACTGACCCTTCAAAGCTCAGGCATCTTTCTACCGTACGTGACGGCTCTGAGGCGTGTTGCAGGCACAGACACCACTGAAGAAAGCCAAGGTACGGGCATACAAGCCTACATCCTGGATGTCAGCGGTTCAATGTCCGCGAGCATGGATCTAGTGGCTATGCTCTGCTTCGCCACCTCACGCCACGCCAGAACACGACGCGATGAAATTGCCATTCTCACATTCAGCGACGCAGATACACCCGAATTCCTACTGAAACCATGCCGGGACTATGACCAAGTCCGTCCTATCCTAGAGAAATTGGAGGGAGGCGGCTCCACCTACCTTGCACCAGCACTCAGGTGGCTGAACCAGTACTGCCGAGAAAAACGGCTCAAACCAACTGCGATAGTTTTCTCCGACACCATGATAGCAGACGATGACAAAACGCTTGAAGAGCTGAAGAAGACACGCGAAGACCTCCATGGCACCTCAATCCTCGTCAACACTGAAACACGTGACGACCCATGGGTGCGCATCGCGATGCAGCAAGAACTCCTAGAAAACTTCCACGTCAATCATGACCAGTTAGGCAACATCCAACAGATACTGACCCGAGTAATCTCGTGACAATTTCACCGGTGGGTTTCCTTGGGGGATCTTGATGAAAGGAGATGATTTTCATGAACGGAATAATCTTGAAGCTTCAAGTGCGTGAAGCACGAAAATTACTAGCATCCTTGGCGAGTACAAGCGGGTTCGAGAACGTGGCAGCGCAACTTAGCACCGTGTTGGAGGATCATGATGAACGCCAACGGAAGGCAGCAGAAGCTCAGAAGAGAGAGAAAATCTTTCGTGAGGAAGAACGTGTGCAGAAGAAAGCCTGCGAATTGGAGGGACATCCGGGAATTTCCTACAACGGCTCCGTCAGACTAGTCGATGGATTGACCTTAGGAAACGAGACAGTGCTGGAAGTCCCGGATTGCACTCGTTGCCACGAATCGCTTGTCAGACTCGCAGATGGAACGTTGAAGGGGTGGTTGGATTGGACGCAGACGAAGGAACCTCTCCACAAAACGATGTTCAAGAACGAAACTGCACGGGCTTTGAGTGATGGTCCGTCGTGTTCATCAGCCTTGTCGAAGAGTCCTGATCGGGTTCGCTAGGCAAGGACCCATTCTCTAGGAGGGAAAGTATTTGTCATCGTCAGGAGTGAATACTCTGAAACAGGTAATGGAGAACGGCGTCATCCCAGTTCGACTTGAAGAAGACGTCGTTCGATTTCGTGTCGGACATCTCTACGCTTCTCCAGCAAGCGGATTCAGGGAACTCTACGCTAATGAACTACGCGCATGCAGAACTGCAAGAGACAAGTACGGCGCCAACCCGCGAATTGAGATAACAGTCAGCAATGCTGACCGCACACTCGTCATTTACGGCATCGACAGCCTTGGCATAACCGAAGACCGCTTCATCAACACCCTCTCAGTTCTGGGAGAGACAGACAACCAGGACGGGGCGGAAGTTGGTCAATGGGGTTGGGGAATGGCTGCAGCTGCGACCCTGTCTGACAGCGTCACGTATGAGACCTATGCACGAGAGACCGGAGAAAAGTACGGTTTCCTAGGCATAGCCGGAGAACATTTCAGTAAACTGCCACAGCCAAACCTCGATATGCCAGGCACGCGCGTAACTGTCTTTCTGAACGACGAAGTAAATGTTGTTGAACTCCTGCACCGGATCCGTCACATCTGTGCCATTGCTGACATCCCAACTTTCCTGTTACAAGTATCTCCCTCACCGGACACAGAGCTCTTGCAGAACCAAAGCGCCCCAGAACAAATCAACGAACCCGACATCACCCTTCAAGTTCCAATGGATGGAACACGTGTTGAAGTCAATGAACCAGACTTCACACTTGTAGGAGTCTTCATCCCAGAAACCTCCGGACTAGACGATTACTACCATCGTTCACAAATGCGAAATTCAGATCGCCCTCACGTAGACATCAGACTCTTGAGCATGCCTATAGAAGCAAATCTGCGATTCCCCTTCGATGCCTGTATTCTCCAAATCAAAGATGAACGGAAATATCGCCCCACGGCAGACCGAGAACGCCTGACAGATGAAGCCGTCGAAAAGCTCTCAGCGAAAATAAAGGAACACCTAATGACAGCTCTCCCACAAGCACTTGACATAAACTCGTTCGATGATTTCAGACAAAAAGCATGCAAGTACATATACTTCAGCTTGACCAACGGACATTCGTATCCGTACACTTTAGCATATGATCCAACCCAGCGAAAGCAACCGCTCCTCGAAGTTTACACTCCGTCTACTAGAACGATGGAACTCGCTCACCTTCTTGGCCTATCCGTTCGGGTGCTGCATCGGAGAAGGAGCTGGTACAACAACAGCAAGAAGGCGACTGACCAGGAGCGCTTGGGAGATGTCGTAGCGAACTCGCGAAACATTTTCCTAATCAACAATTTGGACACGCAACTGCAAGATACATTGCGAACGCGCTATCCAGACGCCACACTCATCGCTCCAATCATGCTGAGAAGCCGGCACCGCTACGCCGAATCCTTTTTTGAGTCCGGCACGGTCGAAAAGCTGAAAGCGCAGGGCATCCGAATGGACGCCCACGCCGAGGCTCAAGGCATCAAAGATGCACTTGTATCGACGCATCATCCGGCTCCGCGTCACCGTGACCTAATAGACGAAGAGACATGCCAAGTGATTGTACACACATCACGGATAAGGTGGGTTGAAGAACATGGCGCGCAACATGCCAGACTAGCAGACCAAGCCACGGAGCATATGCTGCGTGATGTGGACACAGACACGCTCTTCGTTCCCAACATCGAAACATACCTCCCAATTCTACAAGAACTAGAATCCAAACGCGGGCTTGCAAGACTTGACAAGCTCCCTAAGGCCTCAGGAGCTCACAGGTTGACCCTAGAGCGATTCCTCGAGAAACAAGCAGACCACAAAGTCATGACCAGTCGGGGCATCCTCACATTCAAAGCCATCAAAGACTCAACCCGCCCAGTTAGCATACTCCTGTATGCTGACACACGAGTAGCTGGGAGCTATGACGGATCAGAAACGTTTGTGCCACTAGGCGAGCAGGATGCTTTCGAGCTAGCAGTGTACCTCCGTGCCAATAAGAAGACCTACGGAACCACGTGTGTGCCATCAGAAGAAGAATTCGGCAGGGCGACTCAACAATCACGCTGGGATTATCACTATCACGATGTCAACTATGACTCAACGGCAAATTTCATTGTCAACTTGGCATACCATGTGGGTCTCGTCGTCAAGAATGAATCATTAAGACGCCTCTATTTTGCAGCTGCAACGAATGCTACGATCCCTCTGTTAGAAAAGCTACTGAACTTCAGCCTAGGTGCTGACAAACTACTACAGCGAAACCCATCAGGGAGTCTGAAAGATCGTGCTCAAACTACCTGTCGACACAAGCAAGCTGCCTGACCTGCGAATCCTAAACAAATACAACGTAGATTCGCATGCCTACGGCTTTTGTTCGACGTGCAATACCTTCTTCGACTATTGGCGTGACGGAGACACTGATTTCACGTGTCCATACGGATGCGGCACCAGACTGCGAGAACTAACCCTAATAGAACTAGCTGAAGCACTTGCAGACTGCGAAGAAGATGGCTGCTTTCAAAAAGAATTCCTACACGCAACACCGCTGCAGCCATCCCTCAAAGAAGAAGGAGCGGATAGGAGCATATGATAACTCTTCAAGTTCCAGCACAGTCACAGTTGAAGTGGAAACTTGCTGTGACATCAGACATGGATGAAGACTGCAGTCACGAGTGGATAGTTGCAGAGCTACGGCGTGGGAGCGAAAAAAGCAGTGAGGGATATCCCCTTGAATCGATGCGATCGCCTAGCGGAGATGTAATCGATATCGTTGAAGTCACCGAAGACGACATCCCAGTACTACTCAATGCCTTCGAGAATTTCAAGGCAAAATGGATCATCTACGCACTCGAACTTGGGCTACCATTCGAAGTGGACTCTGACATACAGGAATTCCTGAATGAACTGTCAGCCTCATCAAAGAGAGTCTGAAGGGGGATGTCTATGCGCCAATTTAGGTTCCCAGAGATCATGCTTGCCATTGAGGGCATGACGAAACTTGCCATCATTGATGAGATGGCGGCCGCCCACATGCTAATGCACATCAGGAAGTACATGCTTAGCAGACGTGCAGCAACAATCAGGCTGACTACTGCGTGTGCGTTGATACTTGAAGGATTACAGATCTTCGACTTCTAACCGATCCTGTGGCAAGTTCAATCCTACATGCCAACTCACAATGAGAGAAGTGAGAAAGAAATGAGAAGAAAAATGAGCGCAAGGCCCTTGCTGAGCAGGTCTCGCGTATTGCTAGTTGCTATGCGGGCGGAGCGATAACTGGCTGCTATGCGCATACAGGTCACACGGATGCGTGTCTCCGACATTCAAGAAGAATCATCGCAACAGTCGAGAAATGGCTGAATGCCAAGAGCTCAGGGGAGCGATACCGCGCACTAACCTAGAGGAGGTGACCAAGGTGACCCTTTGGAAAACAACAATAGTCATCTGGAGCGACAGAGACCCGAGCGGCTATGAACTAGTAGACCTTGCACGCGATGCCACAGATGGAAACTCCAAGTGTTCAAAATGTGCAACTAAGGTCGTCGATAAACCTGAGGCTGATCCCGATTTCTCTGGCGTTGGACAATTCTTTGGTACAGAAGAGATAGAGGCACCGCAGGGCGAGCATCTCGCGCCGCTACGACCTGACCCCACAGATAATGCGGAGAAAAGGTGAAACAATATTGGATTTCTATCCGTTCCGTCTTGATGTCAAACGATTACGCCCTCTGCTTCAAAGAGACCTCTACACAAACCGTGATGTTGCTCTTCGTGAGCTAGCACAAAACGCTCACGACGCAATCCTACGCCGGGCGAAAGTAGAGAAGACATTCGACCCTGAACATGACGGAGAGATTGTCTTCCATATTGACCCGTTAAGTGGCACATTGAGCGTCTTGGATAACGGAGCCGGCATGTCTAGGGCCCAGCTTCTGAATGTCTTCCGCTATTACGGTCGGAGCGACAAAGAAGCGAACCATGAGGTGGGTACTTTCGGCATAGGTGCAAAGAGCATCTTTGCCAGAGCTGATTCGTTTACTATCCATACCAGAAGCCTAGAGACCGGAGAGACCTCACAAGTATATGCAACACTCGAGGGCTTGGCTTTTCAGCCATCCCCACCAATGCGTGAATCCCTAGGAACGACGATAACAATACCGTCACAGGGGGTGGAAGGCAACAATCTGCAAGCGTACAGCAAGACACTCGACAAGTATTGTCGTTCCGTCAGGATTCCGATATATGTTGAGGAAGAAAACGAAAAAGCCGAAAGGTGCCTCGTATCACAAAAAGCACCATGGCACGTCAAATGCGCGCGTATCCAAGGCGATGGACTTGACATCTACGTGGCCATCAGCAACTGTGACGACGAAGGTAGCTACATTGGAGAAAGCTCACGTGGCATGTTCTGTGCGGAGGGGTTCTTTGTCTCTGAGGCAAGATACGATACTGCGCTGAGCGGTGTGGCGATCAATCTAACTCAGAAAGACTTGGCTAATCTAACCATAAGTCGCGACGATTTCATTAGGGGCGAGAAATATGAGGCACTCCCAGGAATTGCCATCAATACAATCGCTGCATATGTCGCTAAGATGGATTTTGGCTCGTTGCAGGTGCTCAGAAGCCAGGCAGAATTCATCAAGTGGCTCAGTCAGCATGGAGGTGACTCACCACTGTGGGCACAGCTTCCAAACAACATTCAAGCAACAATAAGAACACTGACTGGCGCGATCTGCGTGTGCCCGGATCTGGATGAGACATGGCGATCCCGAGACAAGTACAAGACTACGCTACTGAAGATACTCCTCGAACCGGAGTCCAAATATTTCCTCTTCGGGAAGCCTCGACAAATAGTTGAAGAGCTCGCAGCAGAGAAGAAAGCAATCATCATCTACCATGAATGCACCCAAGACAGGAAGATGCTGAAGGAGCATCTGATCAAGTACGGAATACTTGCCTTCACTGAAGATGATGCAAAGCCAAGGCGCTACGCTGTATGTACACCATGCGGCGTGAGTTACTTCGACACTTTAGGAGAACTTGAGGCTGCTTACTCATCATCACAACAACAGAGAGAGCTATTCTTCGTCTTTCCGCGCCGCGTGCTTCTGCAACGGTTACAGTGGATTGCTAGCCATCTAGGCATCAATGCAACCAAACTGAAAGACCACGAGATTCTCGAAGGCAACTGGGTTGACCTGAGGAAAGCGTGGGTCAAGGACGTAGTTTTCAAAGGCAAACCCCGAAGGTTGGACTCGATCGATAGCGACAACGGCGACGCAACCGTTGCACCACCTGAGTTCTTCAAGTTTGCACAAGCCACCATGGATAAACCAATCATCTTCACACAGGATATGGCATCCACATGCCTTCTAGCTAGCCGGGGCATGGCCGTCATAGATATTCCCACCATGCGAAATATACTGGAAGCGGCTCTCCCCAAAGAGATCTGCAATGAACTACACTGGTGGAGACTCAAAGATGCAAATGCCTATCGCGCAGTTGCCTCACTAGCCGCTTCGCTTGATTGGAAGAACCCGTACAGCACATGGCTGTTCACTCTTGCAAGCAACTCCAACTCAGCACATGCTGTTGCAACAAACCCAACTTGGATCGTTGAGGGAACCCATATTGAGGAAACTGAAGCTTGCCGTTGTTAATGAGACGAAGAAAGCTGCCCTGATTGAAGCGGACGGCCGGAGAATCATCGTATCACGAGGTAGCGCTCTCTATGCACTCGCGAAAACCGCAACGCCTCGAACACAGAGACCATCTCGCCGAAAAACCTGATCTTACGGAGGTGCCATCTTTTGCCCGGTTCTGATAGTCGTGGAATGGTTGATGAACTATCGCACACGGTAGAGCAAACTCATCGCTTAGAACATGGATTGACAATAAGGATGCGGCCGGCATATGGACGCGAGTCTATCACAACCATCAAGAGAGGCATGGAATCAGGGTTTCTAGACCTTTTCGAAGGGTCGAAGAAAATGGGCCAGACCGATATCACTATTCATCATGAAACACAAACGTACCCGTTCGGTGACGAGTATCCAGCAGATTCAGCGCTGATCTCTTCTATTGAGATAGACGAAGACCATAGAGGGCAGGGTAAGGGACGCGCGCTGCTGACATTTGCAGAGAATTATGCACGAAAACGTGGAGCACACCGCATGTACGTAACAAGTGTTCAAAATGATTCTTTCTGGTTGAAGATGGGATACTCCTGCACAGGCACACATCGGGTCTGGGTCAAAGAAATGTAGATCTTGTCAATCAAAAGGGGATGAGTGTGATGGTCGAGACTTTGACACATATGCCACGGATCGTCAGCGTGAAACTCCGAGTCGAAACAGACCCGGACTACCCACTGGACGCTTTTCTTGGAAGCTTTAGCGATCAATCGAAGTCAAAGATATCAGTCAATCATCGTCGCCGGCAGGGCAGTTCGAGAGAGCTCGAGTGGTTCAACCCGGCAACAGCAGATAACCGCGCAGACGCAGAGCGCGACTATTTGGAAATGATGGAGTTCATCCGTGACAGAAAATGGATGATGCGAGTCGTTGCTTCCGCCAAAGTCAGCGTTCCTTGCGGGAGTGCTGCGATAGACGGACAGGCAGGACCATGTTACGCGGATGGCTTCGACAGCGATGATGATGAGGGCTGCAAAGAAGCAAAAAAGCAAGTCCGAGAAGAACTGACTGAGGAGTTACAGAAACTAGGATTCGCGAACCGAGAGATCGCCGACGCCATGGACCACGCAGATATCGAGGAGAACTGAAATGTTGAAACTAAGAAATGGGAACACAGACGACGAAATGCTGCTACTGCTAACTGCTGCAACCGCTGGCGAACCCGTAGACCCGGAAATGGTGCTAAGCATACTTGACCGGCTGTTCGCTACGGCCGAATATGATGATCATGACGAGTACATCATCAATACCACGGGCGTTGTGCCAAAAGAACTAGGACCAGAACGAGACAAGATGTGGACGTGGATTGAACGGATTGAGAAACGGCTTGGAATCGAAGTGGAAGTTTGGGGAAGCAACGGCGAATATCTGACGCCGACGACACTGAATGGGCGTACTTACCGGTCCAGCGACTTTGGAAGCGAGGAGAACTTCAGATGTGTTGAACGCGACTTGGCGGCGAGTTTTCGAGATTTGGTTGAATTCCACCGCGCTTGGCGAATGTTTGCATCATCTGGTTCGCACGATGCAGGAGGTGAATGACCAATGAATGAACAGACTACAATGCAAGAAAAGAAGCGTTGGTTCGAAGTAGATGTCGCCGGAATGCGTGAGTTTCATGGCGGCAGACAAGGGTGGCAATTGAGTAAAGAACTTGTTTCGAATAGCCTAGATGAAGAACAGGTAACCTTCTGCAAGTTTGAGCTAACCCATGATGGACAAGTAGCCACGCTCATTGTTGAAGATGATGGCCCTGGATTCCGCAATGCCAGTGACGCTTACACAATCCTCGGTTCTACTTACAAGCGTGCGAGACCGGACCTGCGCGGCCGCTTCAATCTCGGCGAAAAGGAAGTCATCGCGGTCTCAAGATCTGCCGTTGTCGAGACTGTCGGGAAACGTATCATCTTCGCGGAGAATGGGGAAAGACGTGAGGAGGCAACGATCAGAACCAAAGGTACGAGAGTTGAACTCATACTGCCTTGGTCGCCAAAGAAAGTAGAGCAGACGATAGTCCGGATGAAACGGCTCCTGCCACCGAAAAACGTCAAGTACAGTGTGAACGGCGAAATAGTGCCGTACCGTGAACCGTACAAGACATTTGAGACAACGCTTGAGACAGTGCTACTAGAGAAAGGGTTCATGCGTAGAACCATGCGCAAAACGCAAGTGGAACTCCATAAACCGGCTTTTCAAGATCCGCCAATGCTGTTCGAGCTTGGTATCCCTGTCCAACGAATTGAATGCGCTTTTCACGTGGATGTGCGTCAGAAAATTCCAATGAATCCAAACCGGGATGCAGCGAAGCCAAGCTACTTGAAGCATCTATATGCAGAAGTCTTGAACCAGACGATTATGGAAGTACCAGAGGACAAAATATCGCAAGGATGGATTCGACAGGCAGTAGAAGACAGCCGAACGATGCCTGAAGTGGTTAAGCAGGTTGTACAGAAACGCTTTGGCGAGAAAGTGGTCCTATGGTCCAGTGACCGACAAGCAAACGAAAAGGCCGTTGAGGCAGACTACGAGTCAGTACGCCCGAAAGAACTCAGTCGACTGGAAAGAAAACGCTTCGTCGAAGTGGGTGGCCTCAAGCATGCATCCGATATCTTTTCAGGTGACCCTGATGAGGAAGCGAAGCGTTCGAAAGAAGTCAAACCCAACCAAGACATGCTACGAATTGCTGACTATGCGAAACGTCTTGCCAAGGCACTGGTCAACCGTGAAATACGCGTCCGCTTCTACTCGAAGTTTGGCGACGGCGTCGCTGCGACATATGATCAGGTCACTGGCACCCTCTCATTCAATATCGCGACTCTTGGATATGACTGGTTCAAGCAAGGCATCACCGCAGACACTACGGCAATTATTCTGCACGAACTGGGTCATGAAAATCCTGACTATGCACACGGTCCAGCATTTAGACGCAATCTTGAAACAGTAGCGGGAAAAGCCGTTATGCTTGCACTTCACCAACCCGACATCTTCGAATTGAACTGAAGGAAAAGGCAAAGTTGTTCCTAGCTGGGGAGGTGACATCGTGATGGGAAACATAGGCAAGACTGCAATAGGGATTGACATAGACCTTAGCCAACTCGAACAGATAGGAGACTCGGTCAAGAATGCACGGCTGATCGGCGAAATCTACATCAATGGCACCTACTTCCACATCGAAGCAATCCAAGTGACTCGCAACGCCGATAGAGAACAGGTCGGCCTCGATGAAGCCGGTGAAGAAAACCTAGCGGAGGCTTCAGCAGCGTTTACGCCAGACGGTGGCTTCAACACGATCGAGTGGGACGGCAGAGAATACGTTGTATTCATTTATCCCGGTTCCTGAAACTCCCTGTGTAGACGTAAACAGACAGCAGGAGGGAGCGCCTGATGAATCGAAAGATCCACGTCGGTTCAGAAAGAAAGGAAGGCGCATGTTAGCCAAAGTCGATGCAGGTGAGTTAACTCATGTACCGAAAACTTGACAGATCCCGTCAACTACTACTATTAGCGACTCTTGTTCTCGGACTTGCGACGTCCTGTGTGTTTACCCAACAAACGTTTGGTTGGAGCAATGGCGGCTTCAGTACCGACCCAAACAATCCCGACTACGGAACACATGATTTCATCGCTCATCACGCACTTGACTATGTACCTGACGACATGGATTTCTGGCTGAGGGAGAATTTGCAGGCGTACCTGTACGGCACTGAGCTGCCGGACAACAGGAACGCGCCGCTCGGCGACGGTATAGGAGATACAATGCTTCATCACGTCTACTACTTCGCCAGTGACCAATTGCAGGATGATTCGTCAGCACGACGTGCACAGGCATCCTACGAGCAAACATTGACCTACCTGGCGTCTGGCGATTATCGGAATGCTGCGAAGTGGATGGGAGTCACAAGTCACTACATAGTGGATCCGGGAGTTTTTGGCCACGTGATGGGCAAGTCAACAGACTGGGGCGCAGAAAACCATCATTCCGACTACGAAAACTGGGTGAACGATAACACGAACAGCTACGACGCATCGTTCAAGACCTGCCTAGTCTTCGATGGCAAACTGGCTGAAATCGCCGCGTATCAAGCAACATTGACTTTAGCTCATGATACTACTTTCGACGATAGCGGCAAAGGACACACCGCAAAATGGATGGACTCTACCTACAATCCAGCAAGCCCCGAATTCAAAGGGCGCACCTGCGAATCCATCGCACTCAGCGTCAACCTAGTCGCCGATGTCATTTACACCGCTGCCAAGGCTACGAACATTCCTGAGTTTCAAGGCGCTGTGGTGCCGCTCATCATCACGCTTACTCTGCTGACTGTTACTCTGATCAAATACTCCACACCTGCGACGAGTGTTTCAAGACCCTGCCGCGCACACAGATCATGACCGCTACTGCAAAACAGGAGAGTGAAAAAGGATGAGTGAAGAAATCAAGCCAGAAGTGATCTCTACCTACCCAAAAGCGCAGGCGTTAGAAGATGGGATTCTAGTTGACATCTCCGACACGGCAGAAGCGAAAGAAGCGGGATTCAAAGCACCCGTAGTTGTGACACGACATCTCTGGAATACAATCGAGGAAGGCTTGACCGCAGCAGGACAGGACCTGAAGGGTCGCCTTTGGGATCTCTGCTGCATGGCTACAAACGCCTTCCGCGCCTATACAGGGGATAAGCATCTTGTACCATTCGAAGTGATCATGGTCGATGCGAAACAGAAACCACAGACTCTCAAACTTTGGTTGACATTCAGCGAAGTGGACGGGTTTTGTGTCATGTACCCAGAAGACTACTAGGGAGGCGAGATTTTGACTGATGATGAAGTGTCGCTAATTATTCTAATCGAGCGAGCAAGCCATAGATCCATCAAGGTTTCTGTTGGCAAGAAATCAGCGACATTTGAATTACCTAGAGGGGTTACCCCCGGCAAGCATTTCTTGACGCAGTGGTGATGGCTGACATTTACCAACACTTGGGACATAGCCTACAAGAATTCATGGACAACACCGAGTCACCGTACAAGAGTCGAGAAGAAGCAAGACGTGATCTCAATGAGTATAGAGAGCAGTACAGAAAGCTCACCCGACTAGGCCTAGATGAAGAACGGATACTGACTCTTTCCGAGATGGGAGAAAAGGAACGCAGGAAACGAAAGCGAACGCGATAGAACAAGCCACACCATCTTCGGAGTCGACACACTCGAGCTACCGGGAGGTGAGATTCTTGTCTGAGAATAAACAAGCAGCCATTCAAGAGACTGTTCAGGTTCCAGGCGTTGAACAGACAACTGTGCAAGCACCTGTTCTCGTAGGTGCGAGGGGGGTCAAACCCAACCTCAAAGGAACCTCTCCTCTGAAAATCAACTACCATGTTGAGAGTGTGACGGTCAGTGTCCAAGCTCGCCACCATACAATGAGCGCAAAGGAAGTCCAAGCCGCAGTCAAGCGCCAGATAGTCATGCGCGACATCAACGGGCAACGTGTCATCTACCGTCAAACACCATACAGGTTCGGCTATTTCGCTGCAGACGACGATGGACACATGCAACTTCAGAAACTCGACGCTCAAGACCTAGTTGCGGAGGCAAAGCAACTGGCAGAGATGAGCAAGCTACTCGCCGGAGACGGCAAGTCCGAGGAGGAAGACTCGAATGAAGTCCCGTTGGGCATCGTTGCTATGGACGGTGAACTTTTCCGTCCAATCGAAATTGACAAGACAACTGTCAGGCGGTACTTCTGTGTCGATGGGAAGGAAGAAGCAATCGCAGCACTCGAGAAGACTAGACAGTTTGACATAACAGAAGAAAACTTACGCTCATCAACGATCGCAGATCAATATCTCGTTGAAAGAGTCAAAGAAATCTTTGCGGTCGAAGAGGCACAAGACCTCGGCTAATCAGTACGGATTTGCTCTCGTTGTTTCTGTGGAGGTGAAGCAGTATGGGTACTGAAGATGCTGCGGTACTTGATGACACATACGACCCGCCCATCATTCGAGCAAGACAAGGCAGCTTTGAGGTAGACATCGACGCAAGGGACGATGAAGAACGCGAAACCCTTCTTGAAACCGTACGTAGCTGGCTCAGTAAGAACGCCCAAGCAATGTTGGAAGCGCAGACTGCACTTGCTGAATGCGCCAAGAAAGTAGGGAAGTGGACTCCAAGCATCGCAGTTACGCTGCAAAGCGACGACTACGGCCACGGGATGTATGTCGCGCTAGGCCTTGAAATCTATGCTGACCGCGTAGAGGTACAGCATTGGGAAGGCACAACCGGCGAGGATACGCATGTATTCTATCTTGGCACCATCGAACGCGTAGAAAAATCGCCTGAATCGTAGATCGCATAGTCTCTGCATAGTCAGCCTGAGGAGACTTGCTTTGGAGTACTATCCATTTCGCTTCGTACGTGAAACGGATGACGCCACACTTATCGAAACAGAAAGCCAGCGCCGAATCATAGCAAAACGAGCCTGTACAAGGCAATACAAACTACACGACGACCGCGCAAGATAGAGAGCACAGAAGGAGATGCTGCGCCACATGAGACAGTTTAGCCTCCCAGAGATCACTAGAGACGTCGAACAGATGGCTGCAGAGAAAACAGTCACCCATCAACTTGGAAAGCTTGTGCTCCACCATGTTGAAACATACATGCAACAGAAAAATGCAGCAACCATCCGGCTTACAACGGCCTGTGCCCTCATCTTGGAAGCATTCCAACTTTACGACATCTGAGAAACAAGTGGTGAGAGGTGACAACATTGGAGAAGAACAGCTGGGAGACCTCGAATATCCTAAACCTTGACTTATCGAAGATGGAACCTATAGGCGAAAACAGCGAAAACGATCCAAAGACCCGGCTACTCGGAACCATCAGAATAAACGATGTCCCATTCCATGTTGAGGCACTACAGATCAAGCGCGATAAAGAGGAAGTACAGCAAGCTGCAGACCCTGAAATGCGTGACTATTTCAATGAAATCTACGGCGCAGTTGGAGCAGAGGGCCCTCTATACCTGATTGAATACGACGGCAGAGAATACGCCATTTTCGTTTACCCATACTGCATGTAGGTGCCGTTGTGATAGACCGGCCAGTTGAAGGAGGCGATACCAGTGGGCTTGTGGAAGACAAAAATCTATTGGAGCAGGATCGCAGAGGAAGCATTCAAGACATCCTCCTCTACTGTGAGCGAGGATGATGACTGCATTCATGTAACGCCGAAAATTGTGCTCGAGGTCGAGTACACACAGGCACTTTCGGGAAGTTTTCGCGAACCGCGAATCGTCCGCGTAAGATCCGACAAGACAGCGCAGGGCTGCATGAAAACTTGGCAATAAGAGGTGAACGGGAATGAGCGGACGACGCAAATTTCGGGGAGGTGTGAATGGGGTTTGACGACTGTTCGAGAATTCGTCGAGAAGCTAGAGGGCAGCACAATACTGAGCGTGAAGCCGGACCATGAGGACCCTGAAAGCCTAGACGCACAGGTGTCTGGCTCGGAAATCAATTTTGAGGTCACTGTAAAGACAAAGACCGGCGAAGAATACAGCTTCATAGCATAGAAGGCACGGACTCCGAGCGTGAAATTTGGGGAGGCGGTTACTGCAAACTTCTGAAACTGAAACTGAGCGCAGACCAAAAAAATTGAGGAGAAGGCTGACACGTATGGCGACCACCGATGAAAAGATCGGTTACGTCAAATCCAAGATTACAAGCAAGTGGAACTTTTACAAGAGCAGGTTCCATGTCGTAGTCTCAACACACAAGCCTCCGGTACTCCTCGAATGTTTGCTGACTTACTTGACGGAGTATCATGGAATCCCGAACAAAGAACTGAAACATTTGGATACCCTCGCAAAAGCACTAGAAACTTTTCTTGAGCTGTGTCCTCATGACCAGTGGGTGATCCATGAAGTCAAGCCACACCGACCACGTGACGACCGGCTCTTCCGCGCCATCAACATAGTAAGGCAAGAAGACGGAGAAACGCCGCTCACTTGGACCCATCTGGCTTTCTACATTGCATCAAGACACAAGCTTGCAAGAGAAGAGATCGAGAACGAGATCAGTAGTTGGATAGATGATGAAGCTGTCGGCGATGCAAAGCGGGGCGAGTATGGAACTTTCGTCGAGGTAAAGCCCGTCAGATTGTTGCCTGATGAGAGCGTGAAGTACGTCAACATTCCCTTTTCAGCCATCCTTGATCGCTTCAAGCGCGACGCAACTAAACCAAGCAAGAAAGAGGCGCCGAAAAATGGCAAAGAAGAACACGAGGAAAAATCCCACGACGGTAGATGATGTCGGTCTGATGCTGAACCATTGCGTAGAAATCGCGAGAGAAGGTGGCTGTAACGGGCCTCACAAGGCGTTCGAGGAATTCGTGAATGTCATGGCTGCGAAAGTTGGTCTCCCAAGCAGGTCGAATCTGCAGAAAGACACGATCGGTCAACTAGAACAGAAGCTGGATATTGAAAAGTTCCGTTCAACGTTAGACGACCACCTCGGGAAATTGTACACTCGCCTCGAGATCGTGAACCAGGCGATGGGTCAATGCTTCACTCCAATGGAGATAGCCGATTTCATGGTAGCCACAACAGGCTGCGAGAAACTCAAACCGGGTCAGACAATTCTCGACCCTGCACTGGGCACTGGCGTATTTCTAATCGCCGCCCTGAAAGTTGTACAGCCCGGCGTCTCCCAATTGTAACAAGTCCTTCGGAAAAGCAGTACCGTTAGCGCGCGCGGGAGTTAGTAGTTAGAGGCGCTCTCTGTCATAGCTTGCCTAGTCTCTCACTGATGGAGGCGAGTTCCAGATGGAATGTTTTGAAAGAACCGTTCAGTTTAGCGATGTGCAGTTTATGACTGCAAAAGAAAAGGCGCTCGTGTTGAAAGCGTGGGTTGCTTTTGTGAAGAGCGCGTTCAGCTGGGAGAAATTCACGAAACAACTCTACAACCACTTGATCCACCACTGTTCATTCATTGCCCACTATGACCGCTATGGGTTCTGGAGTTACTACTATGCGGACCCTTCGCAGACGACCAAGTTCATTGAACAATTCGACCGAGCAAAAGGAAACAGATCGGCGGAATACGCATATGACTTCTGGGCAACTGCATGTGACTATGAAGATATCAAAAAAGCAATGATCAGTGCAATCGAGCCGCATAAGGATCAACTGTACGGGGCAGTACGAGAAAAGCAGATAGAAACTTTGCAGAAAAGCATAGCAATGGCCAACGCGGAACTTGTAAGATTGCAGGCCACTTGAGTCAGAGCTCAAGTTTCGCTCCGTTCCGTGCGTGTCTGTTTGTGTGTTGTGTTCTTCTAGGTGTCCGCAGGCGCGATCAGCCGACTTAAGGCAGATGAGCGCACAGGTTCCAAACCCAGAGCAAGAGTAGCCGCAGAGGCAAAGCTGTGAAGGGTTTGGCGGCCTATTCTTGGAAGAACCGTGTGTGTTGTTGTGTGAAGTGTGTGCGAAAACATCCGCACTTGGCTGGAATTGCTGACGGCTGCATTGAATTTTCCTTCCAGCCGGAGGATGCAAGTAGCGGTGTATGTCTACGTTCTAATGCGGAACCGAACAGGCAACCCGACGCGCTTAAAGCCTGTACGTGAAACGCATCTGGATGGATGCGTGTGCCTGAAGAGTTTGAGGAGTTAAGTCCCTCCGAGTTCTTTTGGCGGCATAAAGACCTGGCGGGCTTCACGAATCCGATGCGTGCCATCTATGGGACGATAAGAGAGCTTGTCGAGAATAGCTTGGATGCGGCGGAGGTTCATGAGATACCGCTTAAACTGCATCTCAAAGTCACAAGGCTGGAGGAGGAACAAAAAGGAGAGGAGGGCCGCGAGGAGACTTTACACCTACACATTGAAGATAATGCTGGCGGAATTTCTAGAGAGAAGATTCCGAACGCTTTCGGCCGCGTCCTCGTGAGTTCAAAGTACAGACTCAGGCAGAGTCGCGGTTTATTTGGGCTCGGCGGCAAGATGGCACTCATCTATGGGCAGAGCATGACTCATGAACCTTTCACCATTCGCTCAAGCGTTGGCAAACGAAACCCCATCGTCGAGTACACGATGATGGTTGATATTGAGAAGAACACGCCGCGCATACTGAAGAGACGAAGACTTCAGAACCCCGGCGGCTGGCGCGGAACCGTCATTGACCTCACCACGCGTGGAGACTGGGCGCATGCTAAGCAGAAGGTCGTCGAGTACCTGACAAACACGGCCATCGCAGCGCCCTACGCCTCAATTTTCTTTGAGGATCCGGATGGAGCACAGTACAAGTTTGAGCCGGTTACGACAGATATGCCGAAGCCGCCAACTGAAACCCGTCCTCATCCGAGCGGACTGGATGTTGAATCCCTGAAGCGGCTTGCAACCGCCACCAAAACAACGAACCTTCCAACTTTCCTATGCAGACAGTTTCAACGTATCGGCCCGGTAACAGCGAAGAAACTGCTTCAGTTCGCAGGCATGCACCCACGTAAAGACCCTCACAAACTAACCAGAGAAGAACTGATTCAACTCACGAATTCAATGAACAGCTTCACAGACTTCAAGGCACCTGAGGCGTCATGTCTCAGCCCAGTAGGCGCCAAACAACTCGAAGCCGGCATAAAGAACCAACTGAAACCCGCGTTTGTCACAACGGTCGCACGAAAGCCAGCAGCATACTCCGGTTTCCCGTTCATAGTGGAAGCTGGACTCGCGTATGGCGGAGAGATTCAACCAAACGCTTCTGGGAAGATACCGATCATAAGATTCGCCAACAAGATTCCTCTACTGTTCGATGAGGGATCCGATGTAACTCGCAAGGTCGTAGACGCGGTGAACTGGCGGCTGTACCGAGCCGACACGACAATGCCCGTCGCTATCGTAACCTCAATAGTTTCAACTCGAATCCCCTTCCGCTCTGCAGGAAAAGAGATGGTTGCTGACCGCCCGGAGATAGAACGTGAACTTCTAAACTGCCTACGTGAATGTGCTAGGCAGCTGGGCCGTTACCTCTCACGCCGCCAGAGAGCGGCATACGACAGGAAGCGGTTAGATGTCTTCGAGAAGTTCCTGCCAAAACTAGCTGAGTTCTCCACACGTTTAGCGGGCAAGAGCAAGGTACCCAACATCAATCCGCTGTTGAAGGCTGTCACTAGATATCAAGAAGAAGAGAGCTCTGAAGAAGAAAGCTAAACTGCAACGTCGCTCGCATGTCCGTTTTAAAGTTATGACTTCAAGAACGCGTTCAGAGAGATAATGACGAAATCTCGCATACTGTTCTTGCTCTTGCTCATAGCTGTGGCCATGCTCATTCCGTTGACATCGTACGATATCTCAATACAGGTCAGAGACTCTGAAAAACAAGCCACACCACAAGCGTACCCATTCGGAATCCAACTAAAACCGGTCATACCTGAAGCACACGCACTAGACATCATCAATGACGATTTCGCATCCGGCCTCAACGGGTGGACGTACGGCGCCATCCCAGGATATTCTCAATGCGGCGGCTATACTCTAACGCGGGACACTGGTACTGGCAGTCCAGCGCCAAGCGGACGAGTATCCGGCAACAGCTACTCTTGCTATGCCGCCATGAAGAAGACTGTCAGTCTAAGCGGCTGGACGTACCCCACGCCGCTCTACCTGTCATTCAGCTGGCGCGCATACTCAGGGTACTACTACTCAACGGTAACAAATATGGCTCTCTACATCTATGACGGGTCCACTTACCTCTATGGCTACACTCTAATCAGCGGAGGAGCCTACGATACTGGCTGGCGGAACTGGAACCCAACTAACATTGCCAGCAACGTTGCGGGGCATAGCTCGATAACAATATATTTCCAGCTTGTTGACGCCTGGAGTTATAATTGGAACCAACAAATCTGGGCAGATAACGTTCGCCTTTCCTACACGCCGCCAACAGCTTCAATCACCATCACTTCGAATCCATTAGGTCCGGGTTATGTGGCCGTTGACGGCTCACCAATATCGACACCGCAAACCTATCCCTGGACAGTGGGCTCAACGCACACGCTCACTGCAACTTCTCCTGTCAGCTGTGGAAGCGGCTGCCAGTACGCTTGGTCCTCATGGAGTGATGGCGGCGCTCAGACGCACGCGATCACCGTGCCATCAATAATTGTCATAGATGACTTCGCAAGCACGGCGGGCTGGTACTTCAATAGAATATCGGCTTCCGCGAGCGGCGGCATACTAACCGGAACGATAACCGGCGGGGATCCCTACATGTGGAAGGACATCCAAGACTTCTCTGGGTCAAGCTATCCCTACGTAATCATCCGTATGAGCGTAAACTCTCCGGGAACTAGTTCCGCTCAAATCTTCTGGGTAAATGAGCAAGGAGGATGGTCGGAAACAAGGAGTCAACATTTCAACGTGATCAATGACGGGGCGTTCTACGTCTACACAATCGATCTGCGTTCAAACGCGAATTGGAACGGCAGAACCATCCAGTGGTTTAGACTCGACCCCTCCGATCAGGGTAGCAGCGGAACTTTCCAAGTAGATTACATATACGCCGCATCTGCTCCGACCACCTACACAGCCAGTTTCAAGAGGCAGTACCAGCTCACGATGGCTGTGAACCCGGCGGGCGCTGGAACCACAAATCCGGCTGTGGGCTCGTACTGGTATGATTCTGGGCAGAGTGTTCCCATTTCCGCATCAGCTGCCAGCGGCTACGTCTTCCAAAGCTGGTCCGGAGGCGGGTCGGGTAGCTACTCAGGTTCCTCAAATCCTGCCACCGTAACCATGAACGGTCCGATAAGTGAGACTGCGAACTTCCAGCTGAACACTGTGACCATCACATTCCAGCTCAATGGTATTGGTTCAGACGCTACTGGCATAATCATCACAATCGACGGAACTGGTTACACATATTCACAGTTCCCACGAAGTTTCATTTGGAGCGTCGGTTCAACGCACACTGTCGCGGCAGCTGATCCTGTTGCCGCTGGCACCGGGAAGCAGTATGATTGGACTAGTTGGACGAATGGGGACGGATTATCCGGGCCGTCCGGCGCATATACAACTCCAAGCTCATCCCAGACTGTCACAGCTAACTATGTGACGCAGTATCAGCTGACAGTGAACTCTGCATACGATTCACCTAATCCGACGAGCGGCTGGTTCAATGCGGGCACCTCTATAACAGCCTCAGTTTCTTCGCCCGTGAGCGGCCCCTCGGGTGCACGCTACGTCTGCACTGGTTGGACGGGAGCAGGAAGCGTCCCGGCCAGCGGAACAGGCACTTCCGTGACCTTCACGATGAATGCACCGTCAAGCATCACGTGGAACTGGAAGACACAGTACCAGTTGACGGTGGCTGTCAGTCCTTCAGGAAGCGGCACAACTACTCCTGCCGTTGGAAGCTACTGGTATGACTCAGGCTCACAGGTCACGATATCCGCAACAGCCGCAAGCGGCTACCGCTTCCAATCATGGATTGGCAGCGGCGCAGGCAGCTACACCGGTTCCTCCAGCTCTGCCCAGATTACCATGAATGGACCGATCACGGAAACCGCGACTTTCATCAAAGTGGTGACGATAACATTTCAAACAGGCGGCATGAGCGAAGACGCGTCCGGCACCGTCATCACTATCGACGGCGTCGACTACACGTTCTCGCAGCTTCCGAAGAGCTTCACATGGGATGCGGATTCAACCCACACAATCGCAGCCTCTAGCCCAGTGAACTGCGGAAGCGGCTGCCAGTACGTCTGGGCCTCATGGAGCGACGGAGGCGCGCAATCACACACGTACACGACGCCAACCTCTGCTCAGACGGTGACAGCTACGTACACGAAGCAGTATCAGGTGACGTTTGCCGTCAACGGAATCAGCTCCGACGCAACCGGCACCGTTGTGACAGTCAACGGCGCAGCCAAGACTCTAAGCCAGCTACCCTATACGGCGTGGTACGATTCAGGGGCCACAGTAACCTACAGCTTTGCTTCTCCAGTCTCAGCTTCTTCGGGCAAGCAATATGCTTGGTTGTCAACCTCCGGTCTTGGACAGACCGCACAATCTGGCACGTTCACGGCATCTGCCTCCGGAACCGTCACCGCCACCTACCGAACCCAGTTCGAGCTCACGATACAGGTCGACCCGCCTGGAACGGGAAACACCAATCCAGCAGCTGGAACCTACTGGTACAACGCTGGAGAGGCAGTGCAATTAAGCGCAGGCGGAAGTGGCGGCTACGTGTTTACGTCTTGGACAGGAACAGGGACTGGCAGTTACACAGGCACCGACAACCCCGCAACCATCACGATGAATGCCCCCATAACGGAGACAGCAAACTTCGCGCAGCTCGCCACGATGAGCGTCAGTTACGGGATCCTCGACGGCGGTTCGCCAACTCCGCCAACATTCAACTATGTGCTCGGAGGCGTCAGCAAGACCTACACACTCACAGAAACGCCAACACCCATCCCAACAGATCCTAGTTCGGCGTGGTCAGTGACGCCCAACCCGTTAGGAGGATCCTCATTAACTGAACGCTGGTACTCGAATCAAACCCTAAGTGGAACCGCCTCATCAACAACCCTTGTCTTCAAGTTCCAACACGAATACAAATTCACAATCCAAGTCAACAATCCACGGTACGGCACGACCGCTCCGATACCCGGTGACTACTGGCAGAGACCACAGCAGAGCATCCAAGTGACCGCTACTCCCGCAGGCAACTGCCGCTTTGACCACTGGGAACTTGACGGACAGAACGCGGGCACATCTACGCAGTACACGGTCACGATGGATGCACCGCACACGCTGCAAGCAGTCTTCAAGACGAACTCGCACCAAGTAACCATTACCGCGATCGGTACAGGTCCGGATGCCGTAAGCACCATTGTAACAGTGGACGGCGTCACCTACGATCCCACAAGACTCCCCCTAACCCTCTACTGGGAGGATGGCAGCACCCACACTGTAGAGGCAGCACAGACCGTGAGCACATCCGTGAGCGGAAAATGCTACAACTGGGATAGATGGGTGGGCGGAGGCAGCGCACGTGTCCTGCAAATAACTGCAAACAGCACACTAACTCTCACGGCCTCATTCAAGACGCAGTATCTTCTTTCAGCATACTCGATTCCGACGGGAGCGGAAACCATGAAGAATCCTGACTCTACCACTGGATTCTATGACCCTGGAACCACTGTTCAGCTCACGGCTTCGAACGATTACGGTGGGCTTGCGTTTGTCAGGTGGCTTCTGAATGGGGAACCGCAGCCGCAAGGGCAGACATCCCTAACGGTTACGATGAGTGAACCGTCAGTCGCGATTGCCATGTACGAGATGAAGCAGCAGCAGAGCGTCACGGTTCCCGCTTACGATGCACTGTTCACATCATTAGCTTCCCTAGTCATCCTAGCTGTGGTGCTCGTCGCTACCAGACGACGAACCTGAGAACGAACAAGGATACCCTCCGCCCTCAGCAGGCTCCCGCTTTTTAACTGGAAACTCCAACGCTCCTGAACGCTTCATGACCCAATTTAGTGAGATGGATAAAGCACAGCAAACCAGCGGTGGGCCGAGAAAACTATACGCGCGGCTAAGCGCGTTCCTACGCCTCCGCAACTCAGGCGAAGACGGACTCAGAGACTGGTTCAGGAGTTACGCTAGTAGATTTGATGAGGAAATGCATGCGGCATTGTCAGATACCGTCCGCCAAGTCAAGACGAATATGGGAGCAGGCGCCATAAGCGTGGACGCTGAGTTCAAGCAGAGAAGCGAGCAGGATGCTGCTCAATTTCTGTCGGCACTGAACTCTGAATTGTCAAGTATGCATACGAGCTTTCTCAAGGAAGCTGAGGAACATAGTGGTCGATCCCTAGACGAATTTAACTTCGCCGCCCAACGAATCATCAAGGAGAGACTGGAGACCGTCAACAGGAAGCTTCAGGAGTCAAACTTCTCGGCCGGAAGACTTGAGCAGGTCATAAAGAACCTCTTCCAGCAGGCACAGCAGGACTACTGTACGCGCCTAGCCACTCTATTAGATCAAGAGAACGGAAGAGCACTACAAGACATAAGCACGGTGACTGGCGCCGAGCTGGAGACTGCCGGTAAGGTTATCAAAGCGCGCGTCGCCACCATCCTTGAAGAGACAATTGCAAAGGCAACCGGTGAACTGCGTGATGACGTGATTGCGGCTGCACGCGCAGAGATAATTGATGAGCTGAAGAAGGCAAAGCAGGAACTCAGAGGAGCACTCGAACGAGAGCAGAACAAGCTGCTAGATCGTTACAGCGTCTCTGCTGAGAGATACCTTGCCGAAATCCTAGATCAGACGAAGAACCGCCTGAAAGCGGATATGGAAGCAGAGAGCCGCCAGATGCTGCCAAGCGGGGTTGAAGACCTAAAGAACGTCATAGACGAAACCGCCAACGGCGTTTTATCAGAATTCGTTGAAGTCGCACGTGGTGAACTTGCTGCCGCCCTCGAAAGGTTCCGTGAGGAAAACACGAACCGGCTCAACGTCGCCTCGGCAGCTGCAACCAAATCCATCGAAGACCTTTCCAAGAGCATCGAACGAGACATCGCAGAACTCAAAGACGCCGTTGCTGAACGAACGCTTAGACTACGCAACCAACTCAGATCTGAAGAAGACGCTGTACTAGAGCGCACGGTTGCTCTCAAGAACGAAGTGGAAGACAAGCTACAAGTCATGCGTAGCAGAGCAAGGGATGCTATCAGCAAATGCGAGAAAACATTCAGCAAACTTGATCGAAAAACGAAAGAGATCCAGTCAGGCACAGAAAGTCTCGAATCACGCCATGCATCAATCGACGCCAGACTTGCGTCGCTTGCACAGAATCTCAGTGAGATGGAGACGAATAATGAGCGGCTCGTTGTGCTGTCTCTACAACTATCCGAACAGATGGAGGCGTCCATCAACGTTATTGAGAGTGAAGCAGCTCGAGCACATGAATACTTGTCCACTTTGAGCAGCCGAACTGAAGACCTACGCAGGCGCGCTGAAGAAGCCGTCAAGAACTACGAAGCAAGAGTTGCTGCTGTGAGACGAGAGCTATCCGACGAGAATCTTGAAGAGACTGCACGCAACGTTGCGGAGCAGGCTCGCCAAAAGATGGATTCCGAGCTCGAGTATCATCTGCTCGGATTCAGAAGGGAGCTTGAAGAGGTCGAAAAAGAGGTCCTCCGCCGCGCCTCAGTAGCTGAACGAGCCATGGTCCACAAAGCCACTCTACTAGTCCGCTCAAAGCGGAGCGAGCAGTACGCGAGTAGGACTCCTAACTCCCGAGAAGGCGAAGCAGACAAAGAAGAGAAGATGAGGCGCCCCGCATGTCCGTCATGTGGTAAGAGGCTCAGGTACATTTCACAGTACGCGCGATGGTACTGCGACTTCTGCCGAAAATACGCTCCAAGAGAAGTTGAACGGGAAATAGAAGAAAACTCCGAGAATAGGCTGATGACATGGTACGAGCAAATTTGGAAACGCCCCTCCGCGCTAGCTGAGACTGAACAGTAATAGACTGAAACTTATGCTTCGGATTCCCCAACAGATCGTAGGAGAATATCTGGTTCCCGTCCTTTGTGTTTCGTGTGTTCGTGTGTTTGTGTGTTTGTGTCGTGTTCTTCTAGGTGTCCGCAGGCGCGATCAGCCGACTTAAGGCAGATGAGCGCACAGGTTCCAGGCCCAGAGCAAGAGTAGCCGCAGAGGCAAAGCTGTGAGGGGTTTGGCGGCCTATTCCTAGAGGAACGATGGATGTTGTGTGTGGATGTGTGCGTGAAGGCATCTGCTCTAACTGGGACCGCATTCGACTGCATTAGATTTCCTTCCCAGTAGAGGATGCAAGTAGCGGTGTATGTCTACGTTCTAATGCGGAACTGACTGGATGCTAGTCGCGTTTTATGAGCTTTTTCTCGAGGATTACGCGACCGTATCTTTCGAAAAAGGAAACATGATCGTGCTCTTTAACGTTCAGAGCTTTACGCACCTTCACGGGAAGAACCATCTTGCCATCTTCAACAGGCCCAGCACCCAAAGGAACCATCTTCGCTTCACCTTTTCCTACAATCCGATGCGCGTAATGATGAACCTCAAGTATCCGCCTATCTTGACGTGCCTCCCGACAGACGGGACATCCGCTATCAAAGGTTACACGGCCGTCCTTATCGTAACCTTTCACGCTGTAGAAGAGCAGCTGCCCAAGCGGGTTGTTGTAGCGTACCCACTGCCCGGCGGTGAAGATCGCGCCTTCATTGCCTGCTTGGAGCACTACAATGTTCTCTCGAACGCGGAAGCCCTTAACCCTAGTTCTGTCCAATTTCGCACGGAGGAACCGCCGAACCGCATCAACTTCGCTACTATTGGACAGTTTGAAGGTTGCTTCCCAGAGAGGCTTAGGCACCCTTGGAACCCTTCTTCTCACTCGCCTTCAGTAGCTGCGGGGGCCTGTCTTCCAAGAAGGAAAAGCGCATCTGAAAGACCAGGCCGCCTACTCTTGACGCTACAAAGTTGTACAAAGCCGCAATGATAGTTCCATGAAAAAGACCCACGAGGAAACTTTCTGCAGGCATCAACGCCACCCACAGTACAGGATAAGAATTCATGACTCCCTCCGGCAGAAGGAATGTTAAGAATGCAACTCTCATCGGCAGAATACCTGGCGCGAGAAATCTGAAGAACTCCGATCCGCCGGGAATTGGAAGAGGAAGATAACCGACCGCGACCAGACCTCCGGAAACAAGACCGATTATGCCTTGCAATAGAGCCACGATGAACGCAAACCGCCTTACCGTAACTCGCCTCAACTCAACCTTAGGCAAGCCGTTCGCCTCTTGGATTCTGATCGACGTATGCTTTTAAAACGCGGAAGCGCACGGTCCGCCCCGCGCTTAAAGGAGAATCAATCAAGCCTCATCATGCACATCGACCACTGCCCAAAGTGTGGCGCATCAGGATACCTAGTCAGAACATATCGACGGATACGAGGGCAGACCTATGGGCCCTATTTGGTGGTGCAACATTACGTGTCAAAGTCCAAGAAAGGTTCGACTAGAGTGCGGCTCTGTTTCATCAGCATCAAGAAGCTATACCCGCGTGAGAGAGAACGAATCGACAGACTGCTTGCCCGCGAAAGAAGGAGGGCTCAGACGTGAGGAAACAAGGCGTCATCATCACATTTGACCTAGCACAACGCGAAGGCGACTGGCTGAAACTTGGCGTAGACCTCCAGGAACGCATATGCAACCTGTTCGGCCTCGGCGAAAGCGAAAGACAAAGAATCTACAGACGGCACCGCCGCAAATACAAACAGCAACGAAACACGGCTCTTCTGCACCGCCAGATGATCTTTGTCCCTTCACCACTCAGCTCAAGGATGGCATCCTTGATGGCAGGCTCATCCTTCTGCTTGGCTCCGTCTCCGTGCCAGTCAGCAAACAACTCAAGCTCCAACATTCCAGCGGTTACGGTTTGAGTACTTGTCAGGGTCCGCGTGGGGGGGGTTTGGCAGGGCATCCCGAGCGACCCCGCCTTCTTTGCTGTGAATTGTTTGGGAACGTAGATGCCGAGTCAGGCTTGCCCGTGCTCATCGGCAAAGTACCGTGTGAGTTGTCCAAAGTCTACTGTGAGGTGATCCACAGGCTTCAACGACTCCAAACTCTTCAGTTGATGCTGTGAGACGGAAAAGTCTTGCCTATCAAATAGAGCGAGGTTAGAGGTTAGCGCTCGTTTTACCGTCAGATAGTGCGCTCAACCAGCAGGAGATGAACATTGACGAATACCTGAACTTCTCAGCTCTGGAGGAACTTTGGCTCTTGGCTTGAATTAGAACGAGCTTCTTGCCCTCGAGTTCAAAGACGAGGCCCGCACCTGAGACTTGGGCGCCTCTAGGCGTAGCGCCTCTCGGCTTCCTCCCTTTCAGCTCGGGGGATCTTGCGACCCTGCTCCTTCTTTCCGGTCCATCGGATGTCCTCCTCGAGGAACTTTGTGGCAACGTCTTTGAAGTTCTTGAATATCTCACCCAGCTCGTCCTGAGAGAAAGTCTCCATGAACGTGGGGCTCCGAAGCCAGCTGTCCCAGCCTCGAACACTCTCGAAGAGGGCGGAGTTGACTTTGATCAAACCTGAATAGAGTGAAAGCCGGTCGGTTGGCTCGATCTTCGTAATATCCGCTAGAACTTTCGCGCGTTCATCCGTCCACGACAAGACCTGATGCTTCCTGCTTGAAGCGCCTTCATGAGGTCAACACTCATTTAGGCTTATCCTCACCACGGACGAATTTCTGATACCGAACAGAGCGGAGAAATCCATCATGGCAGACTACAGCAAACCACAAGGTCTTCGCAAGAAGAAGGCACGCCCAACGATTCGAAGTCTCGGCAACTCGTTTGTGTTAGCACAGCCACTTCAGTAGGCCTTGATGGTTGCGTACGCGTAGGCCACTCTTAACGGCTGTTTTTTCGGTCGTGACATAATCTTCCATTGTCTTCTGCTCGGATTTCAGTTTGTGCTTGCCGCCCCATTTTGAGATTAGCGTGAGAACCAAAGCGACGAACATGCCCAACACAGAGAGCGCAAAGATCATCCAATAGCGACGCAAGTGATCAAGCATGAATGGCATTCGTTGGAGGCATGAGGGACATTCGTTGATGCCCGCTTCGTCCAAGAGTTGTCGTCTAAGAGGATCTTGGAGGCTCTCTCCATTGCAGACGATTTGGCATGTGGATGGTGCCGGGGGAGCGACCTGTCACGAGGGTTCAGGGCCGTCAACGTCTCTTTCGCTTGCCATGCTGAATTTGTGTGGCCCTATCCAGAAGGCCGTGAAGTTCCTTCTCCACGTTGAACCGGTATGCCTGCGCGTATCCCCAGGTCGAAGAACATAAGACACGTTTTAGCGCTCTTGCATGGGGGTATCATCTCGAAGCCATGCTTGCGGTATCTCTCGACCACATCCTTCTCGGAGTCAACTATCACAAACCTGCATCCCACTTTGTCAGCGAGCTCAAGAGCCTTGCTGAGAACCCAGTCAATCATGATTTTTCCCGTTCCTTGACCTTTCAGGCTCTTATCTCGGGCCATATGTCCGAGAAGAAGGCTTGGAACATCTCGGAATGGCTTTTGCTCTTTCCTCTCTTTGGACAGCTGCCGCCTTTGGAGTGCCGACATGGCCAAGGTCACAAAGCCGAGAGCTTTGTCGTTGAAGCGAAAGACATAGGTCACGCCGAGATTCTCGGAGTAGTACCTCAGGGCTTCGTTTGGTTTTTGTACGAAGTCGGCGTACCCTTGCTTTTCGCACCGGAAGTCGTCAAAGTCTTGCGGGGACCTATACAAGGATACGGTGACATTCTCGGGAGAAAGCATAGAAGGATACTGGGTTCACTCGCGCTTTATGTTCTTCGCGTTCTCTATGGCTTCTCTTAGGCGCTTCTGCATCGCCTCGGGGGCCGGCTGCTCCAGTCGCTTCGCTATGAACTCCCACTGCTCCTCCGTTAGCGGAGGTATCGGTTTAGGCAGCACGGTTCGTCCCTCACGCCGAGGGAATAGAGAATAATGTGGCTTAAAAAAGCCACGCTTAGCACTTGATTGCATCGTGGGTAGGTGGCCGCGAAGCTTCAGAGCCGACAAATTGTCAGGGTGGCAAATGGGTTAGCGGCTGAGCAGTTCTCCTAGCTTCTTGCACAAGTAAGGAGTGCGCACTTCAGATGTATGGTCGCCACCGTTTGGCAGAAAAAAGGCGACTTTCGAAACGCGATTGAAGCCGTAGGTCTCACAAAGAATCGTATGCCAGGCACACGCCTCGCGTGCCCACGGGGCCCTGTTCTTTTGGGTATCCTCTTTTTGTATACACCCTGTTCCTGTTATTCTCTTTATCCTCTTTTCCCGTTATCTTCTCTTTCCTGTTTTGCTCTTTACTTTTCTATCCTGTTTTCTCGTTCTATCCCTTTTCGCTTTTCGTCTTCTAAACTCGAAGAGTCTAGTAGGACTCATTCTCGCGTTCCCGCTTCGCTCTTTTCGCGTTCCGCTCTCCCCCGATCAGTTCCAGTAACCATCAGCCCCGCGACCCGTTATGGGTGAGAAGGGTTATAGCCGATCAGTTGCGTATGTGTTGTTGCGGCTCGACGACCCGACGGCCCGTTGTGGCCGGAAGGGGATGGGTGGAAAAATTGGGCTGCGACCGTGTCGTGTGTGTGTACGACGGTGATGAGGCCTCGTTGAAGGGGCTGAGACACCGTTTAACTTTCCCTCAAAAGTAGGCGCACGCGTGTGAAAGACGCGTGTGCCACGTCTCCAGCCACATTGGAGGTGGTTCC